>WNFF01003035.1_pt1 | contig 18318 bp, 17 predicted proteins | sample 5400441 | NCBI WGS metagenome assembly WNFF01 (sample SAMN13153345, study PRJNA577476) | soil metagenome | isolation source: 120 cm saprolite under Douglas fir tree site 2 hole 3 replicate 1 | place: USA:California | collected 2015-04-18 | reverse complement strand
ATGCCGCCGGCGCCGATCAGGGTGACGAGCCGGTGGACTCCCAGCAGGCCCGTCACCTCCGCGAGCGCCGCCGCCCGGCCGATCAGCTCCGAGGTCGGCGCCGGCAGATTCGTCGGCGGCGGGGACTCCGGCTGCGCCGCGGTCGCGGGGGACACGAGATCGGCGACCGGCCCCGGCCCGGCGTCCCCGCTCGCGGGGCCGGACACCTCGCCCCGGTCTGGGCGAGTGGCCCGCGAGCGCAAGATGTCCTGGTAGAGCTGGGTGGTTTCCGCCTCGGGCGGTGTGCTGAGCTCCCGCTTCAGTGCGTCTATGCACAGCTGGTACTGGCGCAGCGCAGCATCGCGGCGCCCGAGCCGCGCGTACAGTCGCATGACCGCACGGAGGACGGGCTCCTGCAACGGGTCCAGCGCGAGGAGCCGCAGGCCGGTCTGGACGGCGGGCTCGGCGGCGCCGGCCTTCTGCTGATGGGCGAGGAGGTGGCCCAGGCCCTGGAGGGCCAGCTCGTGCAGACGCTCCCGCTCGGACGTGAGCCACTCCTCGAACGGGCGCTCGGCCAACGCCAGCCCGGCCAGCAAGTCCCCTCGGTAGAGGCCGGCGATCTGCTCGAGCGCCTCGGGGCGGCCATCGGCGACCAGTTGCTCGAACCGCGCCACGTCCACCTCGACGACCGCAGGGTCCAGGGCCATGCTGGGGCCGTCGAGGACCAGGCCGGGCCGGGCGCTCCGGGGCAGGGCCTTCCGGATCCTTGAGAGCGCGTAGCGCAGATTGCCCCGGGCCTGGGCATCCTGCATGTCTCCCCACAGCAGGGTCGCGAGCTTCTCGCGCGGGTGGGCCTGGCCGAGCGGGACAGCCAGGTAGGCCAGGAGGGCCTGGGCCTTCTTGGTAGGGAGGACGAGCGCAGCGCCGGCTTCGAGTTGTGCTTGAAATCCCCCCAGAAGTGTAAGTTTTACGCGCGCCTCGGGTTTCAATGCTCCTCCAGGGTTCCGGCAAGCGGCGTGGCTGAGTATGCCATAGGCCCCCACCGCCCTCCACCTGGCCCCCGCCCGCTCATGCCATTTCTCACGCGGCCGGCCACGATTCGCACACGGAGGCCCGCGTACAACGGCCACGAGGGAATCGGCATGGGGAATGACCAAGGGAGCAGGGGCATGGAGCCGCCAGAGCATCCGGGCGAGTACACGAGCCTCATTGTTCGCATCCGGCAAGACGACGCCGGACGGCTGAGCGGGGAGGTGGAGCGCGCGAGGACGGGCGAGAAGGTCCGATTCCACGGCCTGGAGGCCCTGAGCCGCGCCGTCGCCTCTCTGCTTTCGACCACCGAAAGGAGCTGACGATGATGCCGACACCGGGAACGAGGGCGGACGGCCACGCCCTGCCGGGACGCAGACTCCGGCGGGTGACCGAGTACATCCAGCAGAACCTCGACCAAGACCTCACGCTCGCCGAGCTCGCTCACGTGATCCACATGAGTCCCTACCACTTTGCGCGCCTCTTCAAGGGCAGCACCGGGGAGCCGCCCCATCGATTCGTGGTCCGGCAACGCATCGCCCGGGCCCGCGGCGTCCTGGCCACGCCGGAGCTGTCGATCGCGGAGATCTCGCGGCTGGTCGGATTCCGAACCCCGAGTCACTTCACCACGGTATTCCGGCACGTCCTGGGCATCACGCCAGGCGCCTACAGAACGGCGGCACGGCAAGAAGACCGGCCCGGCCGGGAAGGAGGATGAGATGGATCGCACGGCAAGCGTAGTCGAACGGACCGATCAGGAGCCCGGGGTGGACGAGCAGCCTCCGCGCTTGCCTCGAAAATCCATCGATCCGGACGCCGCTCTCGTGGCCCAGCTCCGCCGAGCGGACCCGGGGGCGGCGGAGGCCCTCGTGGGCGCCTACGGGGATCGCGTCTACCGCCTGGCCATTCGCATCACGGGCAACGCGTCGGACGCCGAGGAGGTCGTGCAGGACGCCCTGTGGACGGCGATCAGCAAGATCGACACCTTCCGGGGGGCGGCCGCCTTCGGCTCCTGGATGTACCGGATCACCGCCAACGCGGCCTACCAGAAGCTGCGGGGGAGCCGGGGCAAGCGGCACGAAGTGGCGTGGGAAGACCTGGACCCATCATTCGATGACAACGGCCAGCATGCGGAGTTGGCGGTCGACTGGTCGAGGAGACTAAAGGACCCCGCGATCGAAGGGGAGTTGAAGGGGGTGCTCGGTCGCGCCATCGACGAGCTGCCGGCGGGCTACCGCACGGCCTTTCTCCTGCACGATGTGGAAGGGCGCTCGAACCCGGAGATCGCCCAGACCCTGCAGGCCACGCTGGCCGCGATCAAGTCGCGGGTGCACCGGGCGCGGCTGTTCCTGCGGAGACGCTTGGCCGGCTATGTGGGTGCAAGCCTCGATGTCTCGCATTCTTGCGGAAAGCAGTCGCTCATGGTTCTTACGCGAGAGGGACTCCATCGTAACGCCGACGATAGATAACGGCTCTGACTGCACGCAACACAACACCTAAGGAGGATTCCAATGGAACGGATACTTCGTCGTCTAGTAGCGTTTACAAGATGGGCGGAAGACACCACGAGGCACCTGCGCTCTTTCACGGAGCGTCGAACCCGTCTCGGCGTCGTCGGTCTCATCGTCATCAGCGGAATAGGTCCGCTCGCCGTCGCACAGGTTACGACACTACATAAGCCGTCGATCTCTCCTGCGGCAGCGGCGAACGCAGAGCATCGCGTTCGGAATATTGTTCTGGTTCACGGTGCCTGGGCAGATGGTTCTGGCTGGAAAGGCGTGTACGACATTCTTGTCAAGGATGGCTACAACGTCAGCATCGTCCAAGAGCCGGAGACGGCCTTTAAAGAAGATGTGGCGGCCACGAAGCGCGTCCTTGCTCAACAAGATGGGCCGTGCATTCTTGTCGCTCACAGCTACGGGGGAGCCGTGATTACCGAAGCGGGCACGGATCCATCGGTTGCCGGATTGGTGTACGTCGCGGCTCACATGCCAGACGCAGGAGAGAATGAGGCTGACAACGGAAAGCGCTTCCCAAGTGACCTCAGCAAGTCTACGGCGATAAAGAAGACGGCGGACGGTTTCACTTACCTCGACCCCGCGCAGTTTCACGAGTACTTCGCAGCCGACCTGCCTGCTGAGCAGGCCGCCTTCATGGCGCGATCGCAGGTGCTCAACGCGGCTGACAATTTTAAAGCCGTTATCACCATGCCTGCGTGGAGAAGCAAACCGAGCTGGATGTTAGTAGCAACCAAAGACAGAACCATCAGTCCGGACCTCGAACGGTGGTATGCCACGCGAGCCAACAGTCGCAAGGCCGAGGTCGTAGGCGCCAGCCATTCGGTCTACGTCTCCAGGCCGAAGGAAGTTGCAGCTGTGATCGAAGAAGCTGCGTCACGCGCTCGCTAGAAGCCCTTGCAATGGCAGGTAAACAAGAGAAAGGAGGTTCTCAATGAAGGACATCGGAAGGGAAGGTTGGAGGCCGCGACCGAGGAGAAGTAGCGCGCCACGTTGTCGCGCTGAAGCGAGCGTTCGGAAGAGTAAGGAGAGCCGCATGCATCGGACACGCGTGGGCCTGCTCGCGGGAGGGATGGCACTCCTGCTCGTCAGTTCCGTTGCATTCTCCGAAACCGCGGGGCCGGCCGGGATGAAGCTCTACGCGTTCAGCTCCGGAGGGATTACCCTCGCGAAGAGCGCGCTGCAGTCGGGGGCGCCGAGCACGCCTATCACGGTGCCGGTCGGATTCTTCGTCGTCACGCACCCGCAGGGCAACGTCCTCTTCGACACCGGGAACAATGACAACATCATCAACGATCCGAGCTACTGGGGGCCGCTCATCAAGCTCATGTCCCCCGAGCGCGGACCGGACGTGGCCATCGATACGCAGCTGAAGAAGATCGGCCTGTCGCCGGACGACATCAAGTACGTGGCGGTCAGCCACATGCATCTCGACCACGGCGGGAACGTCTGCAGGTTCCCCAAGGCGACCGTTCTCGTGCAGAAGGACGAGATGAAGAGCGCGGCCTGGCCCGAGCCGGGGACGGCCCGCTACTTCATTCCGGGCGACGTGGCGTGCCTGCGGAGCGACCTCGGCGAATCGCTCCCCAGCAAGTTCAAGATGGTTCAGCTCACCGGCGACTTGGACGTGTTCGGTGATGGCAGCGTCGTCCTCAAGAACTGGCCCGGCCACACTCCGGGCAGCCAGATGGCGATCGTGCGCCTCCCGAAGACCGGCACCGTCATCCTGACGAGCGACAACGTCATCTTCCCGGAGAACCTCAGCAAGAACCTGCTGCCCGACACCTCGCTCGCCTACAACCCGACCGGCATCCTGAGTGCCTACGAGTACATCCGGTTCCTCCAGGGCCGCGAGAACGCAAGCTTCATGACCGCCCACGATCCGGACGGCCCCGCCGGCAAGGCGCGGACGTCGCACGCTCCTCAGGTCTTCGAGTAGATCACGCGACCACGCAGTTCAGGTAGCACGCGGCCGCTGGCCGGCCCCAGCGGCCGGCGGCGCGCTAGTCGCTACTCGCCATGCCTGTCGTGCGGGACTCGTTGGCCGCGCGGGACTCCCGCGGAACGAATCGCCCGCCCTCGCGTTAGCACAGGCGGATCGTTCGAAGACTCCACGGGGGTGATTTCATGCTGAAGCGCGGGGCGCCAGTGCTGTTGGTACTAGCCTTGATGGCCGGGTGGGTGATCGGGACGAGCGCGGTCTGGGCGGCGGGAGCGCCCAAGGCGTATGTGGGCCTCTTCAAGGACGATGCAGTGGCCGTCATCGACACCGGCCAGAACAAAGTGGTCGGGACCATCTCGGTGCCGAAGGGACCGCACGGGCTAGTGGTGACGCCCGACGGCCGCAAGGTCTACGTGAGCAGCGACGGCGCCTCGGTCGTGAGCGTCATCGATACGGCCAACGACCGCGTGGTCGCCAGCATCGACGTGGGTGCGACGCCCCACGGGCTCGCGGTCTCGGGCGACGGCAGCCGGGTCCTCGTCATGGGCTGGGGCTCGAACCGGGTGCTGGTCATCGATACCGCGACGGACCGCGTGATCGGCGAGGTACCCGTCGCCCAGCCCCACAACGGCACGCTGAGCCGAGACGGACGCACCGGGTGGGTGGCCTCCCAGCAGCAGGGCGTCACGGCCCTCGCTCGGCTGGACCTGACCGCCTGGAAGGAAACCGCGCGCGTACCGCTGGACAAGACGCCCCGGGGGCTCGAATTGAGCCCGGACGGACGGCGGGTCTTCTTCACGCTGGCCGGCGTCAATGCCGTCCAGGTGCTGGACACCGCCACCGGCCAGATCGTCGCGCAGATCCCCGTGGGCGCCTCCCCGCATTACGCGCCCTTCACGCCGGACGGCCGCCAGGCGCTCGCGGTGGTCCAGGGCCCCGGCGAGCTCGCGATCCTGGATACCGCGAGCAACACGGTGGTCGGCACCGTCGCGGTGGGCAAGGCCCCGCACTGGACCATGGCCAACGCCGCCGGGCGCACTGCCTACGTGACCAACGAAGGCTCCAACGACGTTTCGGTCGTGGATCTGGCCAGCCGCACGGTAACGGCCACCATCGCGGTGGGCAACGCCCCGCGCAAGATCGCGGTCCAGGCGGCGGCCGGTGCTGCCACCACGAGCCCGGCGCCACCGCGCGCAGCCGCGGCCCCTGCGGGGAAAGGTAAGTCGGTCACGCTGGGCGGTGTGACGTATGCCGACCACGGCAACAAGGACGTCCGGAACCTGTCGAAGCTGGAGCTGGAGGCCGACGACTACTACTTCTCGCCCACCTTCCTACGCGGGAATCCGGGGCAGAAGCTGACCCTGATCGTGGAGAGCGAGGCGGCCACCCTCCACAATCTCAGCATTCCCGCCCTGGGCATCGACAAGGACATCCCGCCCAAAGGCAAGGTGCAAATCGCCGTCACCTTCCCGGCTTCCGGGGTGCTGGCCTTTTTCTGCAAGTTCCACGGGCCGCTGGGTATGAACGGCCAACTGCTAACCGGCGATGCACCGCCCAGCGGGGGGGCGAGCCGCGCCCCTCTCGCGCCGTCTCGTTGAAGGGGAAGCCGTATGTCTGACGGGGAAAGGAAGACCTCGTTACCTCCCTGTCATATGAAGGCCTGACTGGCGACGGGAGCGCTCGTTAGGCGCAGGGCATGCAACGTGTTGGCGCGCCGCCCTGTTGAAGATCTGCGCTTTTTGCTGCTCGCGGGTTACCAGAAGGATCTCGCGCCCGTGAAGATGCATCTTCGAGATATGGTCCCCCTGGACAGCCGGATCGCCCGCTGGGCTCCAGTTCCCGTGCGTCTGATCGTCGGCTATGGCTTCATGGAGCACGGGTTCGCCAAGCTGGCCCGAGGCCCTGAAGCATTTGCGGCTACCCTGCACGCGATCGGCGTGCCGGCGCCACATGTCATGGCGTGGTCCACGATATCGATCGAAGTTCTCGGCGGTCTGGCGGTGATTCTGGGTGCGTTCGTGGCGCTGGTCGCCTTACCGATGGCTGCGCTCTTGGTGGTGGCGATCTTTACCGTGCATCTGCCCTACGGGTTCAGTTCCATCAAGCTCTTGTCCGTGACCGCGGCCGGGGCGCAGTTCGGGCCGCCCGGCTATGAATTGAACCTCCTCTATCTCGCCTGCCTCGCGGGCCTTGTCCTGGGCGGTCCGGGACCACTGGCGATAGACGGACTAGCGCATTCTTGCGGAAACCGACACACAGGAGGAGCGTCATGAAAGGAAAGAGGCCAATCACGATGGCGGCCGCGCTGCTGCTCGCAGCCGCGGTCAGCCCGGCGCTGCCGGGCGTGTCGATCCGGTCGGCCGCGGCGGCCGATGAACCCCGGGCCTCCGCGCACGTGAGCGCCGGGACGGGGCTGGTCAGGGCGGTCGATGCCGGCACGAACACTCTGGTGCTCGTGACCCGGAGCGGCGCCCAGCGCGTCCACGTCTCTCGCGCGGCAACCATTCGGGACGATCACGATGCTGCGCTCGCGCTCGGAGAGATCAGGCCAGGGGATGCCGTCGCCTACTCCGAGATAGCGTCGGGTGACGCCACCGTGCTGCACGTTGCACGCCAGTTCTGGGCCGTACCCAGCGAAGGGTGAGCCGACCTGTCAGATCGTTTCGCTCTCGCGCAGGGTAAGGGGGCTCTGCAGCACGAAGCGGGTGATCTCGTCCTTGCGCAGGAACGCCACTCCCGGCCGACTCTTGGCGTACTGCAGGACCGCGTCCCAGACCCGCACCATCTGCGGCGTGCCGCCGATGCGGTCGTGCGCGCTCACCGACATCATCCGGCGGCGGCGGCCGGCCTCCTCGTAGAGCTGGTCTGGTCGAAGTCCAGCGTGATCTGCTCGAGGAACTTGGAGGGTGCGCGGCTGAGTCCGCCCGGCCCGATGACCTGACAAGTCCGCAAGATCACGCAACACCGGCGCGGGCGCGGCGCCCGGCGACGTTGTACGATCAGCTAGCTACATGCAACGACACATCGCGCAATCCGCTCTCGCCCGATACGGCATTGCCGTCGCGAGCGTGGCCCTCGCGATCATGCCGGCGCTGTGGCTGCGACCCTTGGCGCTGGCCGGCGCTCAGTTCTTGCTGGGCGCGGTGTTGATCACAGGCTGGGTCAGCGGTCTGCGGCCGGCGCTGGTGGCCTGGGGCCTGGCCACCCTGGCCTTCAAGTACTATTTCACCCCGCCGCTCGATTCATTGATGGTCGACGTCGCCCAGCTCCCCCGTTTGATCGTGTTCGCGGTCGTCGCGGTGCTCATGGCGACGGTGAGCGCGGCGCGCCGCAAGGCGGAGGATGCGCTGAAGAGCGCCCGCGATGGCCTGGAGGCCCGAGTACGCGAGCGAACGGTACGCTTCCAGGACCTGGTCAACTCGGTCGACGGCATCGTGTGGGAAGCGGACGCCACGACCTTCCAGTTCATGTTCGTGAGCGACCAGGCGGAGCGCATCCTCGGCTATCCGGTGGTGCGCTGGCTCTCCGAGCCGACATTCTGGAAGGACCACCTTCACCCGCATGATCGCGAATGGGCGGTGCCGTTCTGCGAGCGGGCCACCGGCGAGAACCACGACCACGATTTCGAGTACCGGATGATCGCGGCGGACGGACGCGTCGTGTGGCTGCACGACCGCGTGACGGTGGTGGTGGAGGACGGACGTGCCACGCAGCTGCGGGGGGTCATGGTCGACATCACGGACCGCAAGCACGCCGAAACCGCGCTGCTGGAGCGGGCGGGCCTGCTCGATCTCACGCACGATACCGTCTTCGTGCGCGACATGGCCGACGTCGTCACCTACTGGAACCGCGCGGCCGAAGAGTTCTACGGGTGGACGGCAAAGGAAGCGGTCGGCAAGGTCTCTCACCACCTGACGCAGACCATCTTTCCGGCGCCGATCGAGCACATCCGGGCGACCTTGCTGCAGGCTGGTCGCTGGGAAGGTGAGCTCGTGCACACCAAGGCCGACGGCAGTCAGGCCGTGGTGGCGAGCCGCTGGTCGTTGCAGCGCGATCAGCACGAGCAGCCGCTCGCGATCCTTGAGACCAACAACGACATCACGAACCGCAAGCAAGCGGAGGCGAAGCTTCGGGAGAGCGAGCAGCGATACCGCCATGTCTTCGACGCGACGGGCGTGTCGATCTGCGAGACGGATTTCTCTGAAGTGAAGCTGGCGATCGACGATCTGCGATCCCGGGGCATCCGAGATTTCCGGAGCTATTTTGCCACCCACCCCGACTTCATCCAGCATGCCATCGCGCTGGTGAAGACCGTGGACGCCAACGACCTGGCGGTCAGGTTGTTCGGGGCTCGGGGCAAGGAGGAGCTCCTCGGATCCCTGCACCGGATGTTCGTGCCCGAAACCCGGGAGGTCTTCGTGGAGGGGCTGGTCGCCATCGCCGAGGGCCGGACGTCCTACGAGGCCGAAACCGTGGTCCAGAGGCTGAATGGCGAGCGGCTCACCGTCCTGCTCACGATGACGTTCCCCCCGCCGCCGGCTCGACTCGACCGAGTGCTCGCGACGCTCGTGGATGTCACGAAGCGCAAGCGGGCGGAATACCTGGCCGGACACGTGTTCGAGACCTCACCCGATGCGATCTACATCGTCGGGAGAGATTACACGTATCGGCGCGTCAACCCGGTCTTCGCACGGCGCTGGAGATTGCCGGCCGAGGAGATCGTGGGGATGTGCATGCCCGAGCTCACCGGCAAGGAGCCGTTCGAGGAGACCTACAAGGCGAACCTGGATCGCTGCTTCGCGGGAGAAGAGGTCAGCTTCGGAGGCTGGTTTCCCACCCCCGGCGGCCGGAGATACCTGGCCGCGACCTATTCGCCACTGCGGCCGGATTCGGAGCGGGTCGTAGCCGCGCTCGCGGTCACCCGCGACCTCACCGACCGCGTTCGGGAGGCCGAAGCGCTGCAGGAGGCGCAGGCGGAGCTCGCGCACGTCACCCGCGTGATGACCCTGGGCGAGCTCACCGCGTCGATCGCCCACGAAGTCAACCAGCCGCTTGCCGCGATCGTGGCCGATGCCAACGCGTCGCTCAACTGGTTGGCCGCGAGCCCTCCCGATCTCGGCAGTGTCCGGGAAGCCCTCGACGCCATCGCGAAGGATGGCCACCGGGCGGCGGACGTGATCCAGCGGATTCGCCAGCTCGCGACGAAGACCAGTCCCCAGAAGGCGCGACTGGACGTGAACGACGTCATTCGCGACGTCGTTCCGCTCATCGGCACCGAGATGCGCAGTCACGAGGTGTCGTTGCGGATAGACCTGGCGCCGGGGTTACCGCCGGTCCTGGCGGATCGGGTCCAGCTCCAGCAAGTGCTCATCAACTTCGTGATGAATGGCATCGAGGCCATGGCATCCGTCGAGGGCCGGCCACGCGAGCTGGTGATTCGCTCGCAGCCGGAGGACGATGATCACGTGGTCGTGTCGGTGCAGGACGCCGGCGTCGGCATCGACGTGGAGAAGACCGACCAGCTCTTCAGCGCCTTTTACACGACCAAGCCCAACGGCATGGGCATGGGACTGTCGATCAGCCGGTCGATCATCGAAGCGCACGGCGGACGGCTCTGGGCGACTCCGAACCCGGACCAGGGCGCGACGTTCCACTTCGCGTTGCCGAGGATGCCATGAATGAACGCATGAACATGCTGGTGCGTGGACGGCACGTGATCACGGACCCCGCCGTCGGCGCCTCGGGTGTCCTCGACGACGCCGCGGTCCTGGTCGCGGGCTCCCGGATCGCCTCGGTGGGCGCCTGGACCGCGCTCCGCCGGCGACATCCCCGTGCGCGGGTGGTGGGCAACGGCAAGCAGCTGCTGATGCCGGGGCTGGTCGACGCCCACAGTCACGGGCGCGCTCTGAGCCCGATCCAGAAGGGCGTGCTCAACGACTACCTGGAGAACAACCTGCTCGACTGGGCCTTCATGCCGGTCTTCGACCCGGAGCTGATGGCCGCCCTGGCCGCCTGGCGACATCTCCGGAGCGGCTGCACGACGATCCACCACATGGGGTTCGACACGGAGGGCCCGCAGGCGCGAGGTCGGTCGGAGAAAGCCATCCGCACCTACCTGCGCAGCGGGATCCGGCTCGCCTTCGCGCCGGGGGTCCGGAACGTGGACAAGCTGGTGCTGAACTCCGCGGCCTTCCTGGCGACGCTGCCGCCGGATCTCGAGGCATTCGCCGCCCCTCTGGTCAACGTCGACGCCAAGCGGATGGAGGAGGAGTACTTCGCGCTGTTCGCCCATCTGTACGAGCGCTTCGCGTCCGAGGACACGCGCGTGCTCCTCTCCCCGAGCTGGGCGCAGGCGTGCACCGAGGCCTTCCTCCTCCGCGCCAAGGAGACGGCGGATCGGCTGGGCAAGGTACCCATCCACATGCACTGCGTGCAGACGCCGATCCAGCGGGCGTTCTCGTTCCGGAAGTACGGCAAGAGTGCCGTCGCGTGGCTCGACGAGCTGGGCCTCGTGGACGAGAACCTCGCGCTGGGTCACGCCATCTGGGTCGGCGAGGACGACATCGACCGGCTCGCGACCCGCCGGGCGTCGGTCACGAGCCATCCGAGCTGCAATCTCGGCATGCGCAACGGGCTGGCGCCGATCTACGCGATGCACCGGCGCGGCGTCAACGTGGCGATGGGCCTCGATGACAAGACGATCAACGACGACGAGGACGCGGTGATGGAGCTGCGCATGCTCCACAAGCTCCACCGCGTTCCCGACTACGACCTGCGCACCCCGGCCCTCACCGCCTACGACGTGTTGCGGATGGGAACCCTCAACGGAGCCCGCGCCCTGGGATTCGGCGGTCAGATCGGCGCGCTCGTGCCCGGGATGAAGGCCGACATGATCATCGTCGATCTCGATCGGGTCCAGCGCGATCCCTGGCTCATCGAGCATCTGCCCATCGCGGAGGCGTTCATCCACCGGGCGATGGGCCAGGACGTGACCACCGCGATCGTCGGCGGCCGGGTGGTGATGGAGGATCGGCGGATGACGACGCTCGACGTCGACGAGCTCTATCGCGAGATCCGCAAGGCGGCGCGCCACATCCCGCCCCGGCAGCGTCGCCACGCCGAGATGCTCCAGCGGCTCAAGCCCCACTACCAGGCCTGGTACAACGCGTGGCTCACGCCGGAGGAGGCCGAGCCGTTCTACGTGCTGAACCGGCGCCGGTGAGCTATAGTGGCCGCGGTTTCGGGCGAGGGGACCGAGTGCCGTCGGGCGCTTTCCGGACACGACAAGAACGGAGGCCGACAATGCGGATCACGGGGCGGGTGACAGGACGCTGGCGTGTCGTGGGCAAGCTGGTCGTGCTGATCGGCGGGATCGTCATCGCCTCGTCACAGTTCGTGGGCGCGCCGGCCAGGGCGGCGGATCCCATCAAGGTGGGCTGGGTCGGCCCGCTGTCGCCTCCGGGCGGCTACGCCGAGGGGGCCCTCATGAAGCAGGCCGCGCAGCTCGCGGCCGACGAGATCAACGCCAAGGGCGGGGTGCTCGGCCGGCAGATCCAGGTGGTCTTCGCCGACACGCGCGGCAAGCCCGAGGAAGGCACCGCGGCGGCGGAGCGGCTGATCTCCCAGGAGAAGGTGGTGGCCATCACCGGGGAGTTCCACAGCTCGGTCTTCCTCGCGGAGATGGAGGTTGCCCACAAGGCGGGCATCCCGATCATCGCGGTGGACGTGTGGGCCCTCAGCATCACCGCCAAGGGGTATCCCGAGGTCTTCCGGGTCGCGCCCAACCAGGCGCTGATCGCGACGAAGTACGGCGACTGGATCGCGGCGGCCGGGTTCAAGAACGTGGCCTTCGTGTTCGAGAAGACCGACGGCGGGCAAAGCGCGCGCGACGTCCTGCTGCCGGTGCTGGACAAGCACGGGGTCAAGTACGAGGCGGTCGGGGCCGATCCGAACTCGACGGAGTTCACCGCGCAGATCGAGCGGTTCAAGACCCGCCAGCCGCCCTTCGACTTCTTCATGACCGCGTACAGCGAGGCCGGCGCCTACCCCATGGTCAGCCAGTCGCACACGCTCGGCTTCGCGCCGAGCGCCCGCACCGGCATGGGCAATTCCGGCGGCCCGGCGGTGGATCCCACGTTCTGGAAGAACGTGGGCGAGGCGGGCAAGTACCTGGTCACCGAGATCGTCGGCCTGCCCAAGACGGCGTGGAACGACAAGACCAAGGCCTTCGTGGCGGCCTACAAGAAGAAGTACAACCAGACGCCGTCGCCGCAGGCGATCGAGAACTACGACGCCATGCTGGTGCTCACCGACGCGATCGCCCGGGCGAAGTCGACGGACGGCAAGGCGCTCATCGCGGCGCTCGAGAAGACCGACATCGTGCTCGGGCGCGGACGCTACACTTTCTCGACCAGCCGCCAGCCGGACTGGGCCTATCACCAGTTCATGAACGCGCCGGTCGCGCTGGTGCAGTACAGCAAGGTGGGCCAGGAGGCCGAGGACGCCCCCATCGTCTGGCCGCGGGACATCGCGGACGTCAAGTACACGTACCTGAAGCCGGGCCAGTGAGTCGCCGCTCGGAAGTGTAAGGCTCGGTCCCTGAGCTGGGATTACCTCTTCGTCCAGGCCGCGAACGGGGCGGTCATCGGCGTGATCTACGCCCTGATCGCGGTCGGCGTGACGCTGATCTTCTCCATCCTCAAGATCGTCAACTTCGCCCACGGCGACCTCTACATGCTCGGGGGCTACTGCGCCTACTACGTCATCGAGTACCTGGGCTTTCCCCCGCTGATCGCGATGGTCGTGGCCATGGCGGCGCTCTTCCTGGGGGCGATCGTCCTCGAGCGGCTCATGCTGACGCCGCTCTACAGCGACGCCACCGAGCGCAAGGACGAGTACGGGCTCATCGTCACGTTCGGCCTCGCGTACTTCCTGCGGAACTCCGCCGTCATCGCCTTCGGGCCCTTTCCGCTGAAGCCCCCCTCCTTCATCCCGGGCGTGCAGCGGCTGGGCAATCTGATCGTGACCAACGATCGCCTGGTCGCGGCCGGAGTCGGCATCGTGCTGATCGCCGCTCTGCTCTACTTCATGAAGCGGACGATCTGGGGACAGGCGCTGGACGCGGTCAGCCAATCGCGGGACTCCGCGGCCATCGTGGGCATCAACGCGCGGCGCTTCAACTCGTTCGCGTTCGGCATCGGGGCCGCGCTCGCCGCCGCGGCGGGCGCCCTGGTGGCCCCGATCTTCTCGCTGGCGCCCGACATGGGCGTCCTGCCCAACATCCACGCGTACGTCATCGTGATCCTCGGCGGCATGGGATCGGTGAGCGGCAGCATCATCGCGGGCATCCTGCTCGGGGAGTCCGAGAACCTCTTCACCGCCTTCTTTCCGGATCCGACGCGGGCGTTCGCCTACACGAATGCGTTCGGCGTCCTGGTGCTGATGGTCGTCCTCATCTTTCGGCCGCAGGGGCTCTTCGGTCGCCGCCACCTGCGAATGGAGTAGGCGGCCGTGCGAGGGCTGCCGGTCTACGTGTTGCTCGTCCTCGCCGCGCTCGCGCTCGCCGGCGCCGGCCGCCTGAACGCGTATTGGCTGCACGTCGCGATCATCGCGATGTACTACGGGATCCTCGCCGCGAGCTGGTCGCTGCTCGCGGGCTACGTGGGCCTGTTCTCGCTGAGCCACACCGCCTTCGCGTCGATCGGGGGCTACACCTCGGCCTTGCTGGTGAAGTGGCTGGGCATCCCGGTGCTCCTGGGCATGGGCGCCGGCGTGGTGATGTGCGGCGCGCTCGGCGGGGCCATCGGCTGGGTGTGCCTGCGCATGAGCGGGCCCTACCTCGCGATCTTCACGCTCGCGTTCTCGGAGATCGTCCGCATCGCGATCTCGACCGAGGACGACGTGACCGCGGGCATGGCGGGCCTGCACACCGCCCCCCTCTTCCAGAGCGCGACGCGCCTGCCCTATTTCTACGCCGCGTTCGCGCTCCTCGCGGTGTCGCTGCTGCTCATGGGGCTCCTGGTGAGGTCGCGGTGGGGCCTTTTCCTCCGCGCCATCCGCGAGGACGAGCAGGCGGCGGGGGCCTCGGGGGTGGCGGTGGCGCGCTTCCGCATCCTCGCCTTCGCGATCGCGAGCGGCTTCGCCGGGCTCGCGGGCGGCTTCTACGCGCACTACGTCGGCATCATGACCCCGGGCGTCGGCGACCTCGACGAGATGGCGAAGCTGGTCGTGATGACCGTGATCGGCGGCATGGAGCGGCTGCCGACGGCGGTCGGCGGGGCCGTCCTGGTGGAGGTGCTCCTGGAGGTGCTCCGGAGCTACGGCCAGTGGCGGCTGCCGCTGTTCGGCATCCTGCTGCTGCTCACCATGCGCTTCGCCCGGAATGGCCTCGTCACCCCGGTGTGGCTGCGGTTCGTGCGGCTGGGGGAGGCGCGCGTGAGCCCGCGGCCCGCCGCCCGCGACCTCCCGCAGAAGGATTCCGCCGCGTGAGCCAGGGCGCCGAGCTCGTCCGGGGCGTGGGGCTGGTCAAGCGGTTCGGCGGCATCGTCGCCAACGACGCGGTGGACCTCGTCGTCGCCCAGGGCGACCTCGTCGGGCTGATCGGGCCGAATGGCTCCGGCAAGACCACGCTCATCAACCTCCTGACGGGACACCTCGAGCCCGACGGCGGCGAGGTGCTGGTGCGCGGCCGGCGGGTGAGCGGCCGGCCGCCGCACGTCTACGCCGGCATGGGCGTGGCCCGGACGTTCCAGCTGACGCAGCTCTTCGGCCGCATGACCGTGCTCGAGAACATGCTCGTGCCGGGCCTGACGCGCCCGCACTCCCGGTGGGACGAGGTCGCGCGCCGCGCCCGCGGCTACCTGGACTTCCTCAGCCTGTCCGACCTCGAGCAGCTCCATGCCCGAAACCTCTCGGGCGGGCAGCAGAAGCTCCTGGAGCTCGGGCGCTGCCTGATGCTGGAGCCCGCGGTGCTGTTCCTCGACGAGCCGTTCGCGGGCGTGCACCCGCGGCTGCGCGACGAGCTCGTGGCGCGGATCCGCGAGCTCCACCAGGGCGGCCGGACGTTCGTGGTCGTCGATCACGACATGGAGTCGATCCTGCGCATCTCGCGGCGGCTCGTCGTCATGGCACGCGGCAGCAAGATCGCCGACGGTGAGCCGGCCGCGGTGCGGACGGACCAGAACGTGCTCGCGGCCTACGCGGGACTCTGAGATGACGGGCGAGCCGGTGACCACCGCGGCGTGGCTCGTGGTGCGAGATCTCGTCGCGGGCTACCTGCCGGGCATCGACATCCTCCGCGGCGTCTCGGTCGAGGCGACGCGTGGGCAGGTCCGGTGCGTGCTCGGTCCCAACGGCACCGGGAAGTCGACCTTGCTCAAGGTGCTCTTCGGCTTCCTGCCGGCACGGGAGGGCGAGATCCGCCTGGACGGACGGCCCCTGCGGTCGGTCGGGCCGCACGAGATGGGGCGGCACGGCGTCGTCTATCTCCCCCAGCGGCCGAGCATCTTTCCGTACCTGACCGTGGAGGTGAACCTGCGGCTGGGCGCGTGGCGCTACCGTGGCGAGCGGGGACGCGTCGAGGACCTGGTGAGCCGGGCGTGCGAGCAGTTCCCGGTGCTGGGGGAGCGGCGCGGGCAGCCCGCCGGCACGCTCAGCGGCGGGCAGCAGCGCCAGCTCGAGATCGCGCGCAGCCTGATGCACGATCCCGTGCTCCTCCTCATCGACGAGCCCACCGCGGGCGTCGAGCCACGCGTGGCGACCCTCATCTACGACCTGATCCGAGGCCTGGCCGCGCAGGGCAAGGCGGTGCTCCTGGTCGACCAGAACATCAAGCGGGCCCTCGAGATCGCCGACTACGTGTACGTCATGCGGACCGGTACGGTCCTGTCGGAGGGCTCGCGTGAGGCATTCGGCGGCGACACCGAGGCGCTCGTCGCCCGCTGGCTATACGCGAGCGGGAGCGCCTGACCGGCGTCACGAGGGCGTCACGAGCCGGTGTCCGCGATGCCACCCAGCTTGCGGGTGCCCGCGATCCACAGCGAGCGCAGGATCCTGGCAAAGCCGGGAACCGGATCGTCCCAGGCGAAGAGCATCTGGCGGGCCCCGAGCCACGAGCGCAGCCAGGCCCACGCGCTCAGCTGACCCTGGCGGAAGAGCGCCCAGCAGGCGAAGCGGTCGGATCCCACGACGCAGTGACGGCCCGGCGGATACGTATTGACGGGTTCGACCGTGAGGCCCAGGGCATCCCGGTACGCCATCGCGCAGAAGTCCACGCCGCAGTCCGCCGCGAAGCCGATGAAGTACCAGGGGCGCGCGTTCACCTCGAGGAGCTTGAACTGCCCGTCGCGCGCGTCGTACTTGAACTCCGCCTCGAAGACTCCGCGATAGGACACGTCCGCGAGCAGGCGGTCGAGCGACTCCACCGCGGCCCGGACCCGATCGAGCGGGACGCTGACCATGTAGGTGCTGTCGCCGAAGTCCGGCGGGAACATGCGCAGCCGCTGGCGGACGAACCGGGCACAGACCCGGCCGGTCCGGTCCACGAACCCCTCCACCATGTAGTGGTGGCTCGGCGGCCCGGGAACGTATTCCTGCAGCATGACCTCGAGCCCGGTTTTCGCTGCCTCGCGCGCGCGAGACATCGCCTCGTCGGGCGTCCGGAAGTGAAGCGCCTTGACGCCGAACCGGCTCCGGAACGCCCACGAGTTGCACGGCTTCAGGAACGCGTCGGTGAAGGCGTCGGCCGGGAGATCGGCCCGGTCCGGGTCGAGGCCGAGACAGACGGTTCGGGGATGGGGCACTCCGAGCCGCTCGAGCGTCGCGGCGAAGCGCCCCTTGTCGATGAGCGCCTCCAGAGTCTCCGGCGAGGACAGGCTCGCGGGGAAGCGCGCGGCCAGTGGCGCCGGCAGCCGCGCCACCGCGAGGGCCCAGTTGTCCGTCGTGGGGACGAGGACCATGCTCTCGCGGGACACCCGGGCCAGGTAGTCGGCCAGCGTCCCCGGGTTCGGGGGCTCACCCCATTCCGTGGGCACGGGACGGTGCCACCGGGAATAGGACACGAAGCTGCGTTTCGTCCCGGTGGCATACACGGGAACACCGCGGCGGCCGAGGCTCCGGACCATGGACAGCCCCCACAGCCACTCTCCGCCGAGGATCAGAGCAGGTCGCTCCGTGTCCCCGGCGTGGTCCATCAGCGTCGCGGGCCCTAGCCCCCGCCTCCGCCCGTCCGCCGACCGGCCAGTCCCTCGCGCCGCTCCTTCGTCTTCACCTCGTCCACCGCCGCGCCATCCGGGCTGAGGACGACGCCGTACTCCGCCGTGGTCGCGATCTTGCCATCCAGCACGTCGGCGAGGACCGCGGCCGGATCCCGGTCGAGCGGGTCCCCGTAGCCGGCGCCGCCGGCGATGTACTCCCAGAGCTGGTCGCCCGGGTGAAGCACGATCATCTTCTTCGAGGGTAGGTCCTCGCGCGTGCCGTCTTTTCTGACGATGAAGGCGTGGGCCCGGGCGCCCGGGGCGCCGCCCTCGAGCGGCCAGGGCGACGAGGCGAAGCGCTCGCCGCGGTGGGACACCATCACGTCGGTGGTGGTCGCCTCGAAGACCTTCTCGAGCCCGAGGCCGCCGCGGAAGCGCCCGGCGCCGCCGGAGCCGTTCCAGAGGCGCACCCGGGGGATGCGCAGGGGGAAGTTCATCTCGACCGACTCCACCGGGATGTTCATGCAGTTGGTCACGTCGGTCTCGATGACGTCGATGCCGTCCTTGTCGGGACGGGCGCCCATGCCGCCGGCGGCGAGCTCGCTCGCCACGAACGGCCGGCCGGTCTCGGGGTCGTGGCCTCCGAAGGCCATCACGA
>WNFF01012949.1_pt1 | contig 18320 bp, 13 predicted proteins | sample 5400441 | NCBI WGS metagenome assembly WNFF01 (sample SAMN13153345, study PRJNA577476) | soil metagenome | isolation source: 120 cm saprolite under Douglas fir tree site 2 hole 3 replicate 1 | place: USA:California | collected 2015-04-18 | reverse complement strand
CTCCCCGCCCTCCGGGCTCCGTTCGTTCCGCGTCATGGATTTGCACGGACATGAATCGCTGGGCATCGGGGTACGGAAAAGGCTCCATCAAGATGTTGTCAATCACGCTGAAGATGGCCGTGGACGCACCGATCCCCAACGCCAGCGTGATGACCGCCACAGCTGCAAATCCCGGAGCCTTCCGCAAGTTCCTCAGTGCGTAGCTGATATCCTGCCCAAGTGTTCCCATGTTCGCCCCCATCCATTTGACACTGATTTGGCTCGCCCGGTTCCCGCCTGTGGTCGAGCGCCGACAAGCGTTTCCTCACGGTCTCTCAAGGTACGCATTGGTGCGTAATTAAGTTCGACGGTGTCAGCAGGAATACGTCGCTTGCGGTTTCGCAAAACGGGACAATTTGGCTGGAGGTGTCTGACGAACCGACAAACTGTTCAGGGACATCATGAACGTTTTAGAGGCTATTTAGAGGGAAAGCGAACTTTGGTTAGAGAGGGATACCGGCGGCCCGCTACGAATGATCTGCAGAGTGTGGAGGCCGGGGGAGATTAGGTTTGATGCCGAATTGTTTGGAGCCCCAGTCGCACAGGTCCTGGAGTACCGGGATTAGGGTCTGCCCAGCGGGGCTGAGAGAATAAGTGACCTTCGGCGGCGAGGAGCGAACTTCACTTCTCTTGACGATCCCATCCCTTTCCAATTCGCGGAGCTGCGCAGCAAGAACTTTTTCACTGACGCCGCGCAGGAGATCGCGGAGCTCGGCGAAGCGTAGCGCGCCAAACGAAAGACGCCACACGGCCTGGACTTTCCACTTACCGCTCAGGACATTGATGGTCGCCTGAACGGGACAGCCATGATGAACCTTCATGGGCATGGGGCGCTCCGGGCTTACAAATTTCTGCGTACTTCACCGATGCAAACTGTCGTTATACCATGGGCCCGAAGGATTCGGCTCGCGCAAGACGGCTTGGATTCGTATTTTCTCGCGAGCCGCACAAGATGGGAGCAAGAAAATGATTCTTATTACTGGCAGCAGCGGAAGCGTAGGAAAAACGGTTTTGCAGGAAGCAATTCGGAAGGAGTCCAAGGTCCGTGGCATGTACCGTTCAAGAGAGGAGGCCGCGAAGGCGCCATCGGGATGCGAGGCGGTGCTGGCGGATTATGCCGATAAGCAGAGTCTGAGCAAAGCGCTAAACGGGGTGAGCTCCGTGTATGTGGTGTGCTCTCCGATTTCACAACTTGTGGAACTCGAAAGCAATATGCTGGACGCATGCAAGGAAGCTGGGGTGAAGCACGTGGTGCTGAACTCGGCGCTCGGTGCGGGAGACTACCCGAAGTCATTCCCGAGCTGGCATCGCAAGGTGGAAGACAAACTCAAGGGGATGGGATTGAGCTGCACGATCTTGCGGCCCAACGGGTTTCTGCAAAATATCGTCGCTTTCAATGCTCCTAGCATTCGCACGCAGGGCGCATTTTATGCGGCCATGGGAGACGCAAAGGTCAGCTATCTAGACGTTGGCGACATTGCGGCTGTCGCGGTGAAGACCCTTCAGGGAGGGGCGCATGCGGGGAAGACCTACGAATTGAATGGTCCCGAAGCGATCTCAAATCCAGAGTTGGCGAAACGAATTTCCCGGGTCACCGGCCGCAGGGTGAATTTCGTGGACATTCCTGAATCGGCGCAACGCGAATCCATGCTGGGCGCGGGAATGCCGGAGTGGCAGGTGACGGCGCTCTTGGAGCTTCAGCAGTATTACAAGCAAGGTGGCGGCGCGAAAACAGATGGCTTGCTGCGGTCATTGATCGAACGCGCGCCCGTGACGCTCGACCAATACCTGACGGCCAATGCCAAGGAATTTCGCGATCAGGCCGCGTCGGCGTGAAGAAGGAGAGCCACGATGAACGCAGCTGCGGGAGCATCGGAACTCAAGAATCCCAAGACGGGCATGACCCACGCGGAAATGAAGGAATTCATCCGCCATCATTTTGAGGAATTCGTGAACCGAAAGAACCTGCGCATCGGAGAAGTGAATTTCGCGCCTGAATTTGTGGATCATGGAGCGGACGTGCCGCCGGGCATGCCGCCGGGACCTGCGCGTGCAATCCAGTATGTGGGCGCCGCGCTCAAGAAAGTTCCCGACTTGAGAGTGACCATCGAAGACATGATTGCCGAGGGCGACAAAGTGGTGGTGCGCAACCATTGGGCAGGCACGGACTCCGCGTCGAAGCAGCGCCTGGAATTTTCCGGAATTGTGATTTGGAGGATCGCCAACCGGCAGATCGCAGAGCGCTGGGCGTACCTGGAGAGCCCACACCTGGCAGGCGGCTAGATTCGGGAATATCAGGGCAAAGCCAGCAAAATTTCCGACCAGGCCCGTGACGCGCCGCTAAGCGAAGGTTGTCGCGACCATGCTACACTCGGCGTTCGCGTCATGCGCATCCTGGACCGCTATATCGTCCGCGAAGTTTTCCGCCACGCACTGCTGGGACTAGTCGTCTTCACGTTTGTTTTTTTTGTGCCCCAACTGGTGCGCTTGATGGAGCTCTTTGTGCGTCACAGCGGTTCCGGCGCGCAGGTGCTGAAGCTTTTTCTCTGCATATTCCCGGCCGTATTTGTATTTACCGTGCCGATGGCCACGCTGATCGGCGTGCTATTGGGACTCGGACGCATGTCGGCGGATAGCGAAATCATTGCGCTGACGGCTTTGGGCATCGGCCGCCGACGGATCCTGCTTCCGGTCGGAGTCCTGGCGCTCACGGGCGCGGTGGTGACTCTGGGGATGACGACGTGGCTTGGACCGCTGGCGCTGCGGACCTTCCGTGCCCTGCAGGCTGACTTGATTACTTCGCAGGTCTCCTTCGCGTTGCAGCCGAGAGTGTTCGACGAGCGCTTCCCAAGCAAGGTTCTCTACGTCAATGATGTGACCGCCAGCGGCACGCAATGGCATGGCGTATTTCTGGCAGAAACCGGCGGAGAGGGCGGATCAAGACTGACGCTGGCAGAGAACGCGATTGTCATTGCCGAACCGAAGCAGGGCAAGTTGGAACTGCATCTGCGTGGAGGCACTACCCACGAATTCTCCCGCGAGGATGCGGACCACTACTCCGTCACCGCATTCGGCCAGAGCGATTGGCCCATCGAGTTTAGTGGCTTGGCAGTCGCCCAACCGCGGCAACTCAATAATCCCGAGCGTTCGATTCGCGAACTATGGAACGATCGCGGCCCGGGCTGGCGCGAGGCCCGCGTCGAGCTTCACCGCCGCCTGGCGTTTCCGATTGCATGCTTTGCCTTTGCGCTAGTTGCCGTTCCGCTGGGGGCGCAGCCGCGCCGCGGGGGCCGGGCAGCGGGAACGTTGCTCGCAGTAATTCTCATTTCTTCGTATTACTTGCTCTCTGTAATGGGGGCGGGGCTTGCGCGGCAAGGCACGCTGACGCCGGCCGCGGGAATCTGGATCGCCAATGCCGTTCTTTTCGCGCTGGGATTGGCGCTCCTGCCGCGGATGGAGCAGTTCCGCGGCGAAAACCGCTTGCTTCGCCCGATGATTTATTTGAAATCCAGAAGACGTTTGTTGCGCCGGTGGAGATCTCAGGCTCGCACGAGAGCTGCAGCGGCAAACGGCGCCAATGGCGACCCTGTATCACAGGAAATCCTGACGCGGTCCAGCGGAAGTTTTCCGCAATTGCTCGACATCTATCTCTTGCGGCGCTTTTCTTATTATTTTGTGCTGCTGATGGCTGCTTTTGTCTTCCTTTTTGAAACGTTCACTTTCTTCGAACTACTCGATGACATTGCGCGCCATCGTGTTCCCTTTCTGATCGTGGTTGATTATTTCCGCTACCTGGCTCCGTACCTGTTGTATCAGCTCGCGCCCCTGGGGGCGCTTGTCGCCGTTCTGGTGACTCTGGGAATCATGAGCAAGAACAATGAAATCGTGGCCATCAAAGCCAGCGGCATTAGCATGTACCGGCTGGCGGTGCCTTTGCTCCTTGCGGGACTAACCCTGGCCGTAACCATGATCGGGCTTGACGACACCTACCTGCCCTACGCCAACCAGCGGCAGGACGCGCTTCACAACCTGATCAAAGGCCGCCCGCCACAGACCTACACTCACCCGCAGCGCTGGATCTTCGGGGAGGGTTCAAAAATCTACAATTACGACCTCTTTGATCCGACGCAAAACCTTTTCGGCGGGCTCACCGTGCTGGAGCTTGAACCGGCGACGTTTCAGGTGCGCCGCAGGATTTTTGCGTCGCGGGCGCGATGGTCGGAGACGCAAAAGGTCTGGGTTCTGGAAGGCAGTTGGGTTAGAGACTTTGCCGATAGTACGATTGTCCGCTACGAACGACTGCCCCCCATAACCTCGCTGCCTGAGCTTACCGAGCCCCCGACCTATTTCAATCCTGACCGTTGGGGAAAGCAGGCCTTCCAAATGAGTTGGCGAGAGCTGAGGAGTTACATTGATGGACTGCAGCGCGCGGGTTTTGATGTTTCAACCCTGACTGTCCAATGGCACGAAAAGATCGCCTTCCCGTTGATGGCGCCAGTGAGCATACTCCTGGCGATCCCGTTCGCATTTCTGGTGGGGACGCGCGGCGCGGTGGGAGGAGTGGTGCTGGGAATGGGATTCGGAATCGCGTATTTGTCAGTGGCAAGACTTCTGGAAGCCATGGGAGGAGTTGGCCAGCTTCCGCCGTTTCTGGCAGGATGGTCACCCGACATAATTTTCTTTTTCCTGGGCTTGTACTTCTTCTTCAAAATGCCCACGTAGAAAAAAATCGCCGGCACGCAGTGATCGCGAAAATGTCTGCGCGCCGACGGCTCAAGTATTACTTTGGATTTATTTCAAAACAATTTTTCTCCTTACTTCCCTCTCTTTTTCTTGGCTTGTTTTTCCTCAACTACTACTTGAGCTGCGGCCAGGCGCGCGATAGGAACACGGAACGGAGAAGCGCTGACGTAGTCCATGCCGACCTCGTAGCAGAACTTCACGCTCTCTGCATCGCCACCATGCTCGCCGCAGATGCCGATCTTGAGCTTGGGTCGTGTCTTGCGCCCCTGTTCGATGCCCCAGCGCATCAACATGCCGACGCCCTTGATATCGAGCGACTGGAACGGATCCGCCAGGAAAACACCGGCTTTCTTCTCATCCACATAGTCAGGCAAGAAGCGGCCGGCGTCGTCGCGGGAGAGACCCATTGTGGTCTGAGTGAGGTCATTGGTCCCGAACGAGAAGAACTCCGCCACTTCGGCGATCTCTCCGGCGAGCAGAGCTAGTCAGGCAAGAAGCGGCCGGCGTCGTCGCGGGAGAGACCCATTGTGGTCTGAGTGAGGTCATTGGTCCCGAACGAGAAGAACTCCGCCACTTCGGCGATCTCTCCGGCGAGCAGAGCGGCGCGGGGAAGTTCGATCATCGTGCCAACGAGATAGTCGAGCTTGATTCCGGACTTTTTGATTAGATCATCGGCGACGCGACGCGTCGCTTGTTCGAGAATGAAGAGTTCTTTGCGGTCCAAAACGAGGGGATGCATGATCTCAGGCAATACTTTAATTCTGCCTCTTTGGCATTCGATGGCGGCTTCGATGATCGCGCGCACTTGCATCTCGAGAATTTCGGGATAAGTGATGGCCAGGCGGCAGCCCCGATGGCCGAGCATGGGGTTGGCTTCGTGCAACTGCTCGACGCGGCGGGCGACGGTCTCCACATCGATCTTCAAATCACGCGCCAGTTCTTCTTGCTTGGCGCGCTCATGGGGCACGAACTCGTGGAGCGGCGGGTCAATCAAGCGGATCGTGACCGGCAAGCCGTCCATGGCTTTGAAGATGCCGACAAAATCCCGGCGCTGGAACGGAAGCAATTTATCGAGGGCCCTAACTCGAGCTTCCCTGTTGTCAGCGAGGATCATTTCCTGGATAGCCCGCTGGCGTTCGTGGCTCCTCTCCGGCTGCTCGAAATCCGTGAAGAACATGTGCTCGGTCCGGCAGAGGCCAATGCCCTCCGCCCCGAACTCGATGGCTTTACGAGCGTCTTGAGGAGTATCGACGTTCGTGCGTACCCTTAGACGACGCGTTTCGTCGGCCCACTTCATTAGCGTTTCATAGGATTTGGGAAGCTGGGGCACGACCAAGGGCATTGCTTCCGTGTAAACCACGCCTTCGCTCCCGTCAAGCGTGATCCAATCCCCTTCCTTCACCACTTTACCGTTGGTGGACATCGCCAGCGCTTTGTAATCGATATTCAATTTTTCTGCGCCGACCACGCAGCACTTGCCCCAGCCCCGTGCGACGACGGCGGCGTGGCTGGTCTTGCCCCCCGTGGCGGTGAGGATGCCCTGCGCAACGGCCATTCCGCCGACGTCTTCTGGGCTGGTTTCGCGACGGACCAGGATTACCTTCTCTCCGCGCTCGGCCCACTCTTCCGCTTTCTGCGCGGAGAACACAACCTTGCCGACGGCGGCCCCGGGTACGGCGTTGATGCCGGTAGCCAGAATTTTCGATGCTAGTGACTTTCTGTCAACTTTGACATCGATAACCGGATAGAAGAGCCGCTCGATGTCCTCGGGCTTCACGCGGAGAAGCGCCTCTTCCTTGGAGATGAGTTTTTCGTTGGCCATGTCGACGGCAATGCGAAACGTGGCCGCAGGTGTGCGCTTCCCAGTGCGCGTTTGGAGCATGTAGAGCTTGCCGTCCTCCACGGTGAACTCCATGTCCTGCATGTCGCGATAGTGCTTCTCAAGTTTTACTCGAACTTTCTCCAGCTGTCCGTAGACCTTGGGCATGGTCTTTTGCATTTCTTGCAGAGGCATGGGTGTCCGAATGCCGGCGACGACGTCCTCTCCCTGGGCGTTCACGAGATAGTCGCCGTAGAAGATTTTTTCGCCTGTGCTCGGGTCGCGCGTGAAGCAGACGCCCGTACCGGAAGTATCACCGGTATTCCCGAAGACCATTTGGACGACGTTGACGGCAGTGCCGAGGAGTCCGGTGATTTTCTCCACGCGGCGATAGGTAACGGCCTTTTCCGCCATCCATGAACCGAACACCGCCCCGATCGCTCCCCAAAGCTGGTCGACTGGGTCGTTCGGAAACTCCTTCCCCGCTTCCATGCGGAAGTACGCCTTATACTCTGCCACCAATTCCTTCCAGCCGCTGGCGGGCACTCCGGTATCTTCTTTGACGCCTAGGCGGTCTCTCATGGCGCGGAGCCGGTGTTCGAGGTCCTCCTTCGACAGGCCCATGACAACCGTGGAATACATCTGCACAAAGCGGCGATAGGCGTCATAGGCGAAGCGCTCGTTCCTGGTTACGTCGGCGAGGCCTTGTACGGAGCGATCATTAAGGCCGAGATTGAGAATGGTCTCCATCATTCCGGGCATGGAGCGTGCAGAACCGGAGCGCACGCTGACGAGCAGAGGGTTTTTCGGATCGCCAAGCTTCTTCTTGGTGGTGCGCTCAAGCCTCGCGACGTTATCGGCGACTTGTTTCTTCAGGTCCGGTGGATACTTCTTGGCGTTCTTGTAAAAGTAATCGCAGGCTTCCGTGGAAATGGTGAACCCGGCGGGCACGGGCAGGCCGATCTTGGTCATCTCGGCAAGACCGGCGCCTTTGCCGCCGAGAAGTTCACGCCAGGTTCCATTGCCTTCCGCTTTGCCGGCACCGAAGAAATACACCCATTTTTTCACTGTACGCCTCGCTTGTATCTTTGGAGTTGTGGAACGCTTGCCGCTCTTGCGATTCCGCAGCGGCGGCCGGAAAAATCTGTCGGCTCGCCGACCTTAACAAATTCAAGTAATACTTGAGATTACTAGCGCCGCTCTTCACCGCCAATTTCTGAAAAATCGGCAACTGTTGTGAACTCGCGGAGCAACTCCGCGAGCAACGCCAGACGGTTGCTGCGCACCGCTTCGTTTTCTGCCATCACCATAACGCCGTCGAAAAAATGATCGACCACTTTTCGCAGGCCGGCAATCGTCTCCAGGGCCTGCTGGTATTTTCCCGCGCGTTTCTGGGTTTGCACTTTTGCAGCCGCGCCGCGAACCGCGGCGTGTAGTTCGCGCTCTGCGGCATGCTCGAAGAGTTCGGGACTCACCTGATGAGCATCGCCTGGAGCAACGTTGGCCTTTTCAAGGATTTTGCGAACGCGTTTGAAGGAGACCGCCAGCGGCTCAAAGTTCTTCGACCTCCGAATAGCCTTCAGCGCCGCCAGGCGCTTCTGAGCGTCCACGAGATCGTCGGCGCCGGCGCGGAAGACGGCGCTGACCTCATCGTAGCCGAAGCCTTCCCGTTCGCGGAAGACAAACTTGGCGCGATCCAATAGGAAGTCGAGGATTTGGGCTTCCTGATCGGGGCTTAGCCCGCGCTTGGGTTTGTGGGTGAGTAGCGTCTTTGCCGCGTTGCCAACGGCCAGAGAGAGTGAGACGGGCAACTTCTTTTCCAGGATGATCTTGACGATTCCAAGCGCGGCGCGGCGCAAAGCGTACGGGTCGCTCGAGCCGGTGGGCACCAGCCCCACTGCAAAACAGCCGACCACGGAATCGAGCTTGTCAGCGAGCGAAACGGCGCAACCGGTCAGATTGCGCGGTATAGAATCTTCCAAAGCGATGGGACGGTAGTGATCGTAGACTGCATCGGCGACCTCGTCGGATTCGCCCTGCGAGCGCGCGTACAATCCTCCCACGATACCCTGAAGCTCAGGGAACTCGCGAACCATCTCCGTGGCGAGGTCGCACTTGGCAAGCTCCGCGGCGCGATCGGCTTCCGCGACGTGCGCGTGGACCATGCCAAGATTGAACCATTGCTCGGTGAACCAGCGGGCGATGGTTCGGATGCGCTCGACCTTGTCGCCGTAACTGCCGAGACGCGATTCGTAGGTCACGCGTTCGAGCTTCGGCAAATAGTCGGCGAGCCGACATTTCTGGTCTGCCTGCCAAAAGAACTGGGCGTCCGCGAACCGGGCGCGCAGGACGCGTTCGTGCCCGGCCCGTATCAGCCCTTTGGAATCCTTCTCCCCATTGATAACCGCCAAAAAATGGGGAGCCAGTTCTCCGCTTTTCTTTTCCACGGCGAAATATTTCTGATGGTCGCGCATGACGGTCACCAGGATTTCGTCCGGGAGGCTCAGAAAGGCCGGATCGAAATTGCCCTGAATCACGGTCGGGTACTCGTTGAGGTACGCCACCAGCTTACGAAGGGAGGCATCTTCGTGGATCCGATAGTTTCCCCGCTTGGCATAGGCTTCGAGTTCCGTCGCGATTTTCTCCTGACGCTTGGCGGGGCGGACGATGACTCCGTTTTGCTGGAGGCGTTTCTCATAGTCCAGGAAGTTCTTGACGGGAATGGTGCTCGAACCAAGGAAGCGATGACCTCGGGTGTTACGCCCGGCAGCGATGCCAGCCACGGAAAGTTTTAGCGGCTTGCCGTCCAGCACCGCGACAATCCAGCGGATGGGGCGAATGAAGCGCGCGCCATCTAAGCCGGTCCAGGTCATAGACCGTGGCCAGCTCAGATCGTGCACTGCTCGGGGGAGGATGCTGACTAGGATTTGCTCCGCGGTTCTGCCCAGCCGCACCTGTTTGGCGGCAAGGTACTCGCCCTTGGGAGTCTGCACCAGGTAAAGATCGCTGACGTGGACGCGCTGCTTCTCGGCGAAGCTCTGAGCCGCGCGTGTCGGCGCGCCGACGGAATCATAGGCCACGGACTTGGGCGGGCCGGTAACTTCGGTTTCGACATCCGGTTGCTTGGCGCGCAACCCTTGGACCCAGGCGGTCAGCCGTCGCGGTGCGCTGAAGGTCTCCACCGACACGCCGTCAAAGAGGCTCTCAGTGGCGAGAAGTTTCTCGATGTTGGTGCGCAGTTCTTCTTCGGCCTTGGGAAGCATCCCGGCAGGGATCTCTTCGCAGCCGATTTCGAAAAGAAGCTCTACTCGCTTTTCTGTGGGAGCCGCCTTCATGCCCGCACCTCACGCGGAGACGCGCTGCCGCCAATCTGTGACAGGTAGGCAGCAGCAGTCCGGCAGCATAAGCGCGGCGCGCTCAGTCGTGGAGATTACGCCGCGCGCGTCCAGTAAGTTGAAGAGCTGCGAACACTTAAGGCAATGGTCGTAGGCAGCCAGCAACGGATAACGAACCCGCTCCTTCCCTTCCAATCCCTTGAATCCGTCGAGGAGCTCCTTGGCCTGCTTTTCGTGTAACTCAAATTCTGACCGAATCGCAGCCGCATCGCTGCGATCAAAGCTGTATTCGGAAAACTGCTGTTCTTCCATCAGCCGGATGTCACCGTACGTTTTATCCGCTGACCAGCGAAGATCGTAGACGCTCTCCACGCCCTGAAGAAACGCACAGATACGCTCCAGCCCGTAGGTGAGTTCGACAGAGATGGGGTCGAGGTCAATCCCGCCGCTTTGCTGGAAGTAGGTGAACTGGGTGATTTCGAGACCGTCCAGCAGAACTTGCCAACCGATGCCCCACGCGCCGAGGGTCGGGGACTCCCAGTTGTCCTCTTCAAATCGAATGTCGTGTTCTTTGAGGTTGATGCCGATGGCGCCAAGACTCTTGAGGTAGATGTCCTGCGCATCGGCCGGAGACGGTTTGAGGATCACTTGAAATTGGGAGTGCTTGTAGAGACGATTGGGATTCTCGCCGTAGCGGCCGTCGGCGGGCCGACGACTCGGCTGAACGTACCCGACGCGATACGCGTGCGGCCCGAGCACGCGCAGGAAAGTTTCCGGATGCATGGTGCCGGCACCCACTTCCACGTCGTAGGGTTGCTGCAGCACACAACCTTGCTTCACCCAAAACTGCGAGAGCTGCAAAATCAAATCCTGGAAATTTAGGCCCTTCGACTTTTTCTCAAGTTTTACTTTAGATCTCAAGTCGTCTCCAAAAGTTCGCGAGTAACCAATCGTCTCTCCAGGTGGTTCTCGATCCAGGTCAGCGAAGCCTCCCGCAGTTCCCTGGCGCTGGGTTGCATGGACTTCTGGTACTCGATGCGATCCAGTCGCTCGCCCGCGAAACGCTCGGCAAGGGTTCTCGCCTCGTGGTGCAGCGGCTTCATTCCGGAGCGCCGGCAGGTCTCGCAGAAAAGGCCGGATTGATGCGCGTCGTAAAATGCCGGCTTCGCGCCAAACGGCGTATCGCAAGCCACGCAACGATCAAAGCGCGGCAGCCAGCCGCCAAGTCTCACCGTCCAGAAAGCAAAGTAACTGAGCGGCAAAGCCCAATCGCTGGTGCGTTCGACTTCTCGCGTAGCCAGCAGGATCAACCTGAACATCGGCTCAGAAACTTCGTGCTCCGGCAGAATCAGCTCCGCTATCTCGCTGATCATCGCCAGCCCGGTGCTGAGAATGTAGTCGCTCTGCGCCTTATGAAAGGACTCGAGCAATTCGGCCTGCTGGATGCGTACGAGGTCCCGAGTTTCCCTCTCGACGTACCATATCTGGACGTGAGAGAGAACCTCTAGCGTCGAACCATAGCGGTTCTTCAGCCGTCGGGCACCAGAGGCCACTCCGCGCACACGCCCCGACGACCGCCCAAGAAAGCTCACCAGGCGGTCCGCTTCGCCCAAGGGGAATGTCTTCAGGATGATGGCTTCCGTTTCCCGCGCAGGCATGAGCAGTCGGCGCGCCGACGCTGCCTCGGACAAAATTGCGATACTCCATCCGAAACACGCGCACACGCAGAACTATTGTAATTATCACACGTGCTCTTGCGGCGCAATCATTCCGTGGAGAATTCGCGAAAGATTAGGCGCTACAACGCGGCAAACTTGGAAAGAGCCCATTTCGAATTGCAATTCCCTTCCCGGCCGCTGAACCAAAGACTGCAAATTCAAGCGCTTATGCACCCGAATTTATTCTGTTAACCAGCTTCATTTGGCCATAAACATTATCGGACGCACCGAAGCATCTAACTCGTCCTTTTCATTTCCCGCATGTTTCGCTACTCTGCTGCGGACCTCATTCCATGTTCATCCCGCTCAAGGACCTCAACCCCTCGCGCACCTATCCATTCGTCAACATCACTCTTCTCCTTGCCAACATCGCGGTGTTTCTTTACGAGGCCGGCCTGGAAGCCACACTCCCGCACCGGGCCTATGAAGCCCTGTTGCTGCCGTACTCCACCGTCCCGGCCCGTTTCCCTGCCTTTCTGGCGGGACATGCCAGCTTTGAAGTCTCATTTTTGCCCTTGGTCACCAGCATGTTTCTCCATGCTAATTTCTGGCACCTTGCTGGGAACATGCTGTTTCTCTGGATCTTCGGCGACAACGTCGAAGACTTCTTCGGCCACTTCGTGTATCTCTTCTTTTATCTGTTCTGCGGGATTGGAGCGGGTCTGTTACACGTGCTCTTCAATTTCCATTCCAATATCCCTGCCGTTGGCGCGAGCGGCGCCATCTCTGGCGTGATGGGTGCCTACATCCTGCTCTATCCCCGTGCGCGGATTCTCACGCTCGTTTTCATCTTCCCTTTGCCGATTCCTGCCGTCGTCTTTCTTGGCTTGTGGTATGTCCTGCAATTTCTTGCCGGGCTAAGTACGATCGGAGCCGAAGTTACGGGAGGGGTGGCGGTGTGGGCGCACGTCGGAGGGTTTCTTCTGGGAATGCTGGTAACGTCCATGGCCAGACGGCGCTGAGGAAATGCTCGGCCACTGAGTTAAAGTAATACTTTAGCCTAGGTTTCAAGACTGAAAGGAAGATGACTTCGTTAGACCGCCAGCCGGCTGCCACGCTGCAAAAGACTGGATAGAAAATCTAGAGATCTAATGTTGCCGGGCAATGGCTTCGAGAGATTTGACGGCGAGCCAGTCGCCGACCTCGACCGTACGTTTGTCGCCGCCAAGGTCAGCCGTCACATAATTCTCGCGCAAAGCCGCTCGCACCACGGTGCGAAGCGCAGCCGCCTCCGCTCTCCAGCCAAGAAACTCCAGCATCATCCCCGAAGCGAGTACCGACCCGAGCGGGTTGGCGATGCCCTTCCCGGCAAGGTTAGGTGCGGAGCCGTGCACCGGCTCGAAAAGTGAAGTCTTGCCCGGGTGAATGTTTCCTGACGGCGCAAGGCCCAAGCCGCCAGCGAGCTGTGCGCCCAGGTCGCTGATAATGTCTCCAAAGAGATTGCAAGTGACGATCACGTCGAATTGCCGCGGGTCGCGGACCATCTCCATCGCCAGGGTGTCGATATACAAGTGGCGGGAGTCGATGTCCGCATATTCCTGGCGGACCTGTTTGAAAACCCTCTGCCAGAGGTCGTGGGCGAACGTCATGGCGTTGGATTTGTCGCTCATGCAGACGCGCTTTAGTCCATTTTGCCGGGCGTACTCGAACGCGTGACGGATGATGCGCTCGACGCCCTTACGGGAATTCACATCCTCTTGAACGGCTATCTCGTCCGGTGTGTCCTTCTTGAAGAACCCGCCAACCCCCACATAGAGGCCCTCGGTGTTCTCGCGGAAGACCATCAGGCGGATGTCTTTTTCGGTGCGGTCGCGCAGCGGCGTAAGGCGGTCGTGGAGCAATTCGACGGGCCTGGCGTTGACGTAGAGATCCAGCTTGAAGCGAAGGCCCAGCAAAATGTCGGCCGCATGCTGATTCGAAGGCACGCGCGGGTCGCCCAGCGCGCCGAAGAGAATAACGTCAAACTCATCCCGCAGCATCTCAACTGCACCCTGCGGCAATGACACGCCTTCGCGCAGATACTTGTCCGCACCCCAATCGAATTCTACAAATTCGATCGGCCGCTTGGACGGGGCCGCCACGGCTTTCAGCACCTTGACGGCTTGCGGGGTTACTTCCGCCCCGATGCCGTCGCCGGGAATAACCGCGATTCGGGCTGCGGGCCCGCGATTTCGCAAAGGAATACCAGGCAAAGTCTTGCCTCCTCGACGGCCGTTCAGCGCCGCCACATCGATTGCATGAACTGAAAAGGCCAGGCGCTATTCTTCCACCAATGCGGCCCTTGCGCCACCTCTTCAAGGCTCCTTTGAACAGCTACGCCGTTTTGTTGTTTGCTGTCGTTCACCCCAATAGGCGCCGCTTCTCAAACTGTGCGAAGTGTGTTATCAAGCGTGCCGTCAGTGATTCGGATGACGAGCATGCATAGCTCGCAGAAGGAGGCGCAATGATTAACAGACGTGAGTTCCTGGCGACGACAGGTGCTGCGGTGGCAGCGTCAACTATGGCCGCAGCTGCGCCTGCGGCGGCGAGCGCAGAGAAGTCCACCAAGCTGTTCTTGCCCGAAGATGACCTGAGGCCGGCAACGTTTGACCGGCTCCCACTCGAATGGCACAAACAGCGCGCGGACAAACTGCGGGCGAAGCTGGCGGAAGACGCCTATGAAGGAATCCTGCTGAGGGACCGGTGGAACATCATCTACTTTACTGGGCTCTGGCACACCACTACCGAGCGGCTGGTAAATGTCTTCCTGCCAGTGAAGGGCGATCTCGTATGGTTCAACGCGGCGCTGGACCGCGACCTCGTAAAGTCCTGGTGGTACAACGACGGCGAGATGTATTTCGACTGGTTCCACGCAGAAGGCGCATTCCCGAACCAAGGGAAAGTTCAAATGGGCGCTAAGGTGGACTTGTTCGAGTGGATGCTAAAAGCGCTCAAAAAGCGTGGATACTCGGACAAGAAACTGGCTGCGGACGCCGAGCTTCCGCCCTCGGCTCAAAGGAAAGTAGTAAACGTCCTCGGAAAAGAGATGGCTTCGCAAGAAGAAGTCTGCATGAACATGCGTATCCGTAAGACGCCGGAGGAGCTCGCGCTCACGCGACGCGCCTACAACTATTTCAACCAGATGCACGCGTTTGCCCGTGACATGCTTCTGCAGCATGGCACGGACCTGACGGATTACGACATCGCCAGCGCCGCGACGAAGTACGGTACCGACCTCGTCATGGCGGACATCAAGCGCGACGGCGCGCCGCACACCGCGGTTGGAATTGAAATTGAGGTAGGCTGCCGCACTGGCCGCTCCACGGCGTACCCCCACCCGAACCAATTTCAACACAACAAAGTAGCGCGGGGACAAGCCATTCAAATCGAAGGAGGGGTAAACATCGCGGGCTGCGGAGGCGAGCTCTACCGCGCGATGTTCATTCATCCGTTGACGGACCAGATGAAGAAGCTTTGGACAGTGAGCCGGGATTGCTGCTTGATGCAAAAGGAGGAGTCGATCGCGGGCGTGACCTGCTCAACCGTGGCGTACAAGATTCACAAGTACCAGGTGAAGAATGGCGTTGCGCCGTACATCTATCACCGGCCGGCTCACGGCCAGGGTTGGGAAGGACATCAGCCTCCTTATCTGGCGCTGGGAGATACCACCATGCTGGAACCAGGGATGAATTTCTCGGTCGAGCCGGGGCTCTACGATCCCGAACACGGGATTGGCTCAAATTTCTCCGACGCATTCGTGGTGCAAGCGGAAGGACCATCCCGGCAAATGTCGCGGCTGCCCTGGAGCGAGGAATGGTGTCTCGTCAAGCTCTAAGAACCGGTGCCACGCGTCGCGAAGCGTGAATCAGGCCAGGCCTTCTTTGCGCACGGTAAGTTTGTCCATGCGGTCGAGGCGCACTTCGAATCCTATGCCCGGACCTGCGGGCACGCGGATCGTCCCCCGGGGAGATACAGTAACTTCGGGATCGATGATGTCCTCTTCCCAATAGCGTTTGCTGGCCGCCACATCGCCGGGGAGCGAGAAATTAGGCAATGTCGAAAGTGCGATATTGTGCGCTCGGCCGATCCCGGATTCCAGCATCCCGCCGCACCACACGGGAATCTCGTGCCGCAGGCAAAGATCGTGGATACGCCGCGCCACCGTATGCCCACCGACGCGGCCCAGCTTGATGTTGATGATTTTGCAGGCGCCCAGCTCGATGGCGGCGCGCGCCTGCTCTTCCGAGTGGATGCACTCATCCAGGCAGATCGGAGTGTCCAGCTTTTTCTGCAGCTCGACGTGGCTGTAGAGATCGTCCCAGCCAAGCGGCTGCTCGATCATCATCAGGTAGAAGCCTTCGAGTTGCTTGAGGAGCGGCCAGTCGTTCAGAGTGTAAGCAGAGTTGGCGTCGACCATCAGCTTGATGCGCGGAAAATCCTGGCGCAGGCGGCGCACCGGCTCCAGGTCCTTCCCTGGCTTGATTTTTATCTTGATGCGCTGATAGCCGGCAGCAAGCTCTTTCTGCACCGCGGCGGCGAGTTCGTCCAGCGATTCCTTGATTCCGAGCGAAACGCCGCAAGCGATCTCCTCGCGAACGCCGCCGATCAATTTTGAGAGTGGAACGCCCTTTTGTTTGGCTTCGGCGTCCCACACGGCTGCTTCCAGTGCAGCCTTGGCCATGTTGTGGCCGCGGACACGAATGAGCAGGTCCCACACATCCCCAGCCGCCGCGAATTCCTTGCCCTTGATCATCGGCCATAGAAAGTCGCGCAGGATAAGCCACGCCGTATCGGTCGTTTCCGGGCTGTAAAACGGCGATTCGCCCGCAACGCACTCGCCCCAGCCGGTCACGCCGTCGACGTCCGCCTGCACCAATAGAATGCGCCGAACTTCCGTGCGTTCCATGCTGGTTTCGAACGGTGCCACCAGCTTCATCCGAATTTCTTGCAGCGTCATTCGTCGTACTTGCATAGTCGTTCTGCCGCCGTGCCCTTTCTGGAAGTCTCCTTAACGCCCCGGAGGGCCCGCCTCTTGGCGTAGTGGCGGGTCTTTAGACCCGTTCTTTTCCCTGCGTAACCCTTGGCAAACCACCTCGCAAACTCTTCTCGCACGCGCGCCTGGACGACGCCAACCTCTGATGAACCTTCGCTCTGCCAGCGCTCAAGTTCCGCCGGCAATTCGATGACCGCCGGCGCCTCAACAGGAACTTTGACCAGATTCTCGATGGCGGCCACGACTCGTGCAGAATCGAGATGCCATTCCACCAGCAGCCGGTCGGTCTCCATGCTGCGGTGAAGCGGACTCGTTGTCACGCCATACAAATTGGGCTGATACTCCCGGCAGATGGCGCCAAGCCGGTTCAAATTGAAGTGCGCGTTGCGAACTTCGAGGGGATCAAATGTCCATTGAATGAGCCGAATTCCGCGCCCCAGGGCTTCGCTGCGTTGAAAGAGCTTTAGCATGCGGCCAACCCCGCGGTCGCGGTACTCGCTGTGTACGCCCGTCATGTGGGAGTGCAGGTAAGTCGTGCGGTCACGCAGGCCAACCACTGCGAGCGTGTAGCCTACCAAGCGGGCGCCATCGAAAGCCCCCAGCACTTCGCCGCCGGTTTGCGCCGCCACGACAAACATGGTAGCCGGCTCGACTTCCAGGTCGGCTTCTCCCCAAATCTCTCTCTGGAGATCGACGCAACGATGGAATTCATCGAGACTTTCGCACTTCCGAACGACGATCCCCTCGCTCATCGCTTTGTTTGCGCTCCGGTCATTTCCGGCAGCTGCGGCTTCCCTTCCAGCTTCTTTGCCGCCTCCCAGTAAGTCTCCATCTCCTCGCGCGGAAGATCTTTGAACTCCCGGCCGTTCTCCCGTGCCAGCTTCTCCATGGCGCGGAATCGGCGCGCGAATTTTGCGTTGGCCTTCTTGAGCGCGATTTCCGGGTCGACCTTCAGGAATCGTGAGAGGTTAATCGCTGCGAAGAGCAGGTCCCCTAGTTCCTCTTCGATTTTTGGATGATCTTGATTGCCCAATACTTTTTTTAACTCTTCGGTTTCTTCCCGCATTTTGTCGAAGACGCCGCTGGCATCTTCCCAGTCAAATCCGATGCGCGAAGCCTTGCGAGTAAGTTGAAAGCCTTCCAGTGTTGCAGGCAAAGCGCGGGACACGCCATCCAGCAAAGAAACTTCCTCCGGGACGTTATTGCCGGTCTTCGAATCTCGTTTGCTGTCGCCGGCGCGCCGTTCTTCGGCCTTGATCTGCTCCCAGTTTCTCAGCACCTCGGCGGAATCTTTCGCTCGCGTCGTCCCGAAAACATGCGGATGCCGCCGGATCATCTTGTCGTGAATTTCGCGAATCACCTCGGACACGGTGAAGCGGCCCTCTTCGCGCGCGATCTGGGAATGAAAAACAATTTGCAAAAGCAAGTCTCCCATCTCTTCCGCAAACTTAGCGTCGTTTCCGTTTTCCAGGGCTTCCAGAACTTCGTAGGCTTCTTCGATGAGGTAGGTTCGCAGCGATTGATGAGTCTGCTCGCGGTCCCACGGGCACCCGTTCGGGGCGCGCAATCTGGCCTGGACCGCCACGAGCCTTTCAAACCACTGGCCCGGCGTCAACTGTTTCTGCTTCGCCGGATCGCTCTTGCCAGGCAGTTTTCTTGCTTTCTTCCAGTGTTTCGGGCGTTTCGGCATGCCT
>WNFF01005258.1_pt1 | contig 18320 bp, 11 predicted proteins | sample 5400441 | NCBI WGS metagenome assembly WNFF01 (sample SAMN13153345, study PRJNA577476) | soil metagenome | isolation source: 120 cm saprolite under Douglas fir tree site 2 hole 3 replicate 1 | place: USA:California | collected 2015-04-18 | reverse complement strand
GTCTCGCAGTGCGACTCGCGCGGGCTTGCCGTGCAGCGCCAGCAATCCTTCCTCCAGCTCCAGCAGCGCGCCCCTCGACAACGGCAGTTCGTGTTCATCCGGCTGGTACATCGTGCCAACTGGATAATCGAGATAAGGCGTCCTCGTTTCCTCAATGTGGTTGCCGAGGATGTGGGCCACCGCTTTGCCCTCGGTGAACTGTATCATTCGCTCGGTGCTCTTCTGGAACACGGCAAAATCGCGAACATATAACCGGCCCGGGTACAGATTGTCGCCGCTGAAGAGAATCGCCGTTTGGCGGTCGTACAGCGCCACGCCGACCAAATCGTGGCCCGGAATCGGGATGACGTCGATCTGGCGCTTGCCCAGGTCTATTTGGGCGATTTCGTCCGGCCAGTTGGCGAATTTGTAGAACCGCTTGGTGGCTTCCAGTTCTGCCGGAACCACGTTCACGGGAATCGCGGGATCATGCATCGCCTGGATTTCCGCGTCTCCCGCGATGTGATCGGAATGGGAGTGTGTGTGTACCACGACCAGCGAGATGGTTTCCCGTCCGGTTCGCTGCAGCCAGTTTTTTACCGTTCGTTGAAGAGTGGGTACGAGGTTGCCCTTTCTTGAGCCGGTATCCAGCAGCAGTGCGCGCTCTTCACCGAATAGGAGATAGACAAACGGTTTCTCGAAGTCCGTGCATCCCGACTGGCGGAGAATGTAAAGATCCCGGTTGTACTCATGGACTTGCCATTCCTGGTTCTCCATGCATTTGGGGCCGCCTGTCATCCATTGTCGCGGCAACACGCCGGCGCGAATATTTCCCCCATCCGGCTGTGCCAATTGCGCCCAGGCAAATTGCATCGAACCGGCGGCAACAAGCACTGCAAAAACAAAAAATCTGGTGGCCCTCATCATGTCTCCCGTTTGGCGATGGCGTGATAGCGCTCTTAAATGTTATGTCAAGATCGCTTCAGCCGTCGACAATCCTGCTCGCGCAGCCCATCAGGCCGCTAAAGGAATCGGTTCGATTCGCCCGAGCAAAAAAACATATCCGGCGATGCCCACCAACAAAAACGCCGCTGCTGCCGCGAAAGCCCAGGCAAACGAGTGCGTCGCGTCTGCGATATAACCCGTGGCAATCGGGGCAGCGATGGCCGCCAACTGATTGCCGAAGTTTAGAATTCCCCCCAGCCTCCCCACGCTTCCCTCTGGCGCGATCAAGGAAGGAATGGACCAGCACACCGGCGATGCCGCCGCAAGGCCGCCGAGCGAAACACTCATCCAAAATATGGCGTTGCCGGGAGTATGCGCCCCAGCCGCGCCAAAAATGCCCAGCCCAAAACTGGTCCCTCCAACTAACACCGCTTGCCGGACGCGCGAAGAATTCCATCCTTGCTGAATCAGGAAATTCACCAGCCAGCCTCCAACGAAAAAGCCTGTGAATGTTCCGACCAGCCACGGCACGCTGGCATAGAACACGGAATGCAGCAGGTCCACGTGCAGCGCTTTCGAGAGATAGCTCGGCACCCACGTCAGCAGCAAATAGAAGGTGTAATTGTATGCGGCGGAGCCCAGCACGAGACCAATCACCTTTCGCTGGCTCACCAAATCAAGGAGCGAAGCTCCCCTTCCCCCCTTGGCCGTTCCTTCCGGCTGCGCTCCACCGAGAACGATGAAATTTCGTTCCGCGTCCGTCAGTGATTTGTCTTCGCTGGGGTTGCGATAGATCCAATAGAATAGGACGAAATAAAGAAAGCTCGTGAAACCGGTGGCCGCGAAACTCCATCGCCAGCCAAAACGCAACAGCAGAAGGCCGATTAGCGGCTGTCCGATGGCCGGGCCTAACTTGGCGGCGGAATCGAAGCACGCGGTTGCCAGGCTCCGTTCGCGCTCCGGAAACCAGTAGCCGACGGCCTTGGAATTTCCGGGAAACGTGGGCGCCTCGCCCACCCCAAGCAGAAATCGGGCGGCAAGAAAACTCTTCAGCCCGGTCGCGGCTGCCGCCCCGAAGGAAGCCACGCTCCACAGAAAGGTGCTGATTCGGCCGACTAGGCGCACTCCAAAGCGGTCGAGCAGTACGCCGGAAGGAAGTTGTAGAAAACAGTAGGTCCAACTGTAGGCGCTCAACAGATACCCAAATTGAATGGTGGAGATGCCGAACGCGGAATGAAGGGCATCCTGAGAAACCGACAAGTTGACGCGGTCGAAAAAGTTTACCAGCACGCCGAAGCCGAGCAACGACGCCATCATCCAGCGGCGTCGCGGCACGCCCGGTGGTTCGTTTGGCGGCATACGGATATATGCTCTTTTCTTTGGGGGCGATGCACCAGCAAAGCGTAATTCACAACCCTCTCCCGCAAAATTCGCAAATAAATCCAGCGTCGAGCTCTATTCTCGGGTGAGGTTCCTCAAGACACCATGATTTTCTGAATTTCCTCCACATAACATATCACGCAGCTTGCAGCATTTCTGCATGCCCTTAGTTGCGAGCTGGTATTTAGTCTTGGTAAGGGAGAGCCGCCGGGTTCAGCGGAGAACCAGCGTGTTGATTCGCTTGGGCACTTCTCCCACAGGAATCACGGCTATTAGTTTCAGCGTTGCTGCGTCAATCGCCGACACCGATCGCGCACCGGAATTGGAGACGTACACAACTTTGCCGTCGGGAGTAAACGTGATCCACTCGGGCACGGAACTGGCCGGTGCATGTCCCAGCGTAAGAACTTCAGGCAACGCTGTGTATCCCATCAATTTCAGATCCGGCAGCGAATACTTAAAGGTAGCGTTCGCAAGAGTGCTGTTCACCCACAATGATTTTCCATCGGGAGCCACTCCGATCCCGTGCGAAGGCGTGCCCGTTCGGCCTTCGACGACGCCGAATCCGCCGGGCTGACTCGGCAACTTGATCCGGGCCACCTCGGCGCCCTTCGAGAAATCCACCACCGCAAATCCGTTCAGGCCGGAAAGCTGGACGAAAATGCGGTTCGTCGACCCGTCGGGATTGGCTTCGAAAGCCATGGGGCGGACAGGGCTGTCGAATTTGACCTCCCACACGACCTGCTCGCTACCAAGATCGACCACCGTCGCGGCTTTATTTTCGATCGAGCCGCTGACCGCGTACTTTCCGTCCGGCGTGACGTAAACGTTATGCACGCTGCCATCGACGGGAATGCTTTTTACCCGCGAGAGCAATGCGGTGTCGATGACATCGATGATCCCGGGACCCTCTCGAATGCCCGCGAGCACGCGGCCGCCGTCCTTGGTGATGGCAATATTGTTCGGACGCTCGCTAAGCGGAATCTTTTTCAGGATTTCGCCGCTCTTTTGATCGACTACGTCGAGGACGCTCTCGGATTCGTTGCTGAAGTAGACGCGGGAGCCGTCCGGAGAGAACGCCACCCCATGCGGCAGCTCGATGCCGTGAATCGTCTGGACGACTTTGTTTGACGCCGGATCAATAACATCGATCGTGTTGCCGGCGCTGTTGGTCACGTAAACCCTGGCGTTCGATTGGGACTCCGCCTCAGCCACATGTGCTGGTATCGCACCGCGCGCCCATTCGAACAAGATCTGCCAATCCGGATCATCCTTCGATTCGAATTGCCTGCCGCCCGAATGGAAGGCGTGCCCACCCGCTTCCGGCGCAAGCGGATGAAGCAATAGCCAGCTTGTTTCCGGGTGGCCGGGAACGACGAGCTGTGATGCGCTCTGGAAATTTTTTTGCGATTGCTCGGCCGTCCAATTCGAGGCGCCAGGAGCAAGGGTTTCCAGGTGAAACACACGATTCGAGAGCGTGTGGCAACTGTAGCATCGGGCGTGACCCGCACGCGGCTTCAAAAAGATCGCCTCGATGCGCTGGCGATAAGTTTCGAAATCCAGAGTTGGTGGCGCTTGTGCAGCGCGATCGCCTGATTTTTCCGCTTGACGTGACACAGCAGCAAGGAGCGCCTGCTCCTCGCCGCGCACGGAGGAAACGAATCCCGGCGCTCCAATCGACACGCTGCTAAGCGCGATAAGGATAAGCAGCACGGAATGACATGTGGTTTTGCGGCGCATCCAAGAGCTCCGTTAAAATTCCCCTTGACTTTCTCCTATCGTATGCTATACTTATTCTCGTAGATAACTGCGCATGGAGTGCGGGAGCTTGCTCCCGCTTTTCTTTTTTAGAGCCGCAATTTCGTCTACTGTGCCCCGAAACAACCAAAATCGTGCCCTTTAGAATCAATCAATTACGAATTGCAATTTCTGTAAGTCTTTTCTTTTGATATTCATGAAGAATGATGGGGGAGTATGGGGGGCATGCTTCTTTCTTCGCTTCCCACTACTCACTATCCCCTCTCTTGTCATGTTCTTGCGCATTCTTTGTCACAGACGCACCTCGAGTGCAGATTTTCGCGCCTTTAGAATCAATCGGTTACAAGCTCTTTTGCACTACTTTGTCAAAGAGTTTTTGCCAACTCTTTTAGAATCAGTTCATTCCACACTCTTTGCAAAAAATAGTGGGTGTAGGGGCACCCCACGACTTTATCCAAACCGATCCTGAAGATTCCTAGAGAGCCTCACAAGAAAAGCAAACCCTTTGCAGCGAGATCCACAGCACTCGCCGCAAAGGACTTTTGCCGTCAGATCAATGAAAAAAATCAACTTAGAACGGCTTCACGACAACTTGCCGGACTCCCATGAACCCGGCATCACCGTTTAGAAAACAATCTTGATGGCAAATTGGATTTGCCGCTCCGGGATGGTCGTCCGTTGCAAAACGCCCGCCAATCCGCCGTTGCTTGCGGCCAAGGAATTGCCGGCCGGATCGAAGATGTCAGTGTTGCCGTCTCCCGGGCCCGGGGGAGCAAAGTTCGGATGATTCATAATGTTGAACATCTCCAGGCGGAACTGCACGTTGAAGTTCTCGGAAATTCTCCTGATGCGGTTGTTCTTAAAGACGGAGAAATCCAGATTAGTTATGCCTGGACCGATCATGATATTGCGGCCCGCATTCCCGCGCAGGTTGAAACACTGGGGGAATGGTGCAAGGAAGGTGGGAGCATTGGGATCGGACGGCTGAGAGTTCGGCGGCGCTGGATCGCAATTCTGGTTCCAAAACGCCATGCTGGGTGCAGTGGGAATCGCGAAACACTGCGTCTTGATGTAATTGCTGGGGTTTCCGGGATTGGTAAGCGTCGCGCACCCGGGTCCGCCAAGCCGGTTAGGGTAGGCAAAATCGTCGCTGCTGAGTGTATTCGCTGGATCGCCACCCGTCCCCCACGTTGGAGTAAAGGGCACGCCGTCGCTAACCGTGAAGATGAGGCCCAGTTCCCAGCCGTCGGTCATCCACTTGGCCGGCCCGGTCCATGATTTGGCCGAAGGGACTTCCCAGGTGCCATTCAGAACCAGCGTGCGCCCGACGTTGAAGTCGGAAAGGCCGCGGGTCAACCTTGTATCGAAGTAATTCAGGCTGGAAATGGAGTTGCCGAAGGCGTCGCCCGCAAGTGTCGCCGAACTGGTATCAATACTCTTACCCCACGTGTAGGTGCCTTGCACCTGGAAGCCGTGGCTCATGCGTTTGGCCAACTGCAATTCAAGGGCATTGAAGTAGGAGCGCCCCTGATAGAACATCCCGCGAACTGAGCTAAACGCCTGGTTGACGGGATTAGGTGGAACGCATTGCGCCGGGTCGGAACCGTTGCGGTCTGTCTGGTTGCATTGCGGTGTAAAGATGTTTCCAAGAACATCCACTTGTGGCCAGAGATACCCCGAGGAGGTCTTCTTCGGGATGATTAAATTCGCTTCATCCACCCGGAATGGTTGGTGTACGCCACGCGACCCCACATAGGCAACCATCGCCGCGAGGCTCTGGGTGAGTTGATACTGCACATTGAGGTTCCACTGCGCGACATAATTCCGTTTCGGATTGGAGTCCACAAAGGTGGAGCGCAGTTTGAGCACCGATGGATCGAAATCTCCCGCTGGGAGAAGGCCCAACTTCAATGGTTGAACGGGCGCAGACGACTTGCTAAACGACAAGTATTGGAAGAAGGGACTTGCCTGGGTTTCGAGAAGAATGAACTGATAAGGCAGCGGCAGAACATCGAACAACCCCGCGCCTCCCCGGACCGCCATTCTCCCGTTGCGGAACGGGTCCCAGGCAAACCCTATTCGTGGTTCGAAGTTCTTCAGGGTTGGGTTCGAGAACAAGGCACCGGTCCCGGCACAGCTAGGAACCACTTTGCCGCAGACGGGAAGTGTGTCGTTAATATTGCGCAGGTTGACGAACTTGCCGGCCGTCTCGGTTGGGACGCTGGTCATTTCGTACCGCAGACCTAGATTCAACGTTAAGTTAGGCAGTGTGCGCCAGTCATCCTGTATATACGCGCCGAAAATCGATTGGCGCATGTTGCGAGGCGTGAGGGAGCTGGCAACACCGCCTTGAAACTTTGAGGGATTGTTCGTGAGAAAAGACTGCAGATCGTTGAAAAACCAGATTCCATTCGGATCCGTGAGGGCCGTGACCTGCAGCAGCATGCGCTCGAAGGCTGCGCCGAATTTTATGGTGTGTTTGCCATGATTGAAAAACGCGTCGTCATAACCCTGGAAGGAGTTCCAACGATATAAATAGGTTGGGAGACCGCCAACCCCTCCGGTCATGGAACTCAGAACGCCATTGACGTTAACCACGGAGGCGTTCCTGCCGGCAAAAGCACCGAGGGTTGTATCCGCCGCCGTCTTATTAAGGGCGGTCACACTCGAATCGTTGTTGACGTTCTCATGATTAAAGCCAAAGCGAACAGCATTGACGAGCGTCGGCGTGAAGCTGTGCGTCTCCTCGACGGCGACGATTTGTCTCGACGAGAGAGTATTGAGCCCGACGTTTCCGAAAGAGTCCGGGGAGCTATAGGGAGTCTTGTCATACAGATAGGTGCCGAATAAGGCGTCCTTATCCGAGAATTTGTGATCGACCCGCGTGGTGACAAAGTTCTCGTTGACGACCTGCTGGCCGTTGAAGACAAACTTGCATTGGTCTTGGCCACATGGTGCTGTCACAGGATATAGCGCCAGATACTTCTTGACTGCGGGGTCCACGCCACCGGTGATTGGTACGCCACCGAGGATCCCATTGCGGGCGTCGGGCGAGGGAACGAAATCCGTATTGGCAATGCCCTTCGACTGGCGGATGCCTTCGTAATCGGCAAAGAAAAATGTCCGATTCTTGATGATGGGCCCGCCGATGGCGCCGCCAAACTGGTTTCGTTTGAACGAAGCTTTTGGAGCAAGTGGGTCTTCAAAGAAATTCCGGGCGTCAAGCGCGCTGTTGCGGAGGAATTCGTAGACGCTGCCGTGAAACAAATTGGTGCCCGAGCGCGTGACGGCATTAACCACCCCTCCCGATGTCTTGCCGTACTCTGCGGAATAGTTGCTCGTCAGGACGGAAAATTCCTGAATGGCGTCAACGCCGAGATTGCCGCCGAGAACGCTCCCCGGTGCGCCGTTGGCGTAATCGTTGAGGCTCACGCCATCCAGGCGGTAATTATTTTGCTGCGGACGGGCGCCGGAGATGGTCAGTTGCTGGCCGAAACCGCGATTGCCGCGATCCGAACCCGTCGCGAAACTCGGCTGCGTTTGAATGGTCTCAACGCCTGGCTGCAAAGCCGCCAGATCCGTCCAACTGCGGCCGTTGAGAGGAAGCTCGCGCACCGTGTTCGCGTTCACCACCGCGCTGATGTCCGAACTGGCGAGCTGCACAGCCGGGGCCTCGGTGGTCACCTCGACCACGGTTTTTGCCGCGGACCCAACTTGCAAAGTGAGGTCGAAGACTTGACGCGATCCAACCGTCAGCGAAATCCCCTTCCTGGTCCCCGTGCTGAATCCGTTGGCGGAGACCGTGACTTGATATTCTCCGGGCAGCAGGTTGGGGGCGATGAAGAAGCCGTCCGCGTTCGTCGTAACGGTTGTGGTGATGCCCGTGGCCACGTTCATGATGGACACTTGCGCCTGCGGTACTGATTTGTCCGAGGGATCCGTTATCGTTCCGGAAAGCGTGCCGCCGGCCACCTGCGCCTTCGCAGGAACTGAAAATAAAATCGCGATGATTAAGAAAATTGTTGTCGCGTGGCTAAACCAATACAATGCAGAAATTCTTCGAGAGAACACCGGATCACCTCCACCTTGATCGGAGCGTATTGCAGGCAGAAAAATGATACCTTAACCGGGGATTAATTTTTGTTTAGGTGTCCCGTCGAGCGCATCTTTTGCCGAGAGAGTAACTGGCAGTGTTATCGTGAATTTCGAGCCAATCCCGGCCGTGCTTTCACACTCGATCGAGCCGCCCTGGGCGCGAGCCACGGCCTGGGCAATGGCCAGCCCCAGCCCCCCGCTGTGGGCTTCCCCGCTGCCGGACGGGGCGGCCCGGTAGAACCTTTCGAAGATGAACGGCAAGTGCTTGCTCGCAATGCCCATGCCCTGGTCTTCAAAACTTGCCCGAATCGCGCCGTTCTGTCTCTCCAGGGAAACGCGAACCTGCGTATCTTGTGGCGAGTACTTGATCGCATTGTCGAGAAAAATCAGGAACAGTTGGTGGAGGAACGCTTCATCGCCCGAATAGGCAATCTCCTCTCGCAGATCGCGCACGATGGAAATACTCTTGGCGCCCGCACGGGAACTCACCAGTGCACAAGCCTCTTCCAGGACTTCGTTGAGGTACAGCGGCTCGCGCAGCAGCCGCAGTTGCCCCGCGTCGGCCATAGAAAGCGTGAACAATGCCTCCACGATGCGCGTCAGTTTCTTGAACTCATCGTCGAACATCGAGAGAGTTTTTCGATACTCCTCCGCGCTACGCGGCTTGGAGAGCAGCAGTTCCGTTTCGCCGTGGAGCACCGCGAGCGGGGTGCGCAACTCGTGTGAAGCATCGGTGACAAATTGGCGCAACTGCCGAACCGCGGAATCCACGCCCTGCAAGAGATGATTGAACGTTTCCGCGAGGCGCCCCAGTTCATCATGAGGCGAGTGTACCGGCAGAGGCTTCCAGAACCCTTCCCGGTTGGTGACTCTCTTGGCCATCAGCGCCGCATGCTTCGTCAGGGCCGTGACCGGCGCGAGGCTCTTCCCCACAAAAAATGACGAGATCGCCGCGGTTAGCAGCAGGCTGAGGGGAAAGAAGAGCAGCGCGACCTTCCCAAAACTGTCCAGCACGCGATTCGTCCCAAAGGTGGGGATGGCTACCGCCAAAACGCGCGTCTGGTCGCCTTGCTGAAAAGGAATCAATGCGATGCGCACAGATTCCCCATTCCCGATCGTCGCCGTTCCGAAGGTGGGCCGCGAAGCGGCGGTGCGGAGACCTTTCATGTCGATGGGCGCGGTAACATTCGTCGAGCGTTGCAGCACCGCGCCTGCGGGATCCAGGAGCTCAAAAAATTGACCGGGAATATCCAAGCGGTTGATATCCTGCGAATGGGGTTCCGCGATGAGGTCGGCGATGACCGGACGCGCAGTTTCCACCAGCAAGCGGTCGAGCTGCGTGGAAACTTCGTGCGCGAGCAGGCCCCAGAAGGCCAGGTAGGAGACGGCAAGCAGAACTCCAACCACGCTGCAGAACTGCACCATCATTCGGAAACGAAGGGTGCGCTCTTTCATCATTCCGGTGTTCCCAATCGGTAGCCCACTCCGCGGACGGTATGAATCAGCTTCGCCGACCGATTATGGTCGATTTTCTGCCGCAGACGGTTGACGTAGACTTCCACGAGATTTGTCTCGCTGTCAAAATGGCAATCCCAGACGTGTTCGACGATTTCACTGCGCGTGACCAGTTCCGGGGCGTGCAGCAGGAAAAGTTCGAGAAGCGAAAATTCCTTGGCGGTCAGCGGAATGATGTCCTGGCCGCGCGTGGCGCGGCGCCGATGACGGTCCAGGAAGAGGTCGGCATAACAAAGCCTTGCGTTGCCGCTATGAAATCCCCGCCGCACCAGCGCCCGCACGCGCGCGAGGAGTTCCGCCAAAACAAACGGCTTGGTGAGATAGTCGTCCGCGCCGGCGTCCAGGCCTTCCACCCTCTGCTCGATCAAGCCTCGCGCCGTGAGCATCAGGACCGGAGCCTCTATCCCTCGCTGGCGCAATTCGCGGCAGACTTCCACGCCGCCAAGGCCCGGCAGCCGCACATCCAGTAGAATGGCGTCGTAAGTTACGTCTGTCCCTTGTTCGAGGGCCTTCTCGCCTGTTTCGGCCACATCCACCGCATAGGAATTTTCCCGCAAAGCCCGCGCGATAAAGCTGCTGACCTTACGTTCGTCTTCGACTAAAAGGATCCTCATAAGCCCTGTTCATCATCATGGCACAACCCCCGGCGGGGCCGCGCGCGCAAAAAATCGTCAAATCCAGCCATCCATCGTCCGCGTTGTGCTTCCGCCGAGCAAAATCTTGCCGGCCGTCTCTGACCTCATTTTGCGTCATTGCGCACGACTTTATTTTACGTCGTTGCGAATGACCTGCCCGCCCTTCATCACAAAGCTGACGCGCTCGCAATGGATCCGACGCGATCTTGCCATCCCATCATTTCCGCCGCCACGGTGGTTGCCGACTGGATCGCTTGTGCCGGCGTCATGCCGTATTTCACCAGGTAGCTGAACTCGGCCGCCTGCGTTCCATGCGGAAATGGCCCGACTCCCGAGCCGAACGATATCTTGACGCCGTGGGCGATCGCCATTCGCCCGCTTTTCTCCCGCAAGACTTCCAAACTGTACTTGCCACCCGTGGCCTTGGCATCCTTCACCGTATAGTCGGAAAGCGAATAGTGATACGCCGTCAATTCTAGAAAGATACCCTTCTTCTTCATCAAGTCCGCGGTCGCTTCGTCCAGTTCAATCGCATGTTCAATGGTGTCGACTCCGGCTTCAACGCAGTTGCGCAGACCCTCGCCACCGAAGGCGTGACATGCTGCTTTCTTGCCATGCCGGTGGGCCTCATCCACAATCGCCATTACTTCTTCTTTCGTGAACGTTGGGTCGCTGCGCAGTTCACCGTCAGGTTCGAATTCATAATCGGCGGTGGAGTGAAATTTGATCCAGTCGGCGCCGTAATGGATCTGTTCGCGGACCGCCTGGCGCGCGGCCCACGGACCATCCACGGTTTGATAGTTTCTCGGCAGGTTTACTTCCGGCGAGCCGAGAATGCCTTCGCCGGTGGCCACCAGCCCCATCGTCGATACTTGCATTCGTGGACCCTGAAAATAACCGCGATTGATGGCTTTCTTTATATCCACGTCGGCGTAGCCGCCGCCGTGGCTCATTAGGTCGCGCAGCGTGGTGAATCCGGCCTTCAAGTCTTTCTGCGCGTTCGCCAGTGCCAGCAATGTTCGGTATTCACGGGTGTCGTTGATGGCGTTGGCAAAAGGCGGGCCTCCGGGCTTGGTGCCGTCCAGTCCAAAGCCAAACACATGCGTATGCCCGTCAATGAGTCCGGGCAAGACTGTGGCCTTGCTCAGGTCGATGACCTGGGCGTCCGGCGGAATCTTGATCGCGGCCACGGGACCGGCTTCCGCGATCTTTTCTCCTTCGACGAGGATGATCTGGTTTTCCGATACTTTGCCTGAACGGCTGTCAAACAAGCGGCCGGCTCGAATCGCGAGCACCCTGGGAGCTTGTGCCTGCAGCGCCGTCACTCCCGCAAGAAGGAAAAGGAAAATCGCCAGCGTTGATTTCCAAAAATTCAAGTGAGCCTCCAAGATTGAGAATTCGTTCGCTGCCGTGGATCATCGAGTCGCGCTGGACAAACAGTAGACGGAGGCAGGCCCGGCGTCTAGTTTGCTTCCGCCCAAGTCCCGCACCGTGCAGCGCCGCGTGAAACCGCACCCAAAATTAAGGAAACAAATTCGTCAGTGGACCTCGAAGACCAGGACTTTGGCGCTGGCCGTCCCGTGTTGCGGCACGGCCACAAAATATTTCTTCAAATCCGGCACCAGAAGCGCCGTCCGTCCGACTGGGCCAGTGGGAACCTTTCCGAGAAGCTTATAGTTGTCCGGGTCCGACTGCTCGTAGACGTCGGCGTTGCCATCGCAAGCCGCGTAAATACGCTTGCTGGCCGCGTCGTACACCATATCGTCGACACCTTTGGTGATTGGCAAAGCGGTGATTTCTTTTCCGCTCTGCGTATCGATCACAACAATCTGGCTGTCGCGGCAGGCGATGAACAGGCGATGATCGGATTCATCCAGGGCCATGGCCACATTGACCTTGCACTTCGTGAGCGGCCAACTGGCCGCCAATTCGCGCTTCTCGCGGTCGATCACGTCCACTTGCTTCTTGGCCTTGTTGTTGACGTAGATTCGGGGGCTGCCCTTTTCGAGCGCCATGGCTTCCAGGGTGTCTCCGTCAATCTTGATGTCCGCGAGCTTTTTCCCGGCGGTGGTGTCCACGACGCTCATCATCGAATAGGTTTGATGGACGTCGCCGCCGCCGTTGTCGATGTAAAGGTACTTTGTCGCTGGATCATATCCAATGGAATCCGCGTCTTCCAGGAGCTTGACGTTTCTGAGCAGTTTGTACGTCGTGCTGTCGAAGATTTTCAGGTCCCCGGCTTCTCCATCGGTGACGTACAAGCGGTTGAGGTCTTCGCGATACAATACTGCGTGGGGCTTTTCGATTCCGGTAATTTTGTGAATGAGTTTGCCGGTGTTCACGTCGAAAACCAGGACCGCTTTGTATTCCTCCGGCGTGGCAAAGAGCCGGTTGCCCTTCACGTCGATCGTAAAATGGTCAAAGTTTCCTTTTACGTCGGGTGTCAGCTCGAAAGTCTGGATGAGCTTGAGCGGCGCAGTTTCCTGACTGCGCGCATTCATGGCCATGGCCGCGAAAAACATCATGAGCATTAGAAACCGTTTCGGCATTTTCTCTCCGTGTAGATTCGCACTTGATGTTGGTACTACGAAATGGCAAAAAAAATCGCGCTAGCTGCGTAAAGCAGGAACGCGGCGATCGCACCGTGGAATTCGGCTGACAAGCCAGCGCCACGAGCGAGGGAACGCACCGTTCGCCGCCGCCTCGCCACTCCGCGGGCACCAGCGAGCATAAATCATTCGCCGCCGATTGAACTTAAAACAATATTAATTTCTGTTTAGCTGGAAAGCCGCGAATTTCGAATTTTGGCCGAAAACATGCGTCTTTCGCGCGCCGCGAGCCGCACTTCTCCGTCGGCCACGCCGACGAGCCGTTGACTCGCCACGCCCGCAGGCGTAGCATCCGCCCGTCGAGAGCATTTTGTTTTCAACCGGATTTCGCGCCACTTCTGTCTTTCGCTTCGTCACGTCAAAGCGATTCAGATCCGGGGACCAGGCAAATTGGCGAATCTTGGAAGGCCTCCATCTATTCCATGCACCGGCCATTGGAAAATGGAAATGCCGGAGTTCCGGTCTTCGAAGTTCGCTGGCGGTTGAACAGTTCGCGGCAGGCCTGAAGAACTTTACTAAATGGATTGCGCCGTACATCGAGGTTGTGAGGAGAGAACATGAAGCGAGCATATTTCTTCATTTTCATTTTATTTTTCGCGCTGGCCGCCGGCCTGCCCGCCCAGGAAAAGCGGCCGCTCAAATTGGTGGAAACCATCCCTTTGCCTGGTCTTCATGACGGCGATTTCGACCACTTTGCTCCGGATGTTGATGGCCATCGCCTTTTTCTCACCGGCGAAGAAAATGACAAAGTTCTGGTTCTGGACACCACTTCCAACACGCTCATTCACACGATCGAGGACAGCAAGGCGCCGCATGCCATGCTCTTCCGCAAGGATTTGAAAAAACTGTTCGTTGTGGAAGGCGATGCTTCGGCGATCAGGGTATATGACAGCGACAGCTACAAGATGGTCGGCGAGATCAAACTTTCCATCGACGCCGATTCCATCGCCTACGATCCCGCCACGAATTATCTCTATGTGGTGAACGGCGGCCGGGAAGCGCACACGCCGTATTCTCTGATCAGCGTCGTCGATACCAATACCTCGACGAAGCTGCGCGACATCAAGATCAATTCCAACCACATTGAGGCGATCGTGCTCGAAAAATCCGGGCCGCGCATGTTCCTCAACATTACCGGGCAAAACGCCGTTGGCGTCCTGCACCGCGACAAAAACGAGCTCGCCGCCACCTGGCCGCTCCCCGCGGGCGACACGCAAAATGTGGCCATGGCGCTGGACGAAGCCAATCATCGCCTCTTCGTGACCACGCGCAAACCGGGAAAGTTGATTGTGCTCGATTCAGAAAGCGGCAAAGTGATCGCTGATTTGCCCGCGGTGGGTTTTGTCGACGATATGAGTTACGACGCCAAGCTGAAGCGCGTGTACCTCGCGGGAGACCAGTTCCTCGATGTTTTCGAACAGAAGGATGCCGATCACTACGCTTTGCTGGCCAGGATTCCCGGAGGGTTTCGCGCCAAGACGGCTACCCTGGTTCCGGAACTGAATCGTTACTACGTCGCTGTCCCCCATCACGAAAAGAATGAAGCCGAAGTGCGCGTCTATGACGTGCAGCCCTAGGCCTCTCGGGGATAATAGCTTGACGTCATTGCTGGCCCGCCGGTGCCATTCGCCAATTGCGCCGTGCGCAGAACATACGCGGGATTCCAGGGTGAAAAATGCGAAGGCGTGATTTCGGCAAAGCATCTCTAGGCGCGATTGCTTCCAGCGTGCTCGCTGGTTCCGTGAATAGCGCTGCTGCGCCCGCAAACGCTGATTTTCCCAAAACTCTCGGCCTCACGGACTACGTCGCCAAATTTGTCTCGCAGACGAAATACGAGGATATTCCGGCGGAAGTCATCGAGCTGGGGAAGAAGTCCATACTGGACGGGCTGGGATTGGCGCTTGCGGGCTCCAGGGCCCAGACCGGAGCTTTGTGCCGGCAGTACCTTGAGAACCTCGGCGTCTGCAATGGAAAAGCCACCATCATAGGATCGGCCCGAAAATCTTCTGCGCGTTTCGCGGCTTTCGTGAACGGCGTTTCGATTCACGCGGATGATTTCGACGACACCCAGCTCGCGGTCGCCAAGGACCGCGTCTATGGCCTGCTCGTTCACCCGACTGTGCCCGTTCTTCCAGCCGTCCTGGCGCTCGCGGAACGCGGCGGCGCTTCCGGCAAACAGTTGTCGCTGGCCTATCATGTGGGGGTGGAAGTGGAATGCAAGATCGCGGAAGCCATCTCGCCTCGGCACTACCAGGATGGTTTTCATTCCACGGGAACCTGCGGACCCTTCGGTTCGGCGGCGGCTTGTGCGAAGCTGCTGCGGTTTGAGCAGTCGAAAATCCTGAATACGTTTGGCCTGGTGGCCAGCCAGTCCGGCGGCTTGAGGGAAAACTTTGGCACCATGACCAAGCCGTTTCAGGCCGGCCACGCCGCGGAAAGCGGAGTTGTTTCCACGGAACTGGTCGCCCTAGGTTGGACTGCCGCGGAGCAAATTCTGGAAGCGGATCGGGGGTTCTTGCACGCTTTCGGCGGCTCCTACGATCCCGCCGCCATCTTGGATCGCCTCGGTAAACCGTGGACGTTCGCTTCTCCGGGAATCTCGCTGAAGCCTTATCCGTCCGGCTCTCTCTCTCACCCTGCCATGACCGAGCTGGCACGGCTGATCGAAGTCCACAAACTGCGAGCGGCCCAAGTGGAGAAGCTCGACATCGGCGCCAATCACCAGATGACCACCACGCTTCTTCATCACCGGCCAAAGACCGGATTGGAAGCCAAGTTCAGCATGGAATATTGCCTGGCGATCCTGCTTTTGGAGGGGAAAGCCGGCTTGGGGGAGTTCTCGGACAAAGTGGCGCAACGGGCGGACGTGCAAGAGATGATTGGGCGCGTCAACTTTTATGTGGACCCGGAGGCCGAGAGCGCCGGTTACGACAAGATGACTTCTTTGCTGAAAATTCATTTGAAGGACGGGAGAGTCATCACCGGCCGGGCGGAATTCGGCAAGGGCAGCCCTGCCAATCCCATGACGTTTGAAGAAGCGGCGGCAAAATTCAGGGGCTGCGCCGAATTCGCGGAGTGGCCGAAGGCCAAGACAGAGAAAATCATCGCTTTCCTAAAGAGCCTTGATGCGGCTCCGGATGCGAGCGCGCTTACGCCGCTATTGTCTGTGGAGGGAGAATAAAGATCGGCGTCCATGAAAACTTTTAATATCGCAGTCATCGCCGGAGACGGCATCGGGAAGGAAGTGGTGCCAGAAGGCATCCGCGTACTGGATGCGGCCGGACAGCGTTTTGGTTTCCAAATGCGCTGGCGCGCTTTCGATTGGAGCTGCGAAACTTACGTCCAATCCGGAAAGATGATGCCCGCCGATGGCCTCGAACAACTGCGGCCTTTCGACGCCATCTTCCTCGGCGCAGTCGGCCATCCCAGTGTCCCGGATCACGTCTCGCTCTGGGGACTTTTGATCCCCATCCGCCGCACTTTTCGGCAATACGTGAATTTGCGGCCGGTGCGCTTGTTTGAAGGAATCGAAACTCCGCTGAAGAATTGGAAACCCGGGCAGATCGATTTCTGCATCGTGCGGGAGAACAACGAAGGCGAATACTCGAACATCGGCGGCCGTCTTTACGAGGGCACGGAAGAGGAGATGGCCGTTCAACAGACGGTTTTCACGCGGCGCGGCGTGGACCGCGTGATGCGCTTTGCTTTCGATTTGGCTCGCAAGAGAAAAAAGCACCTGACTTCGGCCACAAAATCAAACGGGATCATCCATACCATGCCGTTCTGGGATGAACGGTTTCAGGCGATGGCCGCCGCATTTCCGGATATCCGCACGGACCAATACCACATCGATATCCTGACCGCGCACTTCGTGCGCCACCCGGATTGGTTTGATGTAGTCGTGGGCTCGAATCTTTTCGGCGACATTCTCTCCGACCTGGGCCCGGCGGTGGTCGGATCGATCGGCATTGCTCCCTCCGCGAATCTCAATCCCGAAAAGGAATTTCCTTCGATGTTTGAGCCGGTGCACGGCTCGGCGCCGGACATCGCCGGAAAAGGAATTGCCAATCCCATTGGACAGATTTGGTCGGGAGCGATGATGTTAAGGCATCTGGGCGTTTCAGACGCCGCGGACGCCGTGGAGAACGCCATCGCGGAAATTCTGGCGAAATCCCAAATTCGCACTCCCGATATTGGCGGTAAGTCTACGACCACGGACCTGGGAACGGCCATCGCCCGACAACTCAGCAAGTAGGATCCGTTGCATCGCCGAAACTTTCGAGAGTGAACGGCCCGGAGGACTCGGGCTCTAGCTCCAGCTCGCATTCTTGCGATAATCTGTGCAGGTGTATTCTTGCGCGGGGTACTTGCGTGCTGGCTCAACCGGAACCGCCAAAAAAATCTCCCTTCAAGAATCCGTTGCTTTATTCCTGGGCGGTTCTCGGGATCGCCGCGCTGGTCGTTGGCTGGATTATTTTCTCCCGCTGGTACGAAAACCGTGCCATCGAAATTCGCGCCAAACAGGAGAGCATCCAGAAACAGCGGGAGCAGGATCGCGCCGCCCTGGAACAACTTGGCGGAAAGGAGCTGGCGATCCAAAACTTCTATGCCTATCCGGGAACGATTCGCCGCGGCGAATCCGTGCAGTTATGCTACGGGGTGGCCAACGCCAAGACCGTCAAGCTGGAACCGCAGTCCAATCCCGTGTGGCCCTCCTACGCCCGCTGCGTTGACGTAACTCCCACGAAATCAACTACCTACACGCTAACTATCGCCGATGCTGCCGGCGACACGCGCACGCAGTCCCTGGAAGTAAAGGTCCGGTAACTGCCGGCAAGGCCGCTTTCGCTCCGATTCTTGCGCTACCCCTTGTGAGTTCAATTCTTGCCCGTCTATAATGTTTGCTTACGCGGGGTCCGGCAGACCACTCGTTGGTCGCGGACTCCGCCGAATTTTTTAGCGAACGTAGAACCGACGACCATGTCCGACCCACTAGCGAAGATCAAGAAAAAGCTGCAGGACGAAATCGACCAGCTCTCGCACGAGCTCAGCGTGGAGCTTCCCAAGGAAATTGCGGTGGCCCGCGCCCACGGCGACCTCTCCGAAAACGCCGAGTACAAGTTCGCTAAAGAGCGCCAGGGCTACGTCAACCTGAAGATCGGCCACCTCAAGAAGCGCATGGGCGATCTCAGCATGCTGAACCTCTCCAACATCCCAAAGGATCGCTCCGGGTACGGTTCACGCCTCACCGTTCTGGACCTGCAGCGCGACATGAAAATCGAATACACGCTCGTGAGCACCGAGGAAGCCGACGCCGAGAAGGGCCTCATCTCGACGACTTCGCCCATCGGCAAGGCCCTGCTGAACCGCAAGGTCGGCGATGAAATCGAAGTCGTTACGCCCG
>WNFF01007061.1_pt1 | contig 18321 bp, 19 predicted proteins | sample 5400441 | NCBI WGS metagenome assembly WNFF01 (sample SAMN13153345, study PRJNA577476) | soil metagenome | isolation source: 120 cm saprolite under Douglas fir tree site 2 hole 3 replicate 1 | place: USA:California | collected 2015-04-18 | reverse complement strand
CTGTTCTGGGCGGCGGCGCGGAAGCAGGCCACCGACCAGCTGAAGCCAGACCAGGCGGTGGAATGGACGTACACGGGCGACGGCGCCATCCAGAAGGCGCTGGCGTCGGTCTCCTCGGCCGACCTGCCCCTGCAGTCCGACGCCCAAACGCAGAGCCCGTCGCTGCCGCTGCTCCCTGCGGCGCAGCTGTCGCGGGCGCGGCAGATCAAAGCCTGTTCCGTCCCCGGCGGGGTGACGCTGCAGGGCGCCCCCACCGACGGAACCGCCGTCGCCATCGATCAAGGCCAGCCGCCGCGCTACTCGGTGCAGTTCAAGCCGCGCATCGCGTTGCCACGCAGCCAGTTCGCGCCGGCGCAACAGAGCGTCGTCGTGCAGGTCGAGGTTTGCTCGGCGAACTGCGACCGCTTCCTCTACTACAAGCCCGACGACCCGCCGCGCCGCTGGAACGAGACCCGAGGCTGCCTATGAAGCTCGCCTTTCTCCTGCTCGCCGTCGCGCCTGCCGCCGCCGCGCAGGTGCGCGTCGAGTCGCGGCTGCTGGTGAAGGAGCAGCATTTCTTCCTCTCGGGGGGGTTCACCTGGCTTGCCCGGGGCGACTACTACAACAGCCCCGGCGCGGTGCTCTCGGCGGCGTGGTACCCGAAGGAGGACGACGCGCTCGAGCTGCGCGCGGCCGCCTTTGTCGCGTTCCTCAACGACTCCGCGAACAGAATGTTCCAGGGGACGGGCTTCGTGCCCGACTCGCAGAAACCCTCCTCGCTCATCATGCTCGGCTGGCGGCACTCGCTCACGTACGGAAAAGTGGCGCTCGGCTCGCGCGTCCTGCACTTCGATTTCCAGTCGGGGTTGCACGGCGGCATCCTGGTCACTGACCGCTCCGTCGAGCCGGCGCTCTCCGCCTCGGTGGGACTGCTGGCGCGCATCAGCAATCGCTTCTACGGCCAGCTCGACGTGGCGCTGGTCGGGTCGCGCGAGCAGCGCAGCAAACCGGTCTTCGCGGCGGGCGTCTTGCCCATGCTCACGCTGGGGGTTTCCTTGTGATGGCGCTCTTCCTCGCCGCCGCGCCGTTCCTCGACGCGTTCTGGGCGCGCGATCTGGGCGCGCTGCAGCGCGAGCTGGCCGAGGATCGGTCGCGCGGCGAGGAGCGCCTGCTCTTCGAGGACTTGTTGAAGCTCGTCTCCTGCGAGCCGCTGGAGGCGCTGACGCAGCCTTCGCCGATGCGCGCGCTGGTCCGCGCCGAGGAAGCGCGGCGCGGCGCGCCGGCGACGATCTGGCAGGACATCTTCGAGAGAGAGTTCTTCGTGCGCGCCGTGTGGAACCCGCGCTTCCCGAAGGAGCTGCGCTGGCCCGACGAGACGGAGAGGTGGCCGGCCGAAACGCTGCTCATCGCCGAGACGGCGTCGAAGTGCGGCGCGGCCAAGGCGGGGCAGGGCGCGCTGGGCGTGCTCAAGCCCGAGCTGTTGCAATCCCTGCCCCCCGAGCCGGCGGCGCGGGCCGCGTACGAGCGCGCCGTGCTGCTGTGGAGGAACGGCTCGACCGAGGGCGCGCAGGACGTGGACGTCGCGCAGCTCGAGCCCGAGCTGCGACCCGCGGCGCGCTTCTTGCGGCTCGAGCGCGGGCTCGATCCAGCCTCTCTCTGGATCGCGCTGGCGATGGACTGGCCCGAAGGCGACGACGGCGTGGCGGTCCTGATGCGCGCCGCCCACGAGCTCTGGCGCGCGCGCCTGCACGAAGAGGTCATCGAGCTGACCGACACCCTCGCCGACGTCTCGCCGCGCCCGGCGCCCCGCGCCGCCATGGTGCGCTACGCGCTCTGGCTGCGCGCGCTGGCCTTCAGCGCGCTGCGCCGCGACGAGGAGATGCTCGAGGCGTTGGCACGCGGCTTCGCGCTGCCCGGCCCGCCGGCCGACTCGATGCGCGCGCTGGGGATGCGGGCGATGGCGCGCCGGCCGCTCGATCTCGCGCTGCTCGGGCGCATCTCCGGCAAGCGCGACCCGCAAGCCGCGCTGGCCGAGCTGGGACGGCGCGCGCTCGCCGCCGGCAACCTGCAAACCGCCCGCGCCGCGGCCGATCAGCTCGCCAGCGGAAACGACGGCCGCTGGCGCGCCGAGGGATTCGAGCTGTCGGGCGAGATCGCCTGGACCGCCGCCGAGCCGCACGGCGTGCAACTCGCGGTGGCGCAGATCTTCTCCGCCGACCGCCGGCCCGCGGTGCGCCCGCCGGACCGCGACGCCGCCGCGCTGCAGCTCTCGCACGCGCTCGTGGTAGCGCAGGCTGGCCGGCGCGACGCTCGTTGGGAGCGGCTGCTCACCACCGAGTTGGAGACGGTGCGCGACCAGGTGCACCCGCGCTTCGCGCCGCAGGTCGAGGCGCTGCTCTCCGCTTTGCGCAACGCGCGGCCCGAAGAGGGCGAGCAGCCCGTCGCCCTCGGCGACGTCGACGTCGCGGGCGCGTTCGAACCGCCGGCCGCGCCGCCCGTCGCCATCGATCTGCCCGAGCCGCGCTCGCTGCTCGCCATCCCCGCGCCTGACGGCTCGCTGCGCGGCTGGTTCGATTCCGGAGGTGCGCCATGACGTTCCTGCTCGCTTTCCTCCTCCTCGCGCAGGCCCCGCCGGCCAAGGAGCTGCCCGGCGAGATCCCCGCCGCCGCGTCCATCCACTCGCGCAAGCATCCCGCGCCGCACCTCAAGGCGGTGGAAGGCCACCTCGTCAGCCCTACCGCCAACGTGTCGGCCGACGACGTGGTGGACGAGATGGTCGACGAGTTCGCGGCCGACATCGCGCGCCTCGGCGCCGCGCAGGTGGGACCCATCCTCATCCAGCGGGTGCGCGTCTCGGACAACATGAACCCCGCGTACGCCGGCGTGCTGGAGTCGCGCCTGGCCGCCGCGGTGTTCCGCGCCACCAACGTGGCGCTGGTGCGCTGCGTGGAGTGCAACTCGACGCGCGGGCGGGTCGACAACGGCGAGTGGGTGGTGAGCCGCGGCGTGACCACGCGCGAGCAGGCGCAGTCGTTGGCGCGCAAGTACGGCGCGCGCACCTTCCTCGACGTGGCGCTGGCGCTGAACGAGCGGCCGTCCTCCGTCTCGATGGACGTGGAGATGGTGCGCACCGAAGATTCGTCCATCGCCTTCGCCGAGATGTACCGCATGGACGCCGACCACGCGCTCCTCTACCGCGGCGCCGACAAGGCCCAGTCGCGCGAGGAGCGTCTGAAGGATCTGGAAGACCGCATCAACCAGCGGCCGCGCTGGGCCCAGGCCGTCGAGTTCGGCGTGATGATGGTGGGCGCCGACCCGGCCGGCGCCTCCTGGGGAGCCATCGGCCGCTTCCTGCTCACCGAGAAGTTCGGCGACGACCGTCGCTACGAGGCCGGCGTTTCGCTGGCGGGGTTCCTCAACCCCAACACGATCGGGGGCGCCATCGTGAGCGCAGTCTGGCAGGCGCGTCTGAGCGAGAACAGCATTTTCTCCTCGCAGCTCTTCTTCAACCTCAACGCCGGCGCGTTCATCACCGGCAACCCCGGCAACACGCCCATCGTCGGCGGCGGCCTGCGCTGGCTGGTCGGCTCGCGCGTCGCGCTGCACGGCAACCTCGACTACATGGTGCCCGTGCAGTTCAAGGGGAAAAGAGACACCTACGGCGGGATCAGCCCCGAACTGGGAGTGGGGTTCGTATGGAACTGACGCGCGTGTCGCTTTTGTTGGCGCTGGCCGCCGGGTGCGTCGCCGTTCCAACGGCGGAGCCCAAGCGGCTGGTCATCCCCGAGGACATGCGGCGGCCGGTCGTTCGCGGGCCGCTCGCGCGCGAGCCAGCTTCGCCGGCGCCGCCCAGCGCGAAGGGTCCCTTCACGGACCCGTATTCGTTCACGCAGGGCGCCTTCGACGAGAAAAGGCCCGCCGGCCATGCGGAGGTGAAGCCGCAGGCGAAAGCGGCCGGAGCCACGGCCGCCGCCCCGGCCGCCGTCCCAGCCGCCGTTCCGGCCGCCGTCCCCGCATCGCCGCGTTACTTGCTGCGGCTCGCCGAGCATGGCCGCGTCTGGGAAATGGAGCTGCCCGAGTCGAGCGGCGGCTATGAAGTGCGCATCCCGCTGGGCTCGCCCGTCGAGCTGCCCACCGCCGCCGATCAGGAATTGCTCGGCAAGGAACCCGCGGCGGCCGCGCCGAGGAGTTTCCTCGCCACGCTGGCCAAAGTGTCCGAGATGTACGCCACCCACCGCTACGAGATGGCGCTCATCGAGGTGGTGGACCTGGAAGCGCAGTACCCGAAGGAAGCGCGCATCCCGGCCATGAAAGGTTCGCTCTACCAGAAGTTGGGCAAGACGCAGCTCGCCCGCGACGCATGGAAGAAGGCGCTCGAGCTGGACCCCGCGGACACCGCGGTCGTCGAGGCGCTGCGCGGCCTCAAGGAGGAATGATGCACGTCTTCGTGGGAATCCTCGGGATCGCCTCCGTGCTGGTCGCGACGGTGCTCCTGGAGCAGACCGACACGACCTTCTCCGGCCTGCTCTACAAGCCGGCGCTGCTGCTGGTGGGCGTGGGGCCGCTCTTCGTCGCGCTCATCTCGCACAAGGTCGAGGAGCTGGGGATGTGCGCGCGCGCCGTCTGGCGGGCGATGCACTTCTCCACGGCGCGATCGCGGGCGACGCTGCACGACGAGCTGAGCCGTTTCGCCGCGGAGGTGCGGCGCGGGCGGCCCGGCGAAGCTTTCGCCATCGCTGAGGGCGCCTCGCACGATTTGCTGCGGCAGCTCGCCCCGCTGGTCGTCAAGCAGTACTCGGCCGATGACATCGAGCGCACCGCGGGGACCGCCTCGTACGTGCTCGCCTCCACGCTGAAGCGCGCCGAGGACACCTTGACCTCGTTGGGGCGTTGTTGTGCACTTTGTATGGCCTGGTGCTGGCCAACGCGCTCTACGCGCCGCTGGCGCGCCTCGTGCACGTACAGGCGGTGGCGACGCTGGAGGAGGCCAAGCTCCTCACGCGGGCGCTCATCCTCGTCTCGGAAGGCAAGCCGCTCGCCGATGTGCGCGCGCTCTTCGGCGAGACGGCGGCCGAGGCGGCCGATCGCGTCGGCCTGGCGGTGGGCTGAGCCATGCGCATCCAGTCCGACGACGCGGAGGTGCTGCAGAACGAGTCGCAGCAGGACGAGCTGTGGCTCATCAGCTACGCCGATCTCTTGACGCTCTTGATCGGGTTCTTCGTGCTCATCATCGCCTCGGTGCCGCTCAAGAAGGCGCGCTTCGAGCGCATCGCGGCGGCGCTCTCGGGGTCGTCGCGGCCCGCGCCGCTGGAGGACCTGCGCGACAAGGTGGACGCGCTGGTGGCGCGCTCGCCCGAGCTGCAGAAGCTGGTCTTCACGCGCGACGACGCTGAAGGGCTGGGCATCGAGTTCAAGGACGCGCTGCTCTTCGACTCCGGCTCGGCCGAGATGCGCGCGCAGGCCCGGCCGGCCATCGCCGAGATCGCGCGGCTCATCCGCGAGCTGCCGGTGCGGCCGGTGACCGTCGAGGGCCACACCGACGACGTGCCCATCTCGACGGCGTCGTTCCGCTCCAACTGGGAGCTGTCCTCGCAGCGCGCCATCAACGTGCTCAGCGCGCTGCAGGCCGAGGGGGTCGAGCGCGAGCGCATGAGCGCCCGCGCCTGGGCCGACACGCGGCCGCTCGGGGCCGAGAACGTCGTTCACGGAGCCGAGAAGGAAGCGAACAAAGCTCGCGAGCCGCAGGACCTCGAGCAGCGCCGCACCGCCAATCGCCGGGTCGTCATCCGGGTGGAGTGAAACATGTTCACGCTCATCGCATTGCTGCTTGCCGCCGCGCCCGCCGCCGGAACGAAGATCCAGCGCGAGGCCGAAGACCGCGCCCGCGCCGATGCCGCCGATCTGTTGCGTACGCTCTGCCCCGAGCAGTGCGTGCTGCTCTCGGTGCAGGCGCGCGTCGACGACGAGGACGTGGGCGGCGCGACGACGCCGGGCTTCGATCCGGCGGGGGCACGCACGGTGCCGGTGCTGCGCGCCATCAACGCGAGCGTGCTCATCGATCAGCGGCTGCCCACGGCGTTCCGCGGGCGCGTCAAATCGCTGGTGGCGCAGCGGCTCAAGAGCGCGGGCGTGCCGGCCAGCGTCGCCGTCGAGCAAGTGAGCTTCCCGGTGCGGAACCCGCCCTACCTCGAGGCCAAGGAGACGCCCGCTCCTCCGCCGCAACTGCCGGTCGCAGCCGCGACGCCCGTCGCAACGCCGAAGCTGGACGAGAAGCTGATCGAGCACGCGCCGCTTCTTGCGGTGGTGACGTTGCTGGGCGGCGTTTTGCTGGCGCTGGGCGGCCTCTTCTTCCTCGCGGCGCGCAAGCCGCCCGCCGAGCCGCTCTTCGCCGAGCCGCTGCCTCCCGAGGAGCCCGCCCAGTCCGCCGCCTCCGAAGCACAGCGCGAAGCCTTCCCCGCGGCGCGGGCGCGACGGCTGGAGAAGCAGATCACCGACGACCGCGCGCTGCGCAACATCGTGCTCCGCGAGGCGTTGGGACGCGGCGAGCACGGGCTGGTGGCGCGCTGGGTGCGCGAGCTGGGCGATGCTCTCCTCGACGATCTGCGCGGAGACTCAGCCGTTGCGCCGGCGCTGTCGGCGCTCTCGGCGGAGTTGAAGAAGCCCGCCGATCCCGCCGCCCGCGCGGCGGCGCTGCAGGATCTGGAAGGCCGGCTGCTGGCGGCGCGGCTTTCGCGCGCTTCCGATGCGGACGCCTTCGCCTTCCTCGAGGGGGTGCGGGCCGAGGTGTTCCTGGCGGCCTGGAAGGGATTGTCCCCTGGGGCGCAAGAGGTGGCGCTGCGGCTCGCCCCCGCGCATCTGCGCTCGGCAGCGTTACCCGAGCTGCCCGCGGAGCAGCGGCAGGAGATCGCGCTTGCCTGGGTGCGCAAGCCGGAGGTTAGCGCGGCGTATGCGCTCGCCGCCGCCGACGAGCTGCGCGAGCGGATCGCCAACCTGCACGCCGGGCCCGCCGAGGCCGATCGCGCCCTGGCCGACCTGCTCGACTCGCTGCCACGCGACGAGCAGGACGCGCTGCTCGAGCGGCTGCGCCGCGAAGGAGACTCGCGCTCCGCCTCCGGCCTCCTGACCGAGTCGGCACTGGCGTACGCTCCGACCGACCTCCTCGGCGCGGCGCTCCTAGGCGTCGCGCCCGCGCGCCTCGTCGCATATATGGGCGGCACCGACGAAGCGGTGCGCACCCATCTACTTGCAGCTTGCCCCGCGCGGGTCCGGGTGGAGATCGAAGAGGAACTCGGCATGCACCGCGGGACGGCGCGCGAGGACTTCTTCGAGTCGCGCCGCGAGCTCCTGGCGCGGCTGCGCGAAGAGACGGCCCGCCGCGGGCTCCAGCCCGCCGACATTCGTGCGTGGCGGCCGCGCGTGGTATCGGCGCCATGACGCGCGCCATCGCATTCGCGCTAGCCGCTGCGCTGGCCGGGTGCATGATGCCCGACGAAACGGCCGTCGACGCGTCGGTTCCTCCTGCGTACGACGGCGGCGGTAGCGGCGGCCCGCCGCCACCGCCACCGCCGCCGCCCGATCTCGATGGCGGGTTGGGGTGGGGGACTGACGCCGGTACCGGTACGACCGGTTTCCCCGGCAGCGGGCTGCGCGGCGATCAGGGCACCGGCGTGCTGGTGATGATGCGTATCGATCGCGGGACCGCCAACCTGGCCGACGCCATCGAGCTTCTGGTGAAGCAGTTCTCCGACCAGCTCGACGCGGCGGGTCTCAAGACCAGCTCGGTCGCCGTCGCCGATCTGTACCGCGGGAATCTAATCTGGGGCACGCGCCTCAACACAAACCCGCGGCGCCCCCTCGCCGACGCCTTGAGGCTTCAGGCCGCGCAGGTCGATACGACGGTCCGCCTATCGGGCTGCACGACGGAAGGCCTGCGCAGTATTGGAAGCAGGGTTGGAAACATGTTCACCGAGGATGGAATCATGCCGTTCTACCCCGAGCCGGGCGCGTTTGCGATCTTGATGATCGACACCGACGCGCGGCCGCAGCCGCTCTCGGCGTGTCCGGGCGCGTCGATGTTTGCGACGAATCCCGCCTCCTGGCTCTACTTCTACGGACCGCCGATGGCGCGCCCGCGCATCCGCTTCGCGCTGGCCGGAACCTCGGAGTCGCTGAGCGCAAACGCGATGCGGGCACAGTGCCTGCAGATCGGCGGTTTCCCCACGTCCGCGCTCGATGCGGTCGCTCCCTCGAACGTGCCCTTCTTCGATCCGCTGACCGATCAACTCAACGCCGTCCAGGCTGGTTTTGCGACGCGCACGGATCTCTGCGCCCTCCTCGGAAACGATGCTTCGAAGACGCTGGGTGACTTCGCCAAACGCTGGGTGCAGGTGCTGGTGCACCTGTGAGGATGCGCGCCGCGGCCATCCGACGCAGGCCCGTCGCGCGGCGGGTGCGGCCTCCGCGCCGCCCGGTACTCGTCAAGCCGGCGACGGCGCGCGCGCGGTCGCGCCGGCCTGCCGCCGTACTGCTGGCGCTCCTCATCGCCGGGCTCCTCTGGTGGCGGCTGCACCCCGCGGAAAAGCCCGCGCCCACGGCGCCGCCGGTGCACGCGGTTGCGGCTGCGCAGGTGCTGCCACCGGTGCTGCACCGCAAGCCCGCCCCGCCGAAGCGGGCGAGCCGGGATTTATTGTTGGCCGCCGTGCGCGAGCGCGCCGCCTCGCTGCGCTCCTGCGCCTCCCGGCCCGGCGCGCCGGCGCGGTTGCCCGCGCGATTGCACGTCGCTCGCTCGGGGGCGATGCGCTCCATCGACTTTCCCGGCGCGCCGCCCTCGAAGTCGGTGGGCGATTGCGTGAGGGAGGCAACGATGCGCTGGGACTTTTCCGGCCTCGAGCTGCCGGCCGACCTGGAGCTACTGGTGACTCTATCTTTTTAGACGTGATACTGGCCCGGCCATGGGAATGCTCTGTCTCGTCCGTCACGGCCAGGCCTCGGCCTTCGAGGAAAACTATGACCGGCTCTCCTCGCTGGGCGAGAGGCAGGCGCTCCTGCTCGGCGAGGGGTGGGCGCGGCGTGGCGCCCGCTTCGACCGCGTCTTCACCGGGCCGCGCATGCGGCAGCAGCGCACGGCGGAGATCGCCGCCGAGGCGGGCGGCATGCCGCCGCCGGTGATCATGGAGGAGCTGGACGAGATGCGCGTCGAGCCGCTCTTCCGCGAGCACATGCCCGACCTGTTCGCGCGCCACGGACACCTCCAGGCGCTGGGTGACGCCATGCTCGCGGCCGACGGGGACGAGGCGCGCGGCAAGGCCATCGCCCGGCTCTTCGAAGCCGTGCTCATGCTCTGGTTGCGCGGGCAGGTGAGCGCGCCGGGCGTCGAGCCGTGGCTCGAATTTCGCGGGCGCGTGCGGCGTGTCCTCGCCGCCATGCGCGTTCAGGGCAAAAGCCAGCGCATCGCGGCCTTCACCTCGGCGGGCCCGGTCGCCTCCGCTGTCCAGCTCGCGCTCAGCACCGACGACGACAGCGCCATGTCGCTGGCCTTCCGCGTGCGCAACACCTCGGTGTCGGAGTTCCTCTTTTCCGGGGACCGCTTCTCCCTGGAGTCGTTCAACGAGACGCCCCACCTTCTCGATCCCTCGATGGTCACGGTGCGCTGATGGACTTCTCCATTTCGCCGCAGACGCAAGAACTGGTGAACCGGACGCGCGAGTTCGTCGCAAGGGAAGTCGTGCCGCTCGAGCCCCGCCTCTCCGAGCCGTGGCGCTCGCTGGAGCCGGCGCTCAACGAGTTGCGCGCGCGGGCCAAGGCGCTGGGGTTGTGGACTCTGCAGCTGCGGCTGCCGCTGCAAGATTTCGCCCGCGTGAGTGAAGAGCTGGGCCGCAGCCCGCTCGGGCACTACGCCGCCAACTCCCAGGCGCCCGACGCGGGAAACATCGAGCTGCTCAAGCTCGCCGGGACCGACGGGCAGAAGAAACGCTGGCTCGAGCCGCTGGTGGCCGGCGAGATCCGCAGCTGCTTCTCCATGACCGAGCCGGAGAGGCCGGGGTCGAACCCGACCTGGCTCGAGACCCGCGCCGTCCTGGAAGGCGGGCAGTGGGTCATCGACGGCCACAAGTGGTTCACCTCCTCGGCCGACGGGGCGCGCTTCGCCATCGTCATGGCGGTGACCGAGCCCGAGGCGCCGCCGCACCTGCGCGCCTCGATGATCATCGTGCCGGTGGACACGCCGGGATTCGTCCACGTGCGAAACATCCCCGTGATGGGCCACGCCGGCGAGGGATGGCCCTCGCACGCCGAGGTGCGCTACCAGCGCTGCCGCGTTCCCGAGGATTTCCTGCTCGGCGGGCGCGGCGCGGGATTCGCGCTCGCGCAGGAGCGCCTGGGGCCGGGCCGCATCCATCACTGCATGCGCTGGGTCGGCGTGTGCGAGCGCGCGCTCGACATGATGTGCCGCCACGCCGCCTCGCGCGAGATCGCGCCGGGCCGGCCCCTCGCCACGCGCCAGACGGTGCAGGAGTGGATCGCCTCGAGCCGCGCGTCGATCGATGCGGCGCGCCTGCTCGTGCTGCACGCGGCGTGGAAGATGGAGCAGGTTGGCCAGCACGCCGCGCGCGCCGACATATCGGTGATCAAATTCTTCGTCGCCGGGGTATTGCAGGAAGTGCTGGACCGCGCCGTGCAGGTGCATGGCGCGCTGGGAATGACCGACGATACCCCGCTGGCGTTCTGGTATCGCCACGAGCGCGCCGCGCGCATCTACGACGGGCCGGACGAAGTGCACAAGCTGGTCGTCGCCCGGCGCGTGCTGCGCGAATATGGAGTCGATTTGAAATGAACGTCGATTCCGTAAAGCCGGTGCGGCCCGGCGAGGAGCTGGACCTGGCGCGGCTCTCGGCGTGGCTGCGCGCTTCGGGTCTTTCGGCAGAGGAGCTTTCGGTCGAGCAATTTCCCCGCGGCCATTCGAACTTGACGTACCTGCTTCGCGCGGGCGGACGCGAGCTGGTGCTGCGGCGGCCGCCTTTGGGCAGCAGCGTGAAGACTGCCCACGACATGGGAAGAGAGGCGCGCATCCTCGTGCGGCTCAATCCCGTCTTTCCGCTCGCGCCGCGGGTGGTCGCCGTCTGCGACGATGCCGCCGTGCTGGGCGCGCCCTTCTACCTGATGGAGCGCGTGCGCGGAATCATCTTGCGCGGGCCGGCGCCGAAAGGTTTGAGCATCTCGGCCGCGGAGGTGCGCTCGCTCTGCACGGAGTTCGTGCGCACGCTGGTCTCGCTCCACGCCGTCGAGTGGCGCGCGGCGGGGCTGGAAGGAAAGCCGGAGGGCTACGTCCGCCGCCAGGTCGAGGGCTGGACCCGCCGCTGGCTCGACGCGCGCACCGAGCCGGTGCCCGACGTGGACTGGATCGCGGCCTGGCTTCTCGAGCGCATTCCACCCGAGCGCGGGGCGGCGTTCATCCACAACGACTTCAAATACGACAACCTGGTCCTGAGCGAAGGACTGTCGAAAGTGATCGGCGTGCTCGACTGGGAGATGTCCACGGTGGGCGATCCGCTCATGGATCTGGGCACCGCCGTCGGCTACTGGGTGGAGGAGGGCGACCCCGATCCGCTCAAGGCATTTACCTTTGGCCCGACGTTCCTGCCGGGAAGCTTCACGCGCGCCGAGTTGGTCGAAGAGTACGCGCGGCTCTGCGGCCGCGACGTGTCTGGAATGCTTTTCTATTCGTGTTTCGCGTTGTTCAAGACAGCCGTCGTCGCCCAGCAGATCTACAAGCGCTACCTGCAGGGCCTGACACACGACGAGCGATTCGCTGCTCTGGGCCTGGGCGTGCATCTCCTCGCGCAACGCGCGGTCGAGGCGGCACAGCGCGGCGTGTTCTAGAAGCCGCCGCAGGTGAAGTTGCCGGCGGCGTTTGCGGACGCAATGCACATTGTGACGATTGCGGCGACGTTATCGATCGCCGCCAGTCCCGCCCCTCCATTGCCCGAGTTGCAGCGTGGCCGCTGCGTTCTCGATGAGACGCATTCAATCCGACCGGAGACGCTCGAAACGCTGCAGCGCATCTGCGTAGGTCTGGATCGCAGCGGCAAAGGGCAACTTGTCGTCGCCGTTGTTGCGGATCTACATGGACGATATGACCTCGCCGACCTCGCACTTGACCTATTCCGCGACATCCGCCTCGGCCACCGCGACCGCGACGACGGAGTCATCGTCGTATTCCAGCCCGGTCGCCCTGGCAGGAACTGCGTTCGCGTGACGATCGGCTATGGGTTGGAAGAGGGATGACTGACAACCGCGCAGAGCGGTCGAATCGAGCGCCATGCCGAGGAGCCGCGAAGAGAGCGTGAGCAGCCCCACTGACAAGGGGCACAGGTCTAGGTGCCGCGGTCGAGGCACTCTAGGGCGTGTAGAGCGTGACGCGCGTGTGGAGCTTTTTGTCGGGGCGCTCGTCGAGGCGGCAGCGGCCGAGGCGGTCCAGCTCCTCGAGGAATTCGTGCTCGTAACGCCAGCAGGAGATGTCGCCGGTGATGCCGCTGCCCGCGCCGATCTCGAGCACGTGCTTGGCGCCCGAGAGCAGGACGCGCTTGAGAAGCGGACCGGGCGGTAGCCAGCAGGCCAGCACCAGGTCGGGCTTCAGCGCGCGGATCGCGGCGCGTGCCTCGAGCCGCCGCACGCCGGGCCCCGGCGCGAGGCCAGCGACCTCTGCCCCTTTCAATTCGCGCCGCTCGCGCGCGCTCATCCGCGCCGTGGGTCGCTCCCACTTGCCGGAATCCGCGGCGATGATTTCCAGATCGGGCGCTTCCACGGCGAGCGTGCGCGAGAGATGGCCGTCGCCGGCTGCCACTTCCATCACGCGCCTCGCACCGCACGAGCGGATGCGCCTGGCGAGCGCGCGCAGGAATGGGCGCGTGGGGATGAGATAGATGGGCGCGAGCGGGTTGAACTCGCAGATCCATTCCAGCTCTCCGCGGGGCAGGCCGCTCACGGCGCGATCGAACGCTCCCGCCGTGGGAACGCGGCGCGTTCCGTCGCGATTCCAGAGCAGCCGCGCCACCGCGGCGCGTGCTGCGATCCGCAGCGGGCGGCCTCCACGAGCCGGGAACCCGCTGTGCATCTCGGGGATTTCGGTCCGAGAGAGTCTGTACACCCTGTACACCCTGTACACTCTGTCCATTGTGTACAGGATCACCGGCGCGCGATGGGTCCGAGCTTCGCCTTGGTCGCTCGCAAATAGTCCGCGGGCGCTAGCAATATCTGCGTCCCCCGCGTTCCCGCCGACACGGAGATGATGTCGAAGAGTTCGATGGTCTCGTCCGCATGGGAAGGATAATCCTTCTTTGACCCCAGCACCGTCACGCCGCCGCGGACATATCCGGTGAGCGGCTGTGCGATGCCCAGCGCGTCGAGGAGGCGCGCCGCGTTGGTCTTCAAATCGACGCCTCCCAGAAACTGCCCGCGGGCGGCTTGCCTCCGGTGAGCACGACCCGCGCTTGATCGCGCGCGAGCTCCAGTTCGTGCGCATGCTTCTCGAAGAGCGGATCGACGCCCGGGGCCGTTGCGCCCTCTGCCGAGAGCGCCGCGATGAGATCGACTGCCCCCGAGCGGAGGAACCGCTGCAACAGTGACAGCATCGCCGCCACCTCGAGGGCCAGGTTCAACGCCTCCATCATCCGCATGCGCGCCTCCTTGAGCGGCGCGGCCGGCGGCAGCCGGCCCGCCTTCATCTCGGCGTGCGCGTGCGCGAACGCCTTGACCAGCGCTTCCAACGCGTCGCGTACCGCATCGATCCGCACCGGCGGCTCTCTCGCGATCTTCGTCTGCGGCGATGCGCCGGAGAAGAAGTCGCCGATCTGCACGCGTGCGAGCGCGCCCCCCCGATTGCTGCCCATGGTCTTCAATTGCCCCACGAGGTAAGCGCGCATGGCCGTCCCCTCCCAATCCGCAGGCATCTCCACCGGCTGCACCACCGTGCGGCGCGACCCGCCCTTGTTGACCGGCTCCGATTCGTCGACCACGACGAATGCCGTGAAGCGCGTCAGGAGCGCGTGCTGGATCGAGAGCGCGACGATATGCTTCTTGACCTGCTCGGCGTGCGAGAGGCGGAACTGGTCCTCGAGGTCCATGATGCGCGCCCGCGCCCAGAGGTGGTCGATGGCTGCGAGCGGCGCCTCGCGGGGCTCGATCTTCTCCTCGTAGCGCGCGCCGTCCGCCCAGCGGCCCGTCACCGTGACGGGACCGCGCCCGCGGAAGAAGATCGACGTCGCGCGGCCCGCGAACAGGTCGGGCAGCCGGGAAGGCGCGGCCTCGCCCACCTCGCCGGAGATTCTCAGCCCGGTGATGAGCGGTGTGCCGATCTCGCGCCCCACGGCCTGTAGCGCGTCCTCGAGCCGGGCGCCCGGTTCGACGAACGTGCTGGTGCCGCCGCCGAGGGCGGCGAGCCGCTTCAGGAACCCGTCGTTCACGGCGGTGTCGATTCCGACGGTGAAGATGCGCGAATCGCCTAGCTCGCCCTGCAGGCGCTCGAGGGCGCTGGACTCGTCGCCCACCTGGCCGTCGGTCAGGAGCACCACCACCGGCACGCGGCCCTCGGTCGAGGCGAGCTTGCGGATCTCCGCCAGCGCCTCGCGCATCGCCGCGTCCAGCTCGGTGCCGCCGCGTGCGAAGATGTCGCGCAGCCATTTCTCGCCGCGCTCGATGCCGCCCTCGTCGGCCGGCGTGAACCCGCCCGGCATCCACTCGACGACGTCGTCGAAGGCCTGCACGGCGAATCGATCGCGCGGGCCCAGCGTGCGCAAGAGCAGCGAGCAGGCGCGCCCCGCCGAGACCATCTTCGATCCCTGCATCGAACCTGAGCGGTCGACTACGAAGACCACGTCGCGCGGCGTGCCGAGATAGCCGTCGCGCGCCGGAGCGACCAGCGAGAGCATGGCGTACTCGCCGTGCACCAGCAGCGCCGGCTTGACCTTCTCGGCGGCGAGCTTCCAGCGCAGCACGAAGTCGCGGTCGAGCGGCTCGCGCTCGCGCGAAAGCTGCACGCGCGCGCTCTCGGGGCCCGCAGAGCTGCGCACGGCGTGCTGCGAGCAGGCCAGCTCGCCGACGCTGCCGAAGAGCTCGACCTCGATGCCCAGCGCGACGCGCGGATCGAACCCCGGCGCGAGCCGCGGCGGCGTGATGCGCGACGCGTCCGGCACGGTGCTGCTGTCGCGCTCGACGCCGTGGCCGGCCTGCTCGCGCGGCAGCTCCTCTCCGCCGAGGTAGCGCGGCGCGACCACCAGCGGGAGCCGCAGCTCGGTGCGCCCGTCCTCGAAGAACGGCAGCCGCTCCGAGTAGGTCAGCCTGACAGTAATCTCCTCGCCGGGCGCGATGTTGCCGACCTGCACGGTGAAGACGTCGTCGCGCTCCTGCTCGAGCAACGCGGCGCGCTTTCCCTGCTCGAGCGCCTCCTGGTACTGCTTGCGCGCCGCGGCCCGCTCCTCGACGCGCCCGCGCAGCAGGCGCGCGCCGACCTGCATCTCGAACTTGCTCACGGCGGAGCCGCCCGCCAGCGGGAAGATGTAGACGGCCTCCATCGCCTCGGAGAGCGTGTTGGCGAACTTCTGCTCCACGTCGACCTCGGCGACGCGATCGATCACGCGCGCCCGGAGTTGCACCGAGGCGAGCGGCAGCGGAGCCTTGTCGGGCCCGAGAATGGAACCCAGTCCGCGCGAGCGCGGCAGCGGCATCTCGACCATGGGGATGTGCACGGCAGTCTTCATCGCTTTCCTCCCAGTGCGGCCACCGCCGCGCGAATCTTGCGTTCCAGAGATTCAGCATCCCTCGGCGACCAGCCATCTTCCGCCAACAGGCGAAGGCCGGGCTCGAGCACCACCTCGCGCAACCTCAACGCCCGAAGCTCGGGTTCGGTCTTGCGCCCCGCCGCTTCCTTGGAGAGCGCCGAGACGAGCTTCTCCAGCTCCGCGTCGGAGCGCGCGTAGAGGCGCTGCTGGATCTCCGCCAGCGGCAGGTCGAAGGCCTGCAGCGCCTTGATGGCGAGAAGCTGCAGCATGTGGCGCTTGCCGTAGCGCGCCTGGCGGTTCTCGATGGCAGGCCGGTCGAGGAGCCCGAGCGTCGTGTAGTAGCGGACCGTGCGCGCATCGGGCGTGGCCGAGACGCGCGCATCGGGCGACGCGCCGTGCAGCCCCCGGCGCGCCAGCTCGCGCGCCACTTCGTCCGACAACTCGTCCAGGCTCGACGTCATGACAGTATGTTAAGACTATACTGTTATGCTGTCAAGGTTCTATCGACCTGCTGCAGCTGCGGTCTTCCTTCTCGAACCCATGCGCGGGGATCAATCGCAGCTTGCGGTGGGCGCCACCCAGAAGGAATCGATTAGGATAGACACCGCTCCAAGAACCACGTTGAGTGCTGTGGCCTTCGATGCGCGCCTGTTCCAGCTAGCTGCAGCCACACCATCTGCGTGTGGAGCGGCCGACTGATACCAGCGGCGGGCAGCCACGAGCCCAACCACCGCAGCCGCGATCTTCAGAACAAAGCGGCGATGGTGTCCTCGAGAGGGTGCGGGCCGGGCCAGTGCAGCAGATAGCAATCGAGCGTCTCCGTGCGCAGCCGCTGCAAAGAGCGCTCGCAGGCCTCGACCGTCCCGCGGCGCGAGGCATTGTCAGGCAGCACCTTGCTGACGAGAAAGACTTCGGAGCGCCGCCCCTCGATGGCCTGGGCGACGAGACGCTCGGAGAAACCGCTCCCGTACATCTCCGCGGTGTCGATGTGCGTGAGGCCCAGATCGATGCCGGTCCGAAGCGCCAGGACCGCCTCGGCCGCGTCGGTCTCGTCGATCTGCCAGGTGCCCTGGCCGATGACGGGGACCTGCGCGCCGCCGAACGGGCGCGTCTTTATGCGTCGCTTTCTTCGCTGCTGGTCACGTCCCACGTGTCCCCGCTCTGCAGCAGCGCGGCCAGGTCGGCCGGGCCCTTCGACTTCTCCGCCTCGCGCTCCTGCTCGCGGGCGAGTTGGTCGACCGAGGGCAGCTGCACCGCGCGCAGCACGCCCATCACCTGCGGCCAGGGCGGCTCGAGCGCCGCCAGCGCCATCGCCAGCGAGACGTTGTCGCGGCTCTCGTCGTGCACCACCGCGCCCTCCATTGCGCCCATCTCCAGCGAAAAGCCTCCGCCGATGCGCAGGCCCTTGTCGCGCCCTCGCCCGTAAACGAGCGGCTTGCCGTGCTCGAGCTTGAGCAGCTTCTCGTCGCGCACGTCCTTCTCGCTCCACTGCTCGAACGCGCCGTCGTTGAACACCGGGCAGTTCTGCCAGATCTCGACGAACGCGGCCCCTTTGTGCACGGCGGCGCGCCGCAGCACCGACGTCATGTGCGGCATGTCGGTGGCCGTGGTGCGCGCCACGAACGTCGCGCCCGCGCCCAGCGCCAGCGTCAAGGGATTGAAGGGCCGGTCGATGGTCCCGAGCGGCGAGCTCTTGGTCTTCTTGCCGAACTCGCTGGTCGGCGAGGCTTGCCCCTTCGTCAACCCATAGATGCGGTTGTCGAAGAGCAGGATCTTGATGTCGACGTTGCGGCGCAGCGCGTGGATGAGGTGGTTCCCGCCGATGGAGAGCGCGTCGCCATCGCCGGTGACCATCCACACCGACAGGTCGGGGTTGGCCATCTTCAGGCCCGTGGCGATGGTGGGCGCGCGGCCGTGGATGCCGTGGAACCCGTAGGTGTTCATGTAATAGGGGAACCGCGACGAGCACCCGATACCGCTCACGAACACCGTCTTCTCGCGCGCCACGTTCAGCTCGGGCATGAGCTTCTGCACGGCGGCGAGGATGGCGAAGTCGGCGCAGCCGGGGCACCACCGCACTTCCTGATCGGAAGTGAAGTCCTTCTTGGTCAATTTGGTCAGCGGGGCCGTCATGCGATCTCCTTCGCGGCGTTGGGCGAGCTGCGGCGCGCCAGCGACTCGATGGCCGAGCGGACCTCGGCGACGTGGAAAGGCTTTCCCTGGATCTTGTTGAGGCCGATGCTCTCTAGGCCGATCTGCCCGCGCAAGTGCAGGCGGAGCTGCCCCATGTTCAGCTCGGGGACCAACACGTGACGATAACGTGCGGCCACCTCGGTCAGGTCGCTGGGCAGCGGGAAGATGTGCCGCAGGTGGACGTGGCCCACCTTCAGCCCCGTGCCGCGCGCTTCCATGACCGCCTGCGTGATCGAGCCGTAGGTGCCGCCCCAGCCGATGACCAGCACGTCGCCTTTGGGGTCGAAGTACGGCTCGGTCTTCGGGATCGAGTCGGCCACGCGCCGCACCTTCTCGGCGCGCGTGCGCACCATCTTCTCGTGGTTGAGCGGGTCGT
>WNFF01003831.1_pt1 | contig 18323 bp, 23 predicted proteins | sample 5400441 | NCBI WGS metagenome assembly WNFF01 (sample SAMN13153345, study PRJNA577476) | soil metagenome | isolation source: 120 cm saprolite under Douglas fir tree site 2 hole 3 replicate 1 | place: USA:California | collected 2015-04-18 | reverse complement strand
CGCCGATTTCAGCACGAAACAGCGGCAATCCGGGCAATTCGGTTTTGTTGCACCGCAACTTTATCGACGTATTTGCGTTGATGCCCATGGGCCAAAGGAGCACGGGGAACCCGCGAGGAGAAGCTCATGACCCAGAATCCGAACCAGCAGAACGATCCGCGTCCCGGCCAGCAGCAGGGCGGTGGCGGCCAGCAGAAGCCCGGCCAACACCAGCAGGGCGGCGGCGGGCAGCAGAAGCCGGGCCAACAGCAGCAGGGCGGCCAGCAGAAGCCCGGTCAGCAGTCGCAAGAGCCGGGCCGCGGCGGTCAACAGGGCGGCATGAATCGCTGAGTTCCGCGACCGCCGGGCCTTGTCGTCCCGTTTTCAAGCAGTGGCTCCGCCGGTCGGCGGAGCCACAATCTTTTGGATTGATGTGCACGGCGCGGTCGCGCGCCGGCGTGACACGTTTTCTCTTTGCCGGCGCTGGCTTATGATTTCTTGCATGGCCACCGCCGCGCTCCCGCTGTTCCATCTCTATGGCGATCCGCCCGACGATCAGGCCTTCGACTTCATTCACATCGAGACGATCGCCTCGCGCTCCTCGATCCACGACTGGACGATCCGCGCGCACCGACATCGCAACCTGTTCCAGATCCTCCTGATCGAGCGCGGCGGCGGCGAGATGACCTTCGAGGCCGCCACCATCGCGTTCGAGGCGCCCTGCGCGATTCTGGTCCCGGCGACGATCGCCCATGGCTTTCGCTTCCGGCCGGCGGCGACCGACGGCTGGGTCATGACCTTCACCGAGGACGTGGCCGAGGCGATGGGCGATCGCCGCGGCGAGGCGCTCGCGCGCCTACGGGCGCTCGCGGCCGAGCCGGTGGTGCCGCTCGGCGATGGCGAGCGTGACCGCCTCCTGCGCCGGGCGGTCGAGCTGCACGAGGAGCGCTTCCTGGCGCGCGCCGGCTTTCGCATCGCCATGCGCGGGCTACTGGCGCTGATCGCGGTCGAGGTGGCGCGGCTCGCCGCCGCGCATGCGCGCGCGAGCGCGGAGCCGGTCGCGCTCGAGCCGACCGGCGCGACGGTCGACGCGCTGCGCAACCTGGTCGAGGAACACTTCCACAAGGAGCGGCAGCTCGCGTTCTACGCCGACAAGCTGGCGATGACCGTCGACCGCCTCAACGACCATGTCAGGCGGGCGACCGGCGTCACCGCCGGTCACCTGATCCGCCAGCGCGTGCTCACCGAGGCCAAGCGCCAGCTCGTCTTCACCAGCCTGCCGATCCACGAGATCGCCTACGAGCTCTCCTTCTCCGACCCCTCCCATTTCGCCCGCTTCTTCCGCAAGCAGACCGGCACCACGCCGCACGAGTTCCGGGCGGCGCGGGGAGGGTGACGCAGTGACGTAGGAGGGGTTGAGCGCAGCGAAACGAATTAAAACGAATTAACGGCCCGCTATTGGACCGGTTGGGAAACAGCCATCGCGGGTTGCGGTGGGTGAGCCATAGCTTGCGTAGGTCAGCGAGCACCGGCTGGGGCAGCGGCACGCACCGCTCCTTGTTGCCCTTGCCGATCACGCGCAGGGTCAGTCTGGCCTTGTCGACCGAGCCGACTTCGAGCGCCACGGCCTCGCCGATCCGCAAGCCGCAAGCGTACATGACAGTGAAGCAGGCCTTGTGGATCGGGCTCCTTACGCGGCCAAGCAGGCTGCGGACCTGGGCGTCGGCCAACGCCATGGACAAGCGCTTCTGCCTCGGCTGCCGAATCTTTTTTTAGAAAAAAGTGGCCAGTCGTAATTGAGCGTGTGGCGGTAGAAAAACTGAATGCCATAGTGGTTGGACTTGAAGGTTCCGCGTGCGACCCCTCGCTCACGCAAGCCGATCAGATAGCAGCGAACCTCCTCCTCGTTCAGCTGATGCGGCGGGCGCCGGTAATGAGCAGCCAGCTTGCGCACCGATTCGACGTAGACGGCTTGCGTGCTCGGTGCCAGCGCGGCCAGCTTCATGTCTTCAATCATCCGCCTGCGTAATGGTGACATCGGGGACTCCCTCCGGCTAATGTGGGTCCGGCCACCTCGGCCTGAGCCACCCCAAGAGATATCCCAATCTCTCACCGCCGTGGCCGCAAACTCCCCTCGGCGTAGCCGTCAGTCCAACTCTTAATTCGTTTCGCTTCGCTCAACCCATCCTACAGCTCCGTTCTCCGTAAGGTTAAGAAAGAGTTTCCGTTGAGGCTCGGGTCGCGAGCCGATAGAGCGCAAGTGGTCGCGCGAAAGGATGCCGTCGCCACGGAGCGATGGCCTGCCGCGCCCTCGGGAGGCCGCAATGCCGTATCGCTCTCGGCTCGGCGCGGTCAATGCCGCGCTTGTCTCGGTCTATTTCGCGCCGGCCTGGGGCATCGACGCGGTGCGCGCGCTGACCTCGCCCTTTTTCGGAATGGAGGATCGCCTGCAGGCGACTGCGGCCAGCTATTTCCGTGCCCTGCTCGGTCTCGGGCTCGAAGGCTTGGTGCGCGCGTCGAATGTGCTTGCCGGCATCAAGCTCGTGATCGCGGCCGGGTTCGTCGCCTACCTGATCGACTTTATCCGCGCGCTCATGGCCGGGCGAGAGCCCAATCGCGAAACGCTCGACGTGGTGCTGCTGCTTGCCGGGAGCGCGATCATGCTGTGGGCCTGGCCTGTGCTCCGCGCCGGCGACGGCGGCCTCGTTCGCGCGCTCGCGACGCAGTTTCTGTTGCTGACCGGCGCGATGGTCGTGATCGCGGTCGAGCGCCAGCTCGAGGAAGCGCCTGCCGCTGCCGCCCAAAGCCTCGCCCGCGGCCGAGCGGCGGACGCAGCAGCCTGAGCCACCGTCACGGTCCTTTGCCGGCCTCGTCCAGCACTGCGGCCGCTTCCCGAAAGGCGTGGTTGCCGACCGGCACGCCGCAATAGATCGCCTGCTGCAGAATGATCTCCTTGATGTCGTCGGCGGAGAATCCGCCTTCGATGAGCGCCGCGCGCACGTGCATGCGGAATTCCTCCCAGCGGCCGATCGCCATCATGGTGCCGATCACCAGGACGCGGCGCGTGCGCTCGTCGAAATGCGGCCGCGTCCAGATCTCGCCCCAGGCGCAACGGGTGATGAAATCCTGCCAGTCGGCATTGAAGGCATTCCTGCCGGCGTCGGCACGATCGACCCAGGCACTGCCCAGTATCTTGCGGCGGGCACCGGCGCCGCGCCGGTAGCGTTCCTTGTCGTCCATGCGATCCTCCGAAATCAGCCGACGGACGGCATCAACATGGCGCGCCGTCGTACGTTCGGTCTCACGTGCCGCGCAGGAACCCGAGCGCCGCCTCGGTGTAGGCCTGCGGCTGCTCCACGTTGGAAAGGTGGGCGGCGTCGAGCAGCGCGAATTTCGCGCCCGGGATGTGATTGCTGATGTACTCGTTCGCCTCCGGCGGGGTCGCGGGATCGTGCCGGCCGGCGATCACCAGGGTCGGCGCCCTGATCTTCGGCAACAGGTCGCGCTGGTCCATGTCGCGAACCGCCGCGCCGCAGCCGAGATAGCCCTCGAGCGGGGTCGCGGCGAACATCTCCTTTACGCGCGCAACCGTTTGCGGGGCGCGCTCGCGGAATCCCTTGGTGAACCAGCGCTCCATGTTGGCCGCGGCGAAGGACGCGACCCCCTTCTCGCGCACCAGCGCAAGCCGGTCGTGCCACGCCTTCTTGTCGGCAAAGTAGCTCGCCGTGTTGGTGATCACCATGCGCCCGATGCGCTCGGGCGCGTTCGCCGCGAGCCATTGGCCGGCCATGCCGCCCATCGAGAGGCCGCACCAGTTGATCGTCTTGAGGCCGAGCCCGTCGAGCACGGCGAGCACGTCGCGTCCGAGCCGCTCCATCGTATAGGGGCCCTGCGGCACGCCGGACCTGCCATGGCCGCGCCGGTCGTAGCGCACCAGGCGGAAATGCCGGGTGAAGGGCGCGACCTGCTCGTCCCACATGTCGAGCGTGGTGCCGAGCGAATTCGACAGCATGAGCACAGGCGCGTGTTCCGGGCCCTCGACCTCGACGTGGATCGGGCAGCCGTCGTCGGCATTGATCATGGGCATGGTTCACCCTCCGTTGGCGTTTCTCTCTCGTCAGCGCTTGCCGCCGCGCCCCTGCAAGGAGCCGACGATGCGGTCGATCAGGGTCTGGGCGGCGCCTTGATAGGCCATGGGCTCGAACAGCTTGGCGAGCTCGCCGACGCTGAGACTGAGCTTGACCCGATCGTCCTCGCCGAGCACCTCGTGCAGGTCGCGCTTGGCGGCGGCCGCCTTGCGGCTCGCCTCCTCGACGATCCGCTGCGCCTCCTCTCGGCCGAGCTTGCCGGCGAGCACGAACGCTACCGTCTCGGCCATGATCAGTCCGCGCGTGCCGCCGAGATTGATCCGCATGCGCTCGCTGTCGATCTCCAGGCCCTCGGCGAGCTCGACGATCGCGCCGACGGCGCCCGAGGTGACGAGCGCGAGCGCCGGAAAGGTCGGCCATTCCGCCTGCCAGCCGCCGAGCCCGCCCTCGTGCTCCTGCACCTGCGCGGCGAGAATGGTCGCCGCGAGATTGGGCGCGATCGCCGCCGCCGCCAGCGCCACCGCCGCGGCGGTCGGATTGCGCTGGTGCGGCAGTATCGAGGAGCCGGCCGGCGCCGCCGGCTCGAACGCCTCCGCCACGTCGTTCTGCATCAGCAGCGATACGTCCCGCGCGATCTTGCCGCAGGTGCCGCTGAGGATGGCCAGGGCGGACGCGACCTCGGCCAGCCGGTCGCGGTGGGTGTGCCAGGGCGCCTCCGGCAGCGGCAGGTCGAGCAGCGCGGCGAGCCGCTCGGCAATGTCGAGCCCGCGCTCATTGAGCGCGGCGAGCGTCCCGACCGCGCCGCCGAATTGCAGCACCAGCGCTTCCCGGCGCAGCCGGCGCAACCGCTCGCGCGAGCGCGCCAGCGCCGCCGCGTAGCCGGCGAGCTTGAGCCCGAACGGCATCGGCAGCGTGTGTCGCAGCGAGGTGCGCCCGACCGCGGCGGTGCGGCGATGGCGGCCGGCGAGCGTGGTGAAGCCTTCGATGGCGCGGTTGAGATCGGCGGTGAGCGCGTCGATCGCAGCGCGCAATTCGACGACCAGCGCGGTGTCGATGACGTCCTGGCTGCTCGCCCCCCAATGCACCCAGCCGGCTGCCGCGGCATCGGTCTTGGCGACCTCGGCGGCGAGCGCCTCGATCAGCGGGACGGCGATGTTGCCGGCGGCACGCGCCGCTTCGCCCAGCGCCTTGATGTCGTAGTGCTCGGCGCGGGCGGCGGTCGCGATCGGTTCGGTGGCGAGCGCCGGGATCGCGCCGACCGCCGCCTCGGCGCGCGCGAGCGCGACCTCGAAATCCAGCATGCGTTGCAGGCGGGCGCGATCGTCGAGGATGCTGCGCATCGTCGCGCTCGAGATCAACGGCGCGAGCAGCGAGGAGGGAACAAGCGGATCGGTCATGGCGGTGCGGGACACCTTTATCCGCCTGCAGGCCGGCCGCCAACCCCCGCCGCGGCAGGGCTGGGCCTCGGTCGGAGCGCTTTCCCCGTCGCCCGCCGGCGCCCTATAAGGAGTTGCCAGCGATCATCCCTGCATCGCAACTCGGGCCTGCCCGCGTCGCGCGTGCGCAACGCCAAAGCCGGGGCACGATGCGCCAACCGAGCCGATGGAGAAACCGCCGATGGCGATGACCATGAACGGGCAAGTCCAGCTCACCGCCAGCCGCGAGGTGGTGTGGGCGAAACTCAACGACCCCGAGGTGCTCAAGAGCTGCATTCCCGGCAGCGAGCAGCTCGACAAGATTTCCGACAGCGAGTTTCAAGCCGTGGCCACGGTCAAGGTCGGCCCGGTCAAGGCGCGCTGGAAGGGCAAGGTCAGGCTCTCCGACCTCGATCCGCCGAACAGCTACCGCATCTCCGGCGAAGGCGAAGGCGGCGTCGCCGGCTTCGCCAAAGGCGGCGCCAAGGTGTCGCTCTCCGACAAGGATGGCGGCACGCTGCTGACCTATGACGTCGAGGCGCAGATCGGCGGCAAGCTCGCCCAGCTCGGCCAGCGCCTCATCAACAGCGCGGCGAAGAAGACCGCCGAGGACTTCTTCGCGAAATTCGCCGCGGCGGTGGCGGCGAGTGGGTGACCGTCAGTCGGTTGCCGGTAGCTCGGATCTGAGTTCGACAATCACCGCGCGCAACCGCGGAAAATGAACTGTGGCCACTTCCCAGATCAACCGTTGATCGACGAGGTCGTAATCGTGTCTTAGAACGTTACCGATGCCGGCAATCTGATGCCAGGGAATCTCCGGATACCCGGATTTGAGGTCACTGGGAATGTGTCTGGTAGCCTTGGAAACAATTTCGATGCACCTCTCGACGGTGCGCGGCATGTGAAAAACCGCTTGGTATGTATCAAAATCGACCCCGCCGATGGTGTCGGCGACTCCGTCGATAGCGCGAATGATGTCATTCAACCGGGACCGGATCGACCGAGGCATTGTCCAAGACCTTGATCGCGGACCGAACGATCCTCTCCTTGAGATCGGGATGCAGGGCCTGCCGGGTCGTGAAATCCACCTTGCGTCCGAGCAGCGACGCCAGGAACTCGCGTAGATCCATGAAGGAAACGAACCCAAATCGGTCGTAATCGACGTCGGCGAACAGGTCGACGTCCGACTGATCCCCCGCCTCATCGCGTGCCACCGAGCCATAGAGGTATAAGGTCGTGACGCCAAAGGAAGCGATGGCGTCGGCGTGGGCGCGGAGCTTGGCGATTACGTCTTCGCGGCGCATTACGAATTGTACCACGGGCGGCTGCGGGATTGTGCTCGGAGATGCAACTCAGGCGATGAAATCCTAGCAACCGCATCTCGGATAGCATGAAACACCCTTGACCGGGCCGGCGTCGGGGGTTCAGAGTTGACTTGTTCGAAATCCACGTACGAGGCAAAATCGGCCCGATTTTGACCCGATCCGCCGCCGGCCGCGCCCGTCGGCGTTGAAAACCAGGCCTTTGGCCGGACTTTTATGGAGGAAGCCATGACCGCCGTCGCGATGACGGTGAACGGCAAGGCCGTCACCGGTGACGTCGATCCGCGCACCCTGCTGGTGCAATTCCTGCGCGAGAACCTGCGCCTGACCGGCACCCATGTCGGCTGCGACACGTCGCAATGCGGCGCCTGCGTGGTGCACATAGACGGCAAGGCGGTGAAGGCCTGCACCGTCTTCGCCTGGCAGGTCGAAGGCGCCGACATCACCACCATCGAGGGGCTCGCCGATCCCAACGGGCCGCTGCATCCGATGCAGGAGGCCTTCCGCGAGCACCACGGGCTGCAATGCGGCTATTGCACCCCCGGCATGATCATGACCGCAATCGACATGGTGAACCGCAAGGGCCACGACCTCGACGATCCCACCATCCGTCACGAGCTCGAAGGCAATCTGTGCCGCTGCACCGGCTACCACAACATCGTCAAGGCGATCGCGGCCGGCGCCAAGGCGATGGCGAAAGGACACGCCCACCACGCGGCTTGAGCGGGAGGAGCGTAAGGCGTCATCCAGGGAGGAGACCGCGATGAGCGCGACCGGAATCGGAGCGGCGGTGCGCCGCCGGGAGGACCGGCGTTTCATCACCGGCAAGGGCCACTACACCGACGACGTCAGCCGTCCCGGTCAAAGCCACGCCTATTTCCTGCGCTCGCCCCACGCCCATGCCAGGATCCGCGAGATCGATACCGCGGCGGCGGCCGCGATGCCGGGCGTGCTGGCGGTGCTGACCGGCGCCGAGCTCGCCGCCGACAAGATCGGCCACCTCATTTGCGGCTGGATGATCACGTCCAAGGATGGCTCGCAGATGAAAATGGCGCCGCGTCCGGCGCTCGCCCACGGCAAGGCCAACCATGTCGGCGACGCGGTCGCGGTCGTCGTCGCCGAGACGCCGGCGCAGGCCAAGGACGCCGCCGAGAAGGTGAAGGTCGACTACGAGGTGCTGCCGGCGGTGACCGATCCGGCCAAGGCGCAGGCCGCGCCGCAGATCCACGAGGTAGCGCCGCGCAACACCATCTATCAATGGCACATCGGCGATGCCAAGGCGGTCGAGGCCGCGCTTCGATCCGCCAGCCACGTCACCCGCCTCGCTCTCGTCAACAACCGCCTGGTGCCGAACGCGATCGAACCGCGGGCCGCGATCGGCGAATATGATGCCGGCACCGGCGGCTTCACGCTCTGGAACACGACGCAGAACCCGCATGTGGCGCGCCTTGTCATTTCCGCATTCGTCGGCGTCGCGCCCGAGCACAAGCTGCGCGTGATCGCTCCCGACGTCGGCGGCGGCTTCGGCTCGAAGATCTTCATCTATCCGGAGGAGGTGGTCTGTCTCTGGGCGTCGCGCCGGGTCGACCGGCCGGTGAAATGGGTCGCCGAGCGCTCGGAGGCCTTCCTCGCCGATGCCCATGGCCGCGATCACGTCACCCGTGCGGAGATGGCGTTCGACGCCGAGGGCAAGGTGACCGGGCTCAAGGTCAAGACCATCGCCAATCTCGGCGCCTATATGTCGACGTTCTCGTCGTCGGTGCCGACCTATCTCTACGGCACGCTGCTGTCCGGCCAGTACGAAATTCCCGCGATCCACTGCGAGGTCGACGCGGTCTACACCAACACCGTCCCGGTCGACGCCTATCGCGGTGCCGGGCGACCGGAAGCGACCTTCGTGGTCGAGCGATTGATCGAGGTCGGCGCACGCGAGATGGGCATCGATCCCGCCGACCTGCGCAGGAAGAACTTCATCAGGAAATTCCCCCACCAGACGCCGGTGATCATGAACTACGATGCCGGCGATTACCACGCCTCGCTCAAGAAGGCGCTCGAGATCGCCGACTATCCGGGCTTCGGCAAGCGCAAGCGCGAGTCCGCCCGCCGCGGCCGGCTGCGCGGCCTCGGCCTCTCGACCTACATCGAGGCCTGCGGGATCGCGCCGAGCCAGGCGGTCGGGTCGCTCGGCTGCGGCGTGGGCTTGTGGGAATCCGCCGAGGTGCGGGTCAACCCGACCGGCTCGGTGGAGGTCCTCACCGGCTGCCACCAGCACGGCCAGGGCCACGAGACCACCTTCGCGCAGGTCGTCTGCGAGCGGCTCGGCATCCCGCTCGAGCACGTCAGCGTCGTGCACGGCGACACCGACAAGGTGCAGTTCGGCATGGGCACCTACGGCTCACGCTCGGGCGCCGTCGGCATTTCCGCGATCGTGAAGGCGCTCGACAAGGTCGAGGCCAAGGCCAAGAAAGTCGCGGCCCACATGCTGGAAGCGGCCGAGGGCGACATCGTGTTCAAGGACGGCAAGTTCACGGTCGCCGGCACCGACAAGTCGGCGGCCTGGGGCGAGGTCGCGCTCAACGCCTATACCGCCCACAAATTCGCCGGCCAGGAGCTCGAGCCCGGCTTGAAGGAGGGGGCGTTCTACGACCCCACCAACTTCACGTTCCCGGCCGGCTGCCACATCTGCGAGGTCGAGGTCGACCCGCAGACCGGCGAGAGCGAGATCGTGGCCTGGACCGCGGTCGACGATTTCGGCACGGTGATCAACCCGATGATCGTCGAGGGGCAGGTGCACGGCGGCATCGCGCAGGGCGTGGGCCAGGCGCTGCTCGAAGGCGCGGTCTACGACCAGGACGGCCAGCTCGTGACCGGCTCGCTGATGGATTATTGCATTCCGCGGGCGCACGATCTGCCGACGCTCAAAGTCGACATGACCACGACCAAATCGCCGTCGAATCCGCTCGGCATCAAGGGCTGCGGCGAGGCGGGCGCGATCGCGGCGCCGGTCGCGGTCATCAACGCGATCACCGACGCGATCGGCACCGAGGATTTGGCGATGCCCGCCACCGCGCAGGCGGTGTGGCAGGCCTTGCAGAAGACGCAAAACCGGCAAAAAGCGGCATAGGAGCATCACGATGTACGCATTCACGCAACACCGCCCGGGCACCGTGCGGCAGGCGGCGGGCCTGTTGGCCAAGCAGGAGGAGGCCAAGCTCCTCGCCGGCGGCCACACCCTGATCCCGACCATGAAGCTGCGCCTCGCCGGACCGAAGCACCTGGTCGACCTGTCGAAGGTCGAGGGCCTGACCGGCATCGAGATGAAGGGGCGCTCGCTCGTCATCGGCGCGATGACGCCGCACGCCGAGGTCGCGAACGCGGCGGTGGTGAAGGAGAACATCCCGGCATTGGCGCATCTCGCCGGCCTGATCGGCGACCCCGCGGTGCGCCATCGCGGCACCATCGGCGGCTCGATCGCCAACAACGACCCGAACGCCGACTATCCGGCCGGCGCGCTCGGGCTCGGCGCCACCATCATCACCAACAAGCGGCGCATCGGAGCCGACGAGTTCTTCAAGGGCATGTTCGAGACCGCCCTCGAGCCGGACGAGATCATTACCAAGGTGCAGTTTCCCAAGGCCAACAAGGCCGCCTATCAGAAGTTCCCCAACCCGGCCTCGCGCTACGCTCTGGTCGGCGTGTTCGTGTCGAAGCGCGGCTCGGACATCCGCGTGGCGGTGACCGGCGCCGGTGCCGGCGGCGTGTTTCGCGTCAACTCGTTCGAGGAGGCGCTCAAGAAGCGCTTCGGGCCGAAGTCGCTCGAAGGCATGACCGTGCCGGCCGACGGCATGGCGAGCGACATCCACGGCAGCGCCGAATACCGCGCGCATCTCGTCGGCGTGCTGGCGCGCCGGGCGGTGGCGGCGGCGGTCGGGTAGTTCCGCCGTAGGTTGGGTCGAGCCCTTGCGAGACCCAACACGGCTCGGCATATCCGCTGAGCGTTGGGTCTCGCCATAGCGTGTCGAAGACGCGCGTGAACGCGCTTAGGGCTCGACCCAACCTACGCGGGCCACGTCTGCGTTCTTGTCGGGACAAGCCCGGCGGCGAGGGGCTATAAGCTCGGCCGGATGAAACCGACGATGCCCCGTCCGCTGCCCGCCTCGATCGACGCCGCGCTCGACCTCCTGGCGGCGGCCGACTATCTCGCCGATCGCTCGCTCGCGACCGTGCTCTTCCTCGCGCTCAAGATGGGCCGGCCGCTGTTCCTCGAGGGCGAGGCCGGCGTCGGCAAGACCGAGATCGCCAAGGTGCTCTCGACCACGCTCGGCCGCCGCCTCATCCGCCTGCAATGCTACGAGGGGCTCGACGTCGCCGCCGCGGTCTACGAATGGAATTACGCCGCGCAGATGATCGCGATCCGCGTCGCCGAGGCGGAGGGCGCGCACGACCGCGGGCGGCTCGAGCACGACGTGTTCTCCGAGCGGTTCCTGATCAAGCGGCCGCTGTTGCAGGCGCTCGAGCCGGATCCGTCCGGCACCCCGGTGCTGCTGATCGACGAGCTCGACCGCGCCGACGAGGCCTTCGAGGCGTTCCTGCTCGAGGTGCTCGCCGATTTCCAGGTCACGATTCCGGAGCTCGGCACCATCAAGGCCGCGCATCCGCCGATCGTGGTGATCACCTCGAACCGCACGCGCGAGATCCACGACGCGCTCAAGCGCCGCTGCCTCTACCATTGGGTCGGCTATCCCGATGCGCAGCGCGAGCTTGCGATCGTGCGCGCCAAGGTGCCGGGGATCGCCAAGGCGCTGTCCGAACAGGTCGTGCATTTCGTGCAGGCGCTGCGCAAGCAGGACCTGTTCAAGTCGCCGGGCGTCGCCGAGACGCTCGACTGGGCGGCGGCGCTCGCCGAGCTCGACGTCAAGGCGCTCGACCCCTCGACTGTCTCCGACACGCTCGGCGTCCTGCTCAAGTACCAGGACGATATCGCGCGCATCGAAGGAGCTCGGGCGAAGGAGCTGATCGAGGAGGTGCGCGCGCAGCTGCGCGCGGCGGAGTGAATCGTCGCTCCGAACGAGCAACGTCATGATGGACCAGGCACCAGCGACCGGCCGGCTTGCCGAGAACATCGTCCACTTCGCCCGCGCGCTGCGCGCGGCCGGCATTCCGGTCGGGCCGGGCGCGGTGATGGATGCGCTCGAGGCGATTGGACGCTGCACGCGGTGTTCGTGAAGCGGCATGAGCATACGTTGCTGTTCGACCAGGCGTTCCGCATCTTTTTTCGCCGCCGCGGCACGCTCGACAAGCTGCTTGCGGCCATGCTGCCGCAGGCGCCGCCGCGCGAGGACGAGAAGCCGCCGCCGGGCGCCCAGCGCGTGCAGGAGGCCCTGCTCAAGAGCCTGGGCGAGGGCGAGCGCAAGCCGCCCGAGCTCGAGGTCGACGCCCGCCTTACGGTGTCCGACCGCGAGGTGCTGCAGAAGAAGGATTTCGCGCAGATGACGGCGGCCGAGATCGCCGCCGCCAAGGACGCGATCAAGCGGCTCGTGCTGTCGGTCGGCGAGGTGAGGACGCGCCGGCTCGCGCCGCATCGGCACGGCCATCTCGTCGACATTCGCCGCACGCTCCGGGCGAGCCTGAAGGCGGGCGGCGCGGTGATCGACCTCAAATATCGCGGACCCCGCGCCAAGGCGCCGCCGCTCGTGGCGCTGCTCGATATTTCCGGCTCGATGAGCCAGTACACCCGGCTGTTCCTGCATTTCCTGCATGCGGTCACCGACGCGCGCAAGCGCGTGCACACCTTCCTGTTCGGCACGCGCCTCACCAATGTCACCCGCGCGATCAAGGCGAAGGACCCCGACGAGGCGCTGGCGGCGGTCGGGGCGAACGTCGCCGACTGGTCGGGCGGCACCCGCATCGCGACCTCGCTGCGCGTCTTCAACAAGCTGTGGGCGCGGCGCGTCCTCACCCAGGGCGCGATCGTGCTCCTGATCACCGACGGGCTCGAGCGCGACCCGGACGAGCGGCTCGCTTTCGAGATCGACCGGCTGCACCGCTCCTGCCGCCGGCTGATCTGGCTCAATCCGTTGCTGCGGTTTTCCGGCTTCGAGGCCAAGGCCAAGGGCATCCGCGCCATGGTGCCGCACGTCGACGAATTGCGGCCGATCCACAATCTGGATTCGATGGCGGAGCTCGTGCGCGCGCTCTCGGCCGGCCGCGCGGGGGCTGCCGACCCGAAGGCCTGGTTGGAGACGGCGGCGTGATGGTCATTGCCGGGCTTCACGCGGCAATCCATCTATAGGGTCGAGACTATGCATGGACACCGGGTAAGCCCGGGGGTGACGGCAAAGGAAACGGAGATCGCAATGCTCGCGCGCGACCAGGATATTCTGCAGGCGGCGGAGGAATGGCGGCGGCAAGGGCGCGCCGTAGCGCTCGCGACCGTGGTCGAGACCTGGGGCTCGGCGCCGCGACCGGTCGGCTCGAACCTGGTGATCGACCAGGAGGGTAATTTTCTCGGCAGCGTCTCGGGCGGCTGCGTCGAGGGGGCGGTGGTCACCGAGGCGCTCGACGTGATCGAGAGCGGCAAGCCCAAGACGCTCGAATTCGGCGTCGCCGACGAGACCGCCTGGAAGGTCGGCCTCTCCTGCGGCGGCACCATTCGCGTCTATGTGGAGAAGGTGGAGTAGGAAGTAGCGAATAGCGAGTAGCGAGTAGCGAATGGCGAATAGTCTACTCGCTATTCGCCATTCGCTACTCGCCATTGCAACAGGCCGCCCATGAAACTCGATATTCTCAGAGCGTTGAATGCGGAACGAACGGCGCGCCGCGCCGCGGTCGTCGTCACCGACGTGACGAGCGGGCAGCAGCGGCTGGTGAAGGCGGCCGACCTCGCGCGCGATCCGCTCGGGGCGATCATCGAAAAGCGCATCCGCAGCGGCACGAGCGGCATGGCGGAGACGCCGCAGGGCAGGGTCTTCCTCACCGTGCACGTGCCGCCGGCGCAGCTCGTCATCACCGGCGCCGTCCACATCAGCCAGGCGCTCGCGCCGATCGCCGGGATTCTGGGCTATGACGTCACCATCGTCGATCCGCGCACGGCCTTCGCCTCGATCGAGCGCTTCCCCGACGTCAAGGTGATCGCGGAGTGGCCCGATGTCGCGCTGCCGCCGCTCGGCATCGATCGCTACACCGCCTTCGTCGCGCTCACCCACGATCCCAAGATCGACGATCCCGCGTTGACCCATGCGCTGGCGCGCGACTGTTTCTATATCGGGGCGCTCGGCTCGAAAAAGACGCACGCGCGCAGGATCGAGCGTCTGAAGGCGCAGGGCCTCTCCGATGCCGCGCTCGGGCGCATTCACGCGCCGATCGGGCTCGCGATCGGCGCGGTATCGCCGTCGGAGATCGCGGTCGCGATCATGGGCGAGATCACGGCCCGCCTGCGACAGCCGGCCGCCGCGAAGGCGCTGGAGCAGGCGTCATGAAGTTCGGCGCCGTGCCGATCGCCGAGGCCGAGGGCTCCGTCGCGGTGCACTCGATCCGCAAGGGCGGCCTCGTGCTCAAGAAAGGCACGCGCATCGGAAAGGCGGAGATCGCCGCGCTCGCGGCCGCCGGTATCGCCGAGATCGTGGCGGCGCGGGTCGAGCCCGGCGACGTGTCGGAGGATGACGCCGCGGCCGAGATCGCGGCGGCGGTCGCCGGCGACGGCGTGCGCGTCGATCGTGCCTTCACCGGACGCGCCAATCTGTTCGCCGAGCGCGCCGGCGTGCTGGTGATCGACAAGAACGCCGTCGACCGCCTCAATCAGGTCGACGAATCGATCACCATGGCGACGCTGCCGGCGTTCAAGCCCGTCGTCGCCGGCGAGATGATCGCGACCGTCAAGATCATTCCGTTCGCGGTCGCCGCAAAGGAGCGCGACGGCGCGCTTGCGGTCGCGCGCCAGGCGGCGCCGCCGATCCGCGTCGCGCCCTACCGCATCCGCAAGATCGGCATCGTGTCCACGCTGCTGCCGGGCCTTGCCGGCAAGGTGATCGACAAGACCCTGAAGGTGACCGAGGAGCGGCTGGCGCCGGCGGGCGCCGTCATCGTCGCCGAGCGGCGCGTCGCGCATGAGCAAGGCGTGCTCGCGAAGGCGATCGAGGAGGTGCTGGCGGAGGGAGCCGAGCTCGTCATCGTGTTCGGCGCGTCCGCCATCGCCGACCGGCGCGACGTGATCCCGGCTGCGGTCGAGACGATCGGCGGCCGCATCGAGCATTTCGGCATGCCGGTCGATCCCGGCAACCTGCTGCTCATCGCCGCCGCGCGCGGCCGTCCGGTGCTGGGCGCGCCCGGCTGCGCCCGCTCGCCGAAGGAGAACGGCTTCGATTGGGTGCTCATGCGACTGCTGGCCGGCCTCGAGGTGCGACGCGAGGCCATCACCGGCATGGGGGTCGGCGGACTGCTGATGGAAATCGTCACCCGGCCACAGCCGCGCGAGGAAGGCGGCGTTGCCAGACGGCAGGTCGCCGCCGTCGTGCTCGCCGCCGGCCGCTCGAGCCGCATGGGCGGTCCGAACAAGTTGCTGGCGGAAGTCGCGCGCCGGCCGCTCATACGCATCGCCGCCGAAGCGGCACTGGCTTCACGCGCCAGTCCCGTCATCGTGGTCACCGGGCATCAGCGCGAGCAAGTCGAGAAGGCGCTCTTGGGCCTCCCGGTGCGCCTCGTCCACAATCCGGATTTTGCCGATGGGCTCGGGACATCGCTCAAGGTCGGAATTGCCGCCGTGCCGGCGGAGCCGGACGGGGCGATCGTCTGCCTCGGCGATATGCCGCGGGTCGACGCGCGCCTGATCGACCGGCTGATCGACGGTTTCGACCCGGACCGAGGCGCGCTGGTGGTGGTGCCGACCTTCGAGGGCAAACGCGGCAACCCGGTACTGTGGTCGCGGCGGTTCTTCCCGGATCTGATGGCGATCGAAGGCGACGTGGGCGCGCGTTATCTCATCGGGCGTTACGGCGAGGCGGTGGTCGAAGTGCCGGTCGACGGCAAGGCCGCGCTCACCGACATCGACACGCCGGAGGCGCTGATCGGCGTCAAGGCCGAGATCGAGGGTGCCCTGCCCGAATGAGAACCCCCCGGGCCGCGGCCCGGGGGCTCGAACCCGCGCCGTGCCGTCGCCCCTCAGTATCCCGGACGACACCACACCAGCGTGCACACCGGAACCGGGCTGTTGCGCTCGCATCGACGCAAGGCAAAAAGCTTGGCATCGATGATGTTGGCGCTGCGCGCCCAACCGCCCGAGCCGATACCGGTGGCGCGGCAAACCCATGCCGAGGCTTCCGATGTGGCCACCGACATCAAGGCGGCCGCGACAACAAGCGAAGCTAGAATTCGTCCCATTCAGCCCTCCTCACGATACGAAAGCGCGGATTTAGCCCGCGCATCTTGGCGATTCTATGTGGGACTTTGGGGGGAGGGAGCAGGGCAGAACCGGCGTGGGCCGTTCACCAACTGGAAACGCGTCTGCGCTACCCTTTGACCGTTCCTCGGGGGAGGGGCTTTCATGCAGACGTTGGGTCGGGCTTTGTGCGGCGCGGTCGCCGCGGCAAGCCTGCTGATCGGTGCTGTCGACGTGACTCGGGCGGCGGGCGCGCTCGCGGTCGGCTCGTGCGGTGCCTACGGCTTCGCCTACGATTACGCGGCGGCGCCGGCGGCGAGCAGGGCGGCGCTCGGCAAATGCGCGGGCGGATGCAAGGTGGTGCCGATCAAACATGCCTGTGGAGCGATCGCCATTGATGGGCGCGACGCATGCGCCGCGCACGGCTATGCAGTCGCGGCGAGGCTCGGAGCGGCGCAGAACATGGCGCTGCGCCAATGCTACCAGTACGGCGGCAAGGATTGCGTCATCCGCGCCTGGGCCTGCGACGCCAAGGGCTGAATCACGCCGACTTGTTCCGTCGATCCGCTAATAGCGCCAATGGGTTTTGCGGTCTTCCAACGCCGACGTGGCGGGAAGGGGTGCCGCGCGCTATGATGTCTGCATGACCCAGACTGCGAAGGAAATTCTGCGCAGAGTTGAGGCTTGGCCCGAAGAGGACCAGGAAGAGCTTGCCGAAGCGGCCCGTGAGATCGAAGCGCGCCGGACCGGCATCTATGTCCTGGACCAGGAAGAGGAAGCCGCAATTCGGGAGGGTCTCGCGGAGCTCGACCGCGGGGAATGGGTGAGTGAGGAGGAGATGAAGTCCTTCTGGAAGCGCTGCGGCGTTATATGAAGGTTCGCTACAGCCGCCGCGCACCAAAGATCTCCCTTCGATTCGTGAGTACCTCAGCGAGCGCAGTCCGAGAGGTGCCGCCCGGGTCATGGTCGCAATTTATGCGGCTGTCGAGTTTATCAGGCGAAATCCGCACGCAGCAGAGATGACGGCCATTCCTGGCGTACGTGGGAAAACTGTTCAAAAGATACGGGTTCAAAATTTTCTACCGACCGTTCGAACCCGAAGACGTAATCGAAATCGTCCACATTCGACACATGTCGCGCAAACCGTGGTCTGGCGAAGACAGCTGACCGGAAACGGGGGTTGGCGCCCCCGCCGCGATTCCTGTCCCCATTCCCCCTTGCGCCCGCCCGTCTGCGGCAGTACATTATGACTGACCAGTCAGTCAGTTCGAGGACCGCATGGTCGAGGATGTGGCCGAAAATCCGGCGCGGCCAGGGCCCGAGCGCGCCCGCCAGGGCGCCCGGCGAAAACGCGGCGAGCACCGGAGCGAGCGGCGCGAGGCGATCCTCGCCGCCGCCCTCGAGGAATTCGCCGCGCGCGGCTTTGCCGCCACCCGGCTCGATGACGTCGCCCGGCGCGCCGGCGTCGCCAAGGGCACGATCTATCTCTACTTCCGCGACAAGGAGAGCCTGTTCCAGGAGCTAGTGCGCGCGATGGTGAGCCCGCTCGTCGGGGCGATCGCCGCCGCGCCGCTGAATGAGCTCTCCATTCGCGCCGTCGTCGAGATGATCGTCGATCTGTTCGTCAAGGAGATCTACGGGACGCGCCGCCGGGACGTGCTCCGGCTGATCATCTCGGAGGGGCCGCGCTTCCCGAAGCTCGCCGAGTTCTACTACCGCGAGGTCATCGCCCGCGTGCTGCCGGTCGTGCGCGCGCGATTTGCGCTCGCGGTCGAGCGCGGCGAGCTCGGCCACGACGCGCTGGCGCGCTTTCCGCAATTGCTGGTCGCGCCGGCTCTGATGGCGATCGTCTGGAAGAGTCTGTTCGAGCGATTTCAACCGCTCGACGTGCGCGAGCTGATGCGGGCGCATCTCGATCTCCTGTTCGGGCCAAGGGGCACGCCATGAGTAGGCGCGCCGTGAGCCGGCCCGCCACCGCCCTCGGCCTGCTCGCGGTCCTGCTGCTGGCCGGCTGCGACAACGGCAGGGAGCCGAGCTTCCAGGGCTGGGTCGAGGCCGATCTTATTTTCGTGGCGCCAGACGAGGCCGGTCGCGTCGAGACGCTCGGCGTGCGCGAGGGCGATCAGGTCGCGCTGCAGGCGCCGCT
>WNFF01001594.1_pt1 | contig 18332 bp, 17 predicted proteins | sample 5400441 | NCBI WGS metagenome assembly WNFF01 (sample SAMN13153345, study PRJNA577476) | soil metagenome | isolation source: 120 cm saprolite under Douglas fir tree site 2 hole 3 replicate 1 | place: USA:California | collected 2015-04-18 | reverse complement strand
GCTGGCGAAGCTGGAGCTGAAGGCATCCGAGCGCCCCAATATCGACCCCGAGTTCGAGGAAGCGACCGAAGGCGAGGAGGTCGAACGCAAGGAAAAGCTCAAGAGCAAGTGGGCGCAGCTGGAAGCCGTGGTCGGGTCGGAGAGCCGGATCAGGCTCGTCGCCCGCGACTTGGTCGAGCATTTCGAGGGTCGCCTCACCGCAATGGATGGCAAGGCCATGGTGGTGGTTATGAGCCGTCGCATCGCGGTTGCTCTCTACAAAGAGATTGTCGCGCTGCGGCCGGCTTGGCACGGCGAGGACGACGAGAAGGGCGCGCTGAAGATCGTGATGACCGGTTCGCCGTCCGATCCACTCGACTGGCAGAATCACATTCGCAACAAGTCGCGCCGCGAGGAATTGGCAAAGCGATTCCGCGACCCGGTCGAGCCCTTCAAGATAGTCATCGTCCGCGATATGTGGTTGACCGGCTTCGACGCGCCCAGCCTGCATACGATGTATGTCGACAAGCCCATGCGCGGGCACGGGCTGATGCAGGCCATCGCGCGTGTCAACCGGGTGTTCAAGGACAAGCCCGGTGGGCTGGTGGTGGATTATCTCGGCCTGGCCGACGAGCTGCGGCGCGCGTTGGCGACCTATACCGAGGCCGGCGGAACTGGAAAGACGGCCATCGACCAGGCCGAAGCAGTCGCGCTGATGCTGGCGAAGCACGAGGTCTGCCTTGCGCTGTTCCACGGCTTCGATTGGTCGCGGTGGCTGACGGGGACACCGGCACAGAAGCTTTCGCTGTTGCCTCCGGCGCAAGAGCACATCCTGGCGCAGGAGGACGGCAAGAACCGGCTGCTCAGCGCGGTGACGGAACTATCGCAAGCGTTCGCCCTGGCCGTGCCGCATGACGAGGCGATTCGCATCCGCGACGACGTAGGGTTCTTTCAGGCCGTGCGCGCAGTGCTGGCCAAGAGCGCGCCCGGCGAGCGCAAGTCCGACGAGGAGCTCGATCACGCCATCCGGCAGATCATCTCGAAGGCGATGGTCTCGGACGAGGTCATCGACATCTTCGCGGCCGCCGGCCTGAAGAAACCCGACATCTCGATCCTGTCCGACGAATTTCTGGCCGAGGTGCGCGGCATGCCGCAGCGAAACCTTGCCGTCGAGTTGCTGCAGAAGCTGCTGAAGGGCGAAATCAGGAATCGATCGCGCCGCAACGTCGTGCAGGCGCGCTCGTTTGCGGAGCTGCTCGAGCAATCCTTGCGCCGCTATCAGAACCGCGCGATCGAGACCGCCAAGGTGATCGAAGAGCTGATCCAGCTCGCCAAGGACATGCGTCAGGCGTCGCAGCGCGGCGAGGCGTTGGGTCTGACCGAAGACGAAGTCGCTTTCTACGACGCGCTCGAAACGAACGACAGCGCCGTCAAGGTGTTGGGCGACGATGCGCTGCGCACGATCGCGCGCGAGCTCGTCGCGACGGTTCGAGCAAACGTGACCATCGATTGGACGGTCCGAGAGAACGTCCGCGCGCAGCTGCGCGTGCTGGTGAAGCGTATCCTGCGCAAGTACGGCTATCCGCCGGACAAGCAGGAGAAGGCGACGCAAACCGTGTTGGAGCAGGCTGAGGTGCTCTCGGGCGGTTGGGCGCTGGCTTGATTCGGAAATCAGGTGGAGCGGACGCAGGACGTTCGCAGCAGGCCACCGCTTGTGCGCCTCACCCCGATCGCCGGCTGGCGATCGGCGTGCCGCGCTTCCTGTTGTAGCCGTGGATCTGCACCTTATCCCACACGCCGTTGAGGTGGTACGGATCGCTGCGCGTGAAGGCGTCCACGGTCGCGCGGTCCTTGGCGTCGATGACGAAGACGCTGCCGACCGGGGTCTCGCCGTCGTCGGCGACGAGCGTGCCCGCCGTCACCACGTCGACGTCGCGCGCGGCGGCCTCGTCGAGATGCACGCGGTGGGCGCGATAGAATTTGGCCCGCGTCGGCAGGATGTCCGGCTTGTCGATGGCATGGACCACGAACAGCATGGCGGGCCTCCGGACGCGCCGAGCCGCGGTCGCGCCGTGCCAGTCTAGAGCGCATTCAGTTTCGACGGAAACTGAATGCGCTCCGGTCTTTTTTGCGTGGTCGCATTTTCGGACGGAAAACCGGTTCCCACCCCGGATCAAGTCCGGGGCAGGCTTTTTGCTGAAAATGCTCCGCTCGCCGGCGCCGGCTGAAGCGGCCCGCCCCGGGTGGGCGGAACGAGACTGCAGCCCATTGAATTTGCAGGGATTTGCCCGACCGGGCGGGGCGCCGCGCCCCGCCTCCCGCCGCCGACGTGGGGGCGCTCCCCGCGGCGGCGTTCCCTGAGCCCGCGCGAAGTCCATTGAAATTCCTGAGGTTTTCGCTCCGACCTACGTCTGCGCCAAGTATCCGAATACGTGGCGAAGAAAGTACTTGACTTTGTAACGAAAATCAGGTATGGGTTGGGCATAATCCCGGATTAGGCCCGGAATCGCCGCAGCGTCGCGACCGCGCGCGCGGCTGCCCGCCTGCGCCGACCAAGCGCGGCGCGGCCCCCGAGCTTGCCGCCCGGGTCACTCGGATCTGCACACCACACGAGCCGGCTTGCCGTCCTCGATCGCGCTGCGACGAGGCGACGAGCTCGATTCGCTCGCGTGTCGCCGCCTCTGGAAGTCATGGATCAGCGCAGCAGACGCCGCCAACGCGAACGGCTTCGGAAACCGAGCGCGGAATATAGGGAATTTCGAGCGAGAAAGAATGCGATTCAACGTGCCTATGTGGCCGCTCACGGGGATCGGATCAAACGCCGCCAACGCGAATGGCTGCGGAAACGGCGGGCGGAAGACCCGGAATTTCGAGCGAGAAAGAATGCGATTCAGCGTGCCTATGTGGCCGCCCACAGGGAGGGCATCAATTCACACCGGCGCCTGAGATACGCAACCGAGCCCGAATTCAGAGCAAAGTTGATCGCCGCCAGCGCCAACGGCGTGCGCGGGCGCCAACTCAAGAAGAAGTACGGAATATCGTTGGAGGAATATGAGATTCTCCTGGCGCGACAACATGGCGTTTGCGCCATCTGCGAGCAGAAATCCTCCCAGACGCTCTGCGTCGATCATTGCCACGTCACCGGGAGGGTGCGCGGTCTCCTGTGCCGCACATGCAATATGGGACTCGGCTACTACAGCGACAATCCGGCCTTCATGCGCAACGCCGCGGCCTATCTCGAGCGTTGGAGGCAGCGGTAGCCGTAGGACGGGTTGAGCGGTGTTTGCTCCGCCCTCATCCTGAGGAGGCCGCGCCCTTCGAGACGCCGGCTGCGCCGGCTCCTCAGGGCGAGGCGCGGCCGTCTCGAAAGCCTGCCCCCGCGCAGGCGGGGGGATGAGGGCGGCCACCGATCTCGAGTATCGGGCGGCGGCCTCATGCCTCGAGACGCATCGCAGCGCGCTCACGCTCGTGGCGTTGCAACGGTCCGCCTCGCGCTGCGATGCTCCTCGGCATGAGGCCGGGAGAGATCAGGCCGGCCCTCACTCCCGCCTTCGCGAGATCACGTAGGACTCGTCGTAGAACCACAAGCCTCCGCGCTCGCGCAGCACCTCGCGCGTGGCGTCGAGATAGCGCGCGTCGCCGACCACCTCGGCGAGGCGGTCGTCCTCGATCTGCGCCACGTAGATCGCCGCGTTCCAGGCCGCGAACAGCGTCGAGGTGCCGATCGATTCCGAGATCTCGCTGGGCAGCGTGTGCATGTCGTAGCGGAACAGCGAGCGGTTGTCGGCATAGGCGTTGAAGTTGAGATCGCGCCCGGCCGGGCCGAGCTCGTGCTTGACCGCCTTCAGGATCTGGTGGCGGTCGTGGGTGAACGGATTGTCGTCCGGCCACGTCCTGCCGATGATCTCCATGCCGGGGTCGTGGCCGTGGGAATGGATGGCGATCAGCCGGCCGCCCGGCCCGAGCGCCTTGGCGAGCGGCGCGATCACCCGCCTCGACTTGAAGTCGAGCGGGGCGCGCGCGCGGTAGGGCTGCGAGGCGATGACCAGGTCGTAGTTCGCCATGGTGCCGCCCGGGCGCGGAATGATCGGATCGAGCAGGAACTTGTGGTCGGCGCGATAGATCACCAGCACGACCGGCCGCTCGTAGACCGGGTTGCCGGTCTTCGGGCTCACGCCGGCCTTCCAGTTCTGCGACAGGAACGGCACCAGGTCGGTGATCTGCTGCTCGAAGCGGTAGGCCGAGTTGCCGGCGAGCGGCGCCTCGTGCCAGACGAGGCTCGAGGCGGCGGAGAGCGATTTGACCGCGAGCCAGGGCGCGTCGGCATAGGCGAGGTTGGTGAGCACCAGCACGGTCGCCGGATGCTCCTGGAAGCGGTCCGACATCTTCTGCAAGGCGAGGCGCACGTCCTCGAGGCTGATCTCCTTGCCGACCACGTAGAACGGCGTGTGCGGGAAGCGGTCGTGCATCGCGCGCAGCGCCCGCAGCAGCACGGTGCCGTCGCCGACGCCGGCGTCGAACACGCGCAGCGCCGGCGGGCGCGGATGGACGTTGCCGAGCTCGAGCCCGACGCGGCTCGCGATCACCCACTTCTCGCTGCAGGTGTTGACGAACAGCAGGTACTTTTGCCGGTTGTCGAAGAACCGGAAATTGCCCTGCGGGTCGCGCTCTGCGGCTCCGGCCGGCGCGCTCGCCGCCGGCCGCGGCGTCGCCGCCGCACGCGGCTCGCGCGCGCGCTCGATGACGGCGGGGCGCGGCGCCGCCGTCCGGTTCTCCGCCATGAAGCCGCGGATGCGGTCGAGCGTGTCGGTGGTGATGCGGCCGCCGTTGCGCAGCCGCGCGGTGAGCTTGCCGTCGTTGACCGCGCGCCGGCCGAAGGTCGATTCGGCAAGCCCGCTGTCGCGGCAATACTCGGCGATCTCCTGCAGCAGCTCCTGGGCGTTCATGGCCGGCGCCTCGAGCGGGTTTCGCTCCGGTCCCGCGCTCGCTCACTCGTTGCGGCGGCGGAACGATGCGCCGGACCGCCGCGAGCGAACCAAGCGCCGCCGCCGCCGTCAACCACAAAACGTCCCACCCGGTGGGTGGGACGGGAGGTGGGAAATGGCCCAAGCCGCTAAAGTCGCCGCACTTGTCGTCCCCGCGCAAGCGGGGATGATAATCAGCGCGTAGGGTGGGCAAAGGCGCAGAGCACGGCGCGACGACGACAATCAACATAATCCCAGCGCCTTTGCCCACGCGTGACACGCGAGCCCAACCGCAACGCGTGGGCACGGCGCGCACGCAAACGACTGAGGTAAAGGCGAGGTCACGGCGTTGCGCGCCTTTGCCCACCCTACCGACCGGAATCGAGTTCGTAGCCCGGATGGAGCGAAGCGACATCCGGGGGCGGCGGTGTCGCGCGGCGACGCCATCCCGCATTTCGCCATAGCGCGTCAAGACGTGCGTAAACGCGCTTAAGGCTCAATGCGGGCTACGAGATTGCCGACCGGCCGGAGAATCGAGCTCCCGGGTCACCGCGGCGGCGATCGCGGCGGTGCCGTCGCGGCCGCCGAGCTCGCAAGGCTTGAGGCCGGCGGCGAAGGCGCGGTCGACCGCGGTCTCGATCGCGCGCGCGGCCGCGGCCGCGCCGGCGTGGCCGTGGCGGTCGGCGAGCCAATCGAGCATCAGCGCGGCGGAGAGGATCATGGCGGTGGGATTGGCCACCCCCCGGCCCATGATGTCGGGCGCGGTGCCGTGGCAGGGCTGGAACACGGCGTGCCGGTCGCCGATGTCGGCGGAGGGGGCCATCCCCATGCCGCCGATCAGGCCGGCGGTGAGGTCGGAGAGGATGTCGCCGAACATGTTCTCCATCACCAGCACGTCGAAGTCCCAGGGCCGGCGCACCAGCATGGCCGCGCAGGCGTCGACGTAGAGCCGGTCGGTCGCGACCGCGCCATGGCGGGCGGCGCATTCGTCGAACAGCTTGCGGAAGAAGGCATAGGCCTTGAAGGCGTTGGCCTTGTCGACGCAGGTGAGGACGCCGCGCGAGCCGCGCGCCTTGCGCCGCTCGGCGAGGCGAAACGAGAAATCGAACAGGCGCACGCAAGTCTTGCGGGTGATCACCAGCGTCTCGCGCGCCTCGCTCTCGGTCACCACGCCCTTGCCCATGGAGGCGAACAGGCCCTCGGTCGATTCCCGGATGACGACGAGGTCGATGCCGCGCTCGGCGGCTCCCACGATCGGGCTTGGAATGCTCGGGATCAGCCGGCACGGCCGCACCCCGGCATAGAGGTCGAAGATGAAGCGCAGCTCGACCTGCGGCATGATCTCGGTATTGTCGGGATAGCGGATGTGCGGCAGCCCGCAGGCGCCGAGCAGGATGGCGTCGGCCTCTTCGCACAGCTTGACGGTGGAATCCGGCAGCGAGGCGCCGGTGTCGCGATAGTGGCCGGCGCCGGCGGGCGCCTCGGTGAAGCGAAGATCGAGCCCCGGCGTCGCGCCCGCGACCTGGTCGAGGATCGCGAGCGCGGGCGCCATGACCTCGGGCCCGATGCCGTCGCCGGCGAGGACCGCGACGTGGAAGCTGTCATTGGCGCCCATGCGATAACTTCCGACGTCCGTAGCCCGGATGGAGCGAAGCGACATCCGGGGGGCGGTGCCCGTGCGAGCCCGTCCCGCATGTCGCTTCGCTCCATGCGGGCTACGCTTTATAACCTCCGCATCACATGGTTCATATCCGATGCCCCGCTTCGCCGCCAATCTCGCCTATCTCTTCACCGAGCGCCCGCTGATCGAGCGCTTCGCGGCGGCGGCCGCCGCCGGCTTCGAGGCGGTCGAGCTGCAATCTCCCTATGACCATTCGCCCGCCGCCGTGAAGGCCGAGCTCGCCCGCCACGGCCTGACCATGCTCGGTCTCAATACCGCGCCGGGCGCGCTTGCCTCCGGCGAGTTCGGCGTCGCGGCGATCCCCGGCCGCGAGCAGGAATTCGCCGCGCTGTTCAAGCAGGCGCTCGACTACGTCACCTTGATCGGCGGCTGCCAGATCCATTGCCTCGCCGGCAAGGTCGCGCCCGAGCAGCGCCCGGCCGCGGAGCGGACCTTCATCCGCAATCTCGAAGAGGCGGCCGAGCGGGCGGCGGCGGCGAACGTCACGCTGCTGATCGAGCCGATCAACCCGCGCGACCGCCCCGACTATTTCCTCACCCGCGCCGAGCAGGCGGCCGATATCGTCGCCAAGGTCGGGCGGCCGAACCTGCGCATCCAGTTCGACTTCTATCACGCCCAGATCGTCGGCGGCGACCTGATCCGAAGGTTCGAGCAGCATCTGCCCCATGTCGCGCACGTGCAGATCGCCGCGGTGCCCTCGCGCCACGAGCCGGACGAGGGCGAGGTCAACTATCCCGAGATCTTTGCGGCCCTCGACCGCGCCGGCTACCGCGGCTGGATCGGCTGCGAATATCGGCCGCGCGCAAAGACCGAGGACGGCCTGGGCTGGGCGCGCGCATATGGGATTGTGCCGAAAGGCGCCTAAGCAATTCACGTAGAGTGTCGTCCCCGCGCGGGGTCCCCATCGCGCTAGCGCGATGGGGTGCCCCGTTGCGGGGACCCAGTATTCCAGAGACCGTGGTATGTGGCACGATGGGTCCCCGCTTTCGCGGGGACGACAGGAGAGGTAGGGCGCGAGGAAAACATGCGTCTCGACAACAAGGTCGCGCTCGTCACCGGCGCCGCATCGGGCTTCGGCAAGGGCATCGCCGAGACGTTCGCGCGCGAGGGCGCCCGCGTCGCCGTCGTCGACATCGACGACAAGGCGGCGCGCGCGGTCGCGGCCGCGATCAGCAACAAGGCTATCGCCGTCTCCTGCGACGTCGCGCGGCGCGGCGAGGTCGATGCCGCGGTCGCGGCCACCGCCGACGCCTTGGGCGAGATCGACATCCTCGTCAACAACGCCGGCATGAGCCACGTGCGGCGCCCGATGCTGGAGGTCGAGGAAGCGGAGTTCGACCGGCTCTTTGCGGTGAACGTGAAATCGATCTTCCTGTTCGCCCATGCGGTGGTGCCGCGGATGCGCCGGCGGAAAGCGGGCGTCATCATCAATATCGGCTCGACCGCGGGGATCAGGCCGCGCCCGGGACTGACCTGGTACAACGCCTCCAAGGGCGCGGTGAACCTGCTCTCCAAATCGATGGCGGCGGAGCTCGCGCCCGACGGCATCCGGGTGTGCGCGATCGCGCCGGTCATGGCGGAGACGCCGCTGCTGCCGACCTTCATGGGCGGCGACTCGCCGGAGTTGCGCGCGCAGTTCAAGGCAACCGTGCCGCTCGGCCGCTTCGCGACCGTCGCGGACGTGGCCAATGCCGCGCTGTTTCTCGCCTCCGAGGAGGCCTCCTTCCTCACCGGCAACGTGCTCGAGGTCGACGGCGGGCGCTGCGTGTAGCCGGGCGTAGGGTGTAGCCCGGATGAGCGAAGCGAAATCCGGGGTTCCTATCGCACCGCGAGGCCCCGGATTTCGCTGACGCTCATGCGGGCTACGTTGCTACGTTGCGTGATCTCTGGGTCCCCGCTTTCGCGGGGATTGCCTTGCCCGCTCCGGCTGGTAGGTTGCCGCCCATGTGGGGTCGCAAACGTCGGGACGCCGGGGAGCCGAGCGAGCCGCAGCCGCCGGAGCGCCTCAAGGAAGCGTTGCGCAAGGCGCGCATCGATCACGCCGAGCGCACCGCCGTGGTCGTCGACCTGCACGACGCCGAGGTCGCGCGGCTCGAGCTTCTGAACGAGGCGCTCGATAAGCTGTTCGAGGAAATTCCCGCCCAGGTCGATCTGTTCGATCGCGGCATCAGCCGCGGCGAGACGCCGAGGCTCTGGGTCGACGCCGTCGCCCACGTCGCGATGGGCCGCGACAAGCGCATCTACCGGTTCCTGCAGGACAGCCGCTACGGCCGGAAGGTGCTGGCCGAGAGCGTGAACATCCCCGAGATGGTCGACGCAGTGACGAAATACGTGGCGCAGCGCCTGATCGAGCGCGAGCGCGCGCTCGCCGACGGCTCGCTGCCGGCCCGCGATCTCAAGCAGGAGGCGCGCTTCGAGCGCCGCCGCCGCCGCCGGCGCACGCTCAAGGCATTCTTCTTCGGCCTGCTCGTCGGCGTCGCGACCCTGATCGCCGCCGCCATGATCTTCGGCCGTGAATCTTAGAGATTGATCGCACGACGTCGTCATGGCCGGGCTTGTCCCGGCCATCCACGTCTTTGTTGCCGCGCGAAAGACGTGGATGCCCGGCACAAGGTTTACACTCGGGCCGGCCGGAGGCCGGACCCGGGTGCCGGGCATGACGGCGGAGAGATCCGCGCAATCCGAATTAGATGGCGCTCTACTGGCCCGCCACCATCGTCCGTCCGATCTCGACCACTTCCTCCCCGTCGCGCGCGAGCCCGCGCGAGATGGCCTCGCACCGCCAGGCGCCGGCGGCGCCGTCGATCCGGTAAAGATTGTAGCCGGCGGGATCGTGCTCGCCGGGCGGCGCTTCCGAGGCCGAAGGCACGCCCACGACCGGAATGTGGCGCTGCGGTCCCTCGAGCTCGATCAGGGCGCGCTCGTGATCGTGGTCGTGAATGACGAGCTCGGCGCCATGGCGGGCGAGCGCGGCACGAAAGTCGGCGCCGTCGAGCAGCCGCTTGAACCGTCGCCGCGGCTTGCTCAGCGGCGGATGGTGGATCAGCACCACCCGGAACATCCGGTCGCGGCCGCAGCCGTCGAGCACCGCGGCGAGCCGCGCGATCTGCGCGGCGCCGAGCCGGCCGGTCGCCATGAACGGCGCCGTCGGCACCGCGCTCGAGAGCCCGATCAGCGCCAGCGGGCCGCGCCGGCGCACGAACGGAAACGTGCTCTCGCCGCTGTCGCCGCGCATGTAGTCGCCCCAGTGCTGCTGCGGCCATTGCGCGGCTTCGCGCACATAGGCGTCGTGATTGCCGGGCACCAGGGTCACGTCGCGCGGCGAGCCGAGCGAGGCGAGAAAAGCGTGCGCCGGCGCGTATTCGTCCGCGAGCGAGATGTTGGCGAGGTCGCCGGTCACCGCGATGTGGTCGGGCGCCTGCGCCTTCAGGTCGGCGACGATGCGCGCGAGCACGTCGCCGCGGTGGATCAGGCGGCGCTTGCGCCGCCAGTTGAGGAAGCCGGTCGCGCGCTTGCCGGCGAGCTCGGACCAGCGCGGCTGCGGCAACGGCGCGAGATGCGGGTCCGACAGATGCGCGAGCACGAACATGATGCGTCCCGTGTCCCGGGCGAGTGCAGCGAGCGCGCCCGATCTCGGGTTTATCGGAGATCGGCACGTAGCGCGCGTTTCGGCGAGATGTGGTCACTGCAAGCGGCAAACTCGGTCTGCTCCCTCTCCCCGTGCTTAACGGGGAGAGGGAGCCCACCGCGTTTTGTGGCGCGTTTGCGCGCTCGCTCGGCCGAGACACGAGAGCTACGAGCTGCCGATCAGTATCCCGGCCACGAATACCAGCACGCCGCCGACCACGACCTGGAACGTGGCCGCGAGGAACGGCGTGTCCATGAATCGATAGCGGATGTAGGAGATCGCGATGAGCTCGACCATGACCACGGCGATGGCCACGCCGGTCGCGACCCAGAAACTCGGAATGAGATAGGGGAGCGTGTGGCCGAGCCCGCCGATGGCGGTCATCACGCCGCAAATTCCGCCGCGCACCACCGGCGCGCCGCGCCCGGTGAGCGAGCCGTCGTCGGAGAGCGCCTCGGCAAAGCCCATGGAGATGCCGGCGCCGACCGACGCCGCGAGCCCGACCAAAAACGTCTCCCAGGTATTGTGGGTGGCGAAGGCGGCGGCGAACAGCGGCGCCAGCGTCGAGACCGAGCCGTCCATCAGGCCGGCGAGCCCGGGCTGCACGTATTGCAGCAGGAACACGCGGCGCGCGGTCTCGTCCTCCTTGGCACGCGCCGCCGTGGTGAGGATCTGCTCGCCGAGGTCGTGGGCAAGGCTCTCGTGCTCGTCCTCGATATCGGCGAGCTCGTCGAGCAGCTTGCGGATCGAGACGTCGCGCGCCGCGCTCGCCGCCTGGCGATAGAACCGCGCCGCCTCGAACTCCATCGTCTGCGCGTATTTGCGCACCTCGTCGAGCCCGAGCGGGCGCGCCAGCCAGAGCGGTTTCTTGGCGATGAAGCCCTTGACGTCCTGGCGCCGGATCAACGGCAGGTACTCGCCGAATTTCGACCGGTAGAGATCGAACAGCATGGTGCGATGGCGCACCTCCTCGTCGGCCATCTCGTCGAAGACCTTGGCCGAAGCAGGGTATTTCTCGCGCAGTCCCTCGGCGAAGCCGCGATAGATCCGGCTGTCCTCCTCCTCGTTGGTGATCGCGAGCGCGAGCACGTCCTGTTCGGTCAATTCGGCGAAGCGCTTCACGAGGGTCCCCAGGATTTGGCCGACATGGCCGCCGGATCTTTCTTATATTAGAGATATTCTAAACAGCAAGCGTCGGGATCCCGCGATCGCTCGCCGGCGGGCGCACCTAGGCGCTAAGTTGGGGCCGTCATTGCCGGGCTTGACACCGCAAGTCGGGCTTGCTTGCCCGACTTGCGGCACTCAATGATGCGGAACTCGGGCAAGCCCGAGTTCCGATGCAATCCATCCAATCTTCGTAAGAACTGCTCGCGAAGAAGATGGATGCGCGGGTCAAGCCCGCGCATGACCGGGTGGAGAGCCTCCAAAGTTAGCGCCTATGGGGGTCAAGCCCGGGCATGACGGTCTGAGTAATCGACGTCCGCTTGGCACGGGCCAATTCGCCCGCCGCTTGCTATGACAGCGTCGTGGAAAGGGGCGCAGGTCATGACCCTTGACGCCGCGCGCCGCGCGTTCGAACCGCTATTGCGCCGCGCGCTGCACCTCTATTGGCGCTTCGCGCGCGCCATGACGCTCGGCGTGCGCGCGCTCGTGATCGACGGGCAGGGCCGGATCTTTCTCGTCAAGCACAGCTATGTCAGCGGCTGGCACCTGCCCGGCGGCGGGGTCGAGGCCGGCGAGACGCTAAGCGAGGCGCTGGCGCGCGAATTGCGCGAGGAAGGCAATATCGAGCTCACCGCGCCGCCGCAGCTGCACGCGGTCTTCTTCAATCACCGGGTTTCCCGGCGCGACCACGTCGCGCTCTACGTGGTGCGCGATTTCCGGCAGGCCACGGCGCCGGTGCCCGATCACGAGATCGTCGCGCACGGGTTTTTTGCGGTCGATGCGCTGCCCAATGACACGACCGCGGCGACGCGCGCCCGCATCGTCGAGGTGCTCGGCGGCGCGTCGGTCAGCGAGCGGTGGTGAGCGGCATGCGACCGCGGATGCAGGCGATCTACCACGTCCGCTGCGACGCCCGCTCGATCGAGGCGCGCGCCCGCGCCATCGCCGTCGAGCAAAGCGTGGAGATGCCGCTCTCGGCGATCGACGACGCGTTCGTGCGCTCCGAGATCGTCGGCCGGGTCGAGGCGATCGCGGAGACGGAAAGCGGTCGCTTCGAGGTGCGCATCTCACTCGCCGCGGAGACCGCCGGGTGCGATGCCGGGCAGCTCATCAACATGCTCTACGGCAACACGTCGCTGCACGAGGACGTCGTGCTCTTCGACGTGATGCTTCCGCACGAGCTCACGCGCGCGTTCGGCGGACCCCGGCACGGGCTTCACGAGTTGCGGCGGCGGGCCGGGGCCTGCGCGCGGGCCTTGACCTGCTCGCCGCTCAAGCCGCAGGGCCTGCCCGCGGGCGCCCTCGCGCGGCTGGCCCGGGAGCTCGTCGAGGCCGGCGTCGATTACGTGAAGGACGACCACGCGTTGGCGGACCAGGCCTATTCGCCGTTCGCGGCGCGCCTCGAGGCGGTGACCGCGGCGCTCGGAGGAGCCGCCGGGCCGGCGGGCCGGGCGGCGCGCTACGTGCCGAGCCTCTCCGGCGACCTCGATGAGATGCGCCGGCAGATCGCCGTCGCGACCGCGGCCGGCGTCGATACCGTCATGGTCGCGCCCATGATCACGGGTTTCTCGAACTTCCACCGGTTGGTGCGGGAGCACCCCGCCATCGCCTTCGTCGCCCATCCGACCATGGCCGGGGCGGCGCGGATCGCTCCGCCGCTCCTCCTCGGCAAGCTGTTCCGCCTGCTCGGAGCCGACGCCGTCGTGTTCCCCAACCATGGCGGACGCTTCGGCTACTCCCCAGATATCTGCCGTGCGCTCGCCCGCGCGGCGCTCGCGGACCGGGACGCCTTGCGCCCCTGCGTCCCGGTGCCGGCGGGCGGCATGACCGGGGATCGCGTGCGCGAGATGCTTGATTTCTACGGGACCGAGGTCATGTTGCTGATCGGCGGCGCATTGCTCGAGGCGCGCGAAGGCTTGCGCGAGGCGACGGCGGCGTTCGTGGCCGCGGTCCATGGCTATGCCCACCGATAGGTCAGGCAGGGATGGCGAACCGAACCGTACACCGCAAGGCGAAGGAGTACCGCTGGGAGGGGGTCGACGAGCTTCCCTACAAGGAGGACGGCCGCGCGTTGTTCAAGTCGGTCACCCGGCAGGTGCTGTTCTCCGATCCGGGGCTTCGCGGGGAGCTGCGCTATTTCGAGGTGGCGCCGGGCGGCTTTTCCACCCTCGAGCGTCATCGGCACATGCACGCGGTGCTGGTCCTGCGCGGGCGCGGGCATTGCCTCGTCGGTGCCGAGGTGAGGCCGATCGAGACCCGGGACCTCGTCACCGTGCCGCCGATGACCTGGCACCAGTTCCGCGCCACCGCCGGCGAGCCGCTCGGCTTCCTCTGCATGGTCAACGCCGCCCGCGACAAGCCGCAGCTGCCCTCGGCCGACGAATTGGCGATGCTGCGGCGGGATGCGAAGATCGCGGCGTTCCTGCGCAACGAGCCGGCATAGCCTCGTCAGCTGGCCACGGCCGTCAACAGCTTCTCGTCCTTCTCGCCGATGACGCAGTTGCGGCCGCTGCGCTTGGCGGCATAGAGGCAGATGTCGGCCGCCTCGATCAGGGCCTGCGGCGAGGTCCGATGGTGCAGGATGGCGACGCCGATCGAGATCGTCACCCGCATCTGCTTCTCGCCGGTCGAGCGCCTTATCAATTCGCCCTTCATGACGCCGAGCCGCAGCTGCTCGGCGACCTCCATCGCTCCAGCGAGCGGCGTCCCCGCCAGGATCACCGCGAATTCCTCGCCGCCGTAGCGGGCGGCGAGGTCGCGGCCCTTGATGCCCCGTTTCAGGATGTTGGCCACGAAGCGCAGGACGCGATCGCCGACCACATGGCCATAGCTGTCGTTGATCTTCTTGAAATTGTCCACGTCGGCCAGCAGCAGCGCCAACGGCGCATTTTCGGCGTGGCATTGCGCCACCGATTTCTCCAGGGAGGCATTGAAGAATTTGCGGTTGCCGAGCGCGGTGAGCGCGTCGGTCACGCTTTCGGACCGAATCGTCTCGAGGTCCTCGCGCAGCTGGCCGACCTCCTCGGCCAAGGCCTGCAGCTGGCCTTGCAGGCCTAGATTCTTCGTCCCCATCTCCCTGGTGGCGAGCACCAGGCCCGCGACGATGGCGCGCACGCCCTCGCGGTCCTTCACCGTTCCGAGACGCCGCGAAACGCTGGTGAGGTTCGCCGAATAGTCGGAGGCCGAGCCCTCCGCCGCCTCGATCATCGCCGTGACCTGCTCGATCTCGTCGGCGATGCGCGCGCCCAATTTGTCGACCTTGGCGCCCGTATCGGTCGGCGCGATGTGGGCGTTGTGGATGTCGTCGCGCTCCTCGGCGGTCAGCCCTCCGCTGCGCTGCAACCTGCTGCTCACCGCCGCGCAGAGAAGTCCGCTGTTCGCGGTCGCGAATTGGTACCAGATCTCGTAGCTCTTCGGATCGGCCGGTTGGCCGCGAGCGGTCATCTCTCCCATCGCCGCCGTGGCGGTCGCCATGGTGCTCAGGTGTCGATCGTCGGGCGGATTCGTGTGGTGTGCCACTCGGACGCCTCGCGCGAGAGGGCTGGCTGGGCTGCCGGCGACAATATGAAATTCACCTCAATAATATCTTAAGGTGGCGAGTTGACGGAGCGGCGCCGCCGCCGACAAAGCTCCGGTCGGCCGCGAGCCGCCGACGCCGGCGCGAGTTGCGCCTCGCCATACGGAGATCCTCACCATGCAAGAGCAGATCGAGACGGCCGCCAAGCTGATCGAGGATGCGCTCGCCGAACGGTTCGGCGAGGCGTTGCCGGTCGATCCCGGGCTGCCGGGGCTCGCGGAGCTGGCGCGAATTGCCGGCCATCGCGTGCACCGGCGATTTCAGCCGCGCGCGGTCGAGCCCGCGCTCGTTCGGCTTATTTGCGCCTGCGCGCTGTCGGCGCCGTCCAAGAGCGACCTGCAGCAGGCCGACATCGTCGTGATCCGGGACAAGGCGAAGCAACGCTCGATCGCCGCGCTGATCCCGGACATGCCTTGGATCGCGCAGGCGCCGGTGCTGCTGGTGTTCCTCGCCGACGGCAGCCGACTGCCGCAGATCGCCCGGCTGCGCGAAAAACCGTTCCCGAACGACCATCTCGACCTGTTCTTCAACGCGGTCGTGGACAGCGCGATCGTGCTTGCCACCTTCATGCGCGCGGCCGCGGCGGTCGGGCTCGGCTGCTGCCCGATCAGCGCCATCCGCGATCGCCCCGCGGCGGTCGGCGAGCTGCTCGCGCTGCCGGCGCGGGTCATACCCGTGGCCGGGCTCGTCGTCGGCTGGCCGGCGGAGCCCGGTCACGTCACGCCGCGGCTCGGCCTCGCGACCACACTGCACGAAGACCGCTATGAAGCGGGGAAGCTCGCGCAACAGATCGACGCCTATGACCGGCGCCGTGCGGCTCGGCGGCCCTACGCCCGCCAGCGCGATCCCGGCCGCTGGGGCATGGCCCAATTTTACGGCTGGTCCGAGGACAAGGCGCGGCAATACGCCGAGCCGCTGCGCGCCGATTTCGGCGCGTTCGTGCGGGCCAAGGGCTTCCGGCTCGAGTGATCGGCGGGTTAATTGCCGAACCTTCCGCGGTCGTGCGGCGCGGCGAAGTCGAGCTGCGGCCCGAGCGGCACGATGCCGGTCGGGTTCACGTGGCGCTGGCTGCCGTAATAGTGGCGCTTGATGTGGTCCATGTTGACGAGGGCGGCGATGCCCGGCTGCTGATAGAGGTCGCGCAGGTAATTCGAGAGATTGGGATAGTCGGCGATGCGCCGCAGGTTGCACTTGAAGTGGCCGTAATAGACCGCGTCGAAGCGGATGAGCGTCGGGAACAGCCGCCAGTCGGCCTCGGTGATCGCTTCCCCCACCAGGTAGCGTTGGCGGGAGAGCCGCCGCTCGAGCTCGTCGAGCGCGCCGAACAGCGCGTGGAACGCTTCCTCGTAGGCCTCCTGCGCGGTGGCAAAGCCGGCGCGATAAACGCCGTTGTTGACGTTCTCGTAGACGAGGTCGTTGACGCGGTCGATCTCGGCGCGCAGCGGCGCCGGATAATAGTCGGCGCGCACATTGGTGAAGCGGCCGAACGCGCCGTTGAGCATGCGGATGATCTCCGCCGATTCGTTGTTGACGATGGTGCGGCGCTCCTTGTCCCACAAGGCCGGCACGCTCACGCGCCCGGTATATTTCGGATCGGCAAGCAAGTAGATCTCGGCAAGCTCGCTCGCCCCGTTCACGGTGTCGGGCACGGTCCCGGGGCCGGAGCCGAACCGCCAGCCGTGCGGACCGTAGAGCGGCTCGACCACCGACATCGAGACGACCTCCTCCAGCCCCTTGAGCATGCGCATGATGACGGTGCGATGCGCCCACGGGCAGGCGAGCGCCACATAGAGATGATAGCGGCCGCGGGCGGCGGCAAAGCCGCCGCTGCCGGTCGGGCCCGGGCTGCCGTCCTCGGTGACGAAGTTGCGAAAGCGCGTGGTCGGCCGCACGAACCGCCCGGACTGGGTGCGTTGCAAGGGCTGCTCGTCCTGCCAGACGCCGTCGACCAGAAGGCCCATGCCGAGCTCCTTTGCTTTTCCACGACAGCGTATCTAGTGCATGTTTCGGTCAGGTTGATGCACAAACCGCGCGGCACACTCGGTGCATTCCCTCCCCCGCAAGCGGGGGAGGGTTAGGGTGGGGGCACACGAAGACTCGTGTCAGTCTGCCCCCACCCCACCCCTCCCCCGCAAGCGGGGGAGGGAGCAGACCGAGTCTTCCGCTCGCGCTGACCACATCTCACCGGAACGTGCTCCTAAGCGCTCGCGCGCGCATTTCACCTCTACCGGCAGCGGCCGAGGTCCGCCGGCTTCTTCGGACGATGGACCTTCCGCCTGCCAAATGCTAAGCGCGCTGCGGGGCACCTTAGCCGATGACCGACCTCTCTCTCACCATCCTGCCGGAGACGGCCGACGACGCGGTGCCGATCGAGCGCCTGCACGAGCGCACCTTCGGCCCCGGCCGCTACGCCAAGTCGGCCTATCGCCTGCGCGAACGGGTCGCGCACCAGCCGGAGCTTTCCTTCACCGCCCGCATCGGCACGCTGCTGGTCGGCTCGGTGCGGCTGTCGCCGATTCGCGTCGGAGACACGAAGGCGCTGCTGCTCGGGCCGCTCACCATCGAGCCGCCGTTCCGCGAGCACGGGATCGGCCACGCGCTGATCGAGCGCGCGCTCGCCGAAGCGAGGGCCAAGGGTCACCGGCTGGTCGTGCTGGTGGGCGACGAGCCGTACTACGGCAAGTCCGGCTTCAAGCGCATCCCCAAGGGCCGTGCCGTGATGCCGGGCCCGGTCGACCCGGCCCGGCTCCTGGTCTGCGAGCTCAGCGCGGGCGCGTTCGAAGGCGTGTCCGGCACAATTCAGCCGGATTGGGCGTGATCGCCCAATTGCTACCGCCTTGTCGTGTCAGCAGGTAGCCGAAAGGGGATCGATGCTCGTGAAATCCGCAGCTGCCGTATTTGTCGCCGCCACGTTGCTCGCCGCCGCGGCGGCCGATGCCCAGGTGGTCGATCTCTCCACCATCAAGTGCAAGGATTTCACCGAGTTGCCGAAAGAGACCGTCAACGCGATCATGATGTGGCTCGACGGCTATTTCACCGACGAGGAGGACCCGGCGGTCGTCGACTTCGACAAGATGAAGGCCAAGGCCGAGAAGCTCGGCGCCTTCTGCGTGCAGAATCCCAAGATGGGCTTGATGACCGCCGCCGAGAACGTGATGGCGAAGTAATACCAACTGCGCTGCCTCTCGATCCGTCATGCCCGGGCTTGACCCCATAGGCGCTAAGATAAGGCGCTGACCGAGGTCATTTGTAGTTTCCTTTGTCGTGGCGGCTCGGCGAGCTGGCGCATTCGAGTGAGCAGAATGCGCAGTGTAGTATCGATGTTAGGCGGCGGCCAAA
>WNFF01004137.1_pt1 | contig 18340 bp, 19 predicted proteins | sample 5400441 | NCBI WGS metagenome assembly WNFF01 (sample SAMN13153345, study PRJNA577476) | soil metagenome | isolation source: 120 cm saprolite under Douglas fir tree site 2 hole 3 replicate 1 | place: USA:California | collected 2015-04-18 | reverse complement strand
GCCTTGCTTGGTATCACCAAGGTTAATTCCGCCACCCCCAAAGGGCCGGATCGGACCAATCGCACATCACGATTAGAAATTAGTTACAGCAACCGTTAGTTGCTTAAACCGTCACTTGGCGTAAGGGTATAATTCCGCGGTACGTCTATCAGAACAGATCGTGAATATCTAGGGATTGCCCTAAGCCCCCCGCAGCGAAAATCGCCAGTTTTCATACGTGCCTCGCGATAAATCTTGAAATGTCCGGTGAAATACCGTACATTTGGAGAGAGGAGCAAAAATGGCAGAAAATTCAACCCGCTCCGCCCGCCTTGAGGCCCGCATTTCCCCCGATGCGTTGGCAATCGTAAAGCGCGCCGCGGAGATTCAGGGTCGCAGCGTGAGCGATTTCGTCGTCGCGGCTGCTCACGAGGCGGCACAAAAAGCTATTGCCGAGAGCCAGATCATCCGCCTGTCCGTCGATGATCAGCGGGCTTTCGCGCAAAGCCTTGTCAACCCGCCTGAACCAGCACCTGCGCTGCGCCGGGCGAGGGACATCCACCGGCGGCTCGTGCCGGATGGGCAGTGACCGTCGCGTTCGGCATCGCGCCGCTTTCGGCACATCATGACCGGCTCGCCTTCTCCTGCGGCGTGGACGCTCTCGACCGCTACATCCAGACCCAGGCAAGTCAGGATATCCGCCGCCACATCGCCAATTGCTTTGTCGCCGCTCCAGCCAACAGCAATATCATTGCCGGCTATTATACGTTCTCCGCGGCCAGTCTCCCGGTTACCGATCTGCCGGAAGTAGAGACGAAACGGCTGCCGCGCTATCCGGTCGTTCCGGCCGCGCTGATCGGACGCCTCGCCATCGACCGGCAGTACCGCGGCCGCGGATTGGGCGCGGCTCTGTTATTCGACGCCCTTGCGCGGGCGTGCCGGTCAGAGGCCGCCGTGTTCGCTGTGATCGTGGATGCTAAGGACGAGCAAGCCTCCGATTTTTATCGTCACCATGGCTTCCTGTCGTTTGCCAGCCGCCCGCAAAGCCTGTGGCTGCCGGTTGCCACAGCGATGAAACTGCTTGAGAGCTGACATCATGACCGCTGCGAAAACACAGGTACTCGATCAGGTTGACGCGCAGCTCCGCGCGATCAACGAGCAGCTTGATGTCTTGCGCGAGTTTAACCGCAAGGTGGATCGGCTGGAGCAGACCGGATTCTGGCGTCGTTACGAGAACCTGACACCGAACGTCGTCATGAAGATGAATGACATGAAATTCGAGCCGACGGGCGCGACCAGCTTCGCGATGATGGGCCGTGTCGAGTCCTGGTTGGAAGAATTCGATCAGGACGAGATACGCATCAACTTGCGCGCAGGACCTTTTTTATTCGCCGCTCAAGTGTTCTTCCACGGTCGCAGATTGCGCACTTCCCATTTGCCGCGCCCGGCGCGGCAGGCCTCGCCGTGCAACCAGGATTCGCTGCCGTTCTTGACGTAGCTCGCCAGAAAGTCGCGGCAGGTGACGCCGTCCTGGCTGGTGGCGGTGGCGAGCGGCGTAATGGTGCCGCGGGCGCCGGTGTGGGGGTTCTCCCACGGCACGCTGGCGTCCTTGCCGCCCTTGGTCAGGACCTCGCTCACCGCCGCGCGGGCGATGGCGAGATCGGCCTCGGCCGGAGGCTCGGGGCTGGCCACGGCGGGGCGCACCGATCCGGTGCGGTCGTCCTTCGCAAACATGCTGTCGAGCTGGTAGGAGAAGCTGCAACCGCTCGCCGCCAGCGCGAGCGCGAGCAGCGGCAGATGCCGCAGCGCCGCGTGCCATCCTCGTGACGTTCCTCTATAACGGAGCCGCCGAGACCGAGAGCTTGGCACCGACCCCACCACGCGGGATCTCCACAGGATGTCCGAATCGGCTCCGATAGAACACCCGACCTGGTTAACGACTGGTGATTTCACCGCGGCCGACGAGCCGCTGCGGTTGTTTGCCGCGTGGTTCGAGGAGGCGGCCCGCAGCGAGCCGCGCGATCCGACCGCGATGTCGCTCGCCACCGTCGATGCCGCCGGCCGGCCCAATGTCCGCATGGTGCTGATGAAGGGCTTCGACGAGCGGGGATGGGTGTTCTACACCAACGTCGACAGTCCGAAGGGCCGGGAGCTGGACGCGAGCCGGCAAGGCGCGCTGCTGTTCCATTGGAAGTCGTCGAACCGGCAGGTGCGGTTGCGCGGTCTGGTCGCCCGGGTCGACGATGCGGAGGCCGACGCCTATTTCGCCACCCGCCCGCGCCTCGCCCAGATCGGTGCCTGGGCCAGCAAGCAGTCGGCGCCGCTCGAGAGCCGCCACGCGTTCGAGAAGGCGATCGCGCTCGTCACCGCCAAGTTCGCCGTCGGAGCCATACCGAGGCCGCCGAATTGGACCGGCTACCGGCTGACGCCGCTCGCGATCGAGTTCTGGCAGGACCGGCCGTTCCGGCTGCACGACCGGGTCGAGTTCACCCGCGAGGCGCCGGGCGCGCCGTGGCGCAAGACGCGGCTCTATCCGTGAGCTAGCATGAGCTCTGGGATCCGACCCCGATGCCGACATCGCATTCGAACCAGCCGCGCCGCGCCCTCCTGCTCACCGGAGCGAGCCGCGGCATCGGGCATGCGACCGTCAAGCGCTTCTCGGCGGCCGGCTGGCGGGTCATCACCTGCTCGCGCCATGCGTTCCCGGAAAACTGCCCATGGGAGATGGGGCCCGAGGATCACATCCAGGTCGACCTCGCCGATCCCGCAGGGACGCGCGCGGCCATCGCCGAGATCAAGCAGCGGCTCGAGAACGGCGAGCTGCACGCATTGGTGAACAATGCGGCGATCTCCCCCAAGGCCGACGGCGGCAAGCGCCTGTCCTCGATCGACACCACGGTCGAGGTCTGGGATCACGTCTTCCGGGTCAACTTCTTCGCGCCGATCATGCTGGCCCGCGGCCTGCTCGAGGAGCTCAGGGCCGCCAAAGGCTCGGTCGTCAACGTGACCTCGATCGCGGGCTCGCGCGTGCACCCGTTCGCGGGCACGGCCTATGCCACCTCGAAGGCGGCGCTGGCGTCGCTCACCCGCGAGATGGCCTCCGATTTCGGCCCGCTCGGCGTCCGCGTCAATGCCATCGCGCCGGGCGAGATCGATACCGCCATCCTGTCGCCCGGCACGGAAGAAATCGTGGCGCACCAGATCCCGTTGCACCGCCTCGGCACGCCCGACGAGGTCGCCAAGATCATCTACGTCTTGTGCACGGAGACCTCGTCCTACGTGAACGGCGCGGAAATTCACATCAATGGCGGCCAGCACGTCTGACGACGGACGACAGACGACGGATGACAAGCGCCCGTGATCTGTCGTCTGTCGTCCGTCCTCCGCTTACAGCCATTTCTTCCATTTGAAGAACAGGTACGGCAGCGCGGCCGCGAATATCATCAAGAAGATCGCGAGCGGATAGCCGTATTGCCAATCGAGCTCCGGCATCTGCTTGAAATTCATCCCGTAGATCGACGCGATCAAGGTCGGCGGCATCAGCGCCACGGCGGCGACCGAGAAAATCTTGATGACGTTGTTCTGCTCGATGGTGACCACCCCGAGCATGGCGTCGAGCAGGAACTGGATCTTGTTCGAGAGATAGGCGGCGTGATCGGACAAGGAGTGCACGTCGCGTTGCATGCCGCGCAGCTGCGCCCGGGGCTCCTTCGCCCAGCGCATGCTGTCGGCCTCGTTGGCGAGGTAGAGCAGCAGGCGGCCGATCGAAACGAGGCTCTCGCGCACCTTCGAGGCGAGGTCGCCCTTCTTCCCGATCATCTTGAGGATTTCGTTGTAGCTTCGGGTGCGATCGGCTCGCCCCTCCTCCGGCTCGAAAATATCGTGCGAGACCTGATCGACCTCGGCCCCGATGCGCTCCAAGATGTCGGCGGCCCGATCGATAACGGCGTCGAGCAGATCCATCAGCACCGATTCCCCGGTGACGGTGGGCGGGCAAACCCGGGCGAGCTTGGTGCCGACGATCATGAACGGCCGCGGCTCGTCGTAGCGCACCGTGATGAGGCGGTGGCCCGACAGAATGAAGGTGACCGGCGTCGTTTTCGGCGCGTCGGTGTCGGACTGGCACATCAGCGTCGCGGTCATGTAGCGCGCGCCGTTCTCCACGTAGAGACGGCTGGTGACCTCGATCTCCTGCATTTCCTCGCGCGTGGGAACGGCGATGCCGACCTGACGCTCGACGATCTTGTCCTCCTGCAGGTTCGGATTGATGAGATCGAACCAGACCGCGCTTTCCGGCACGTCGACGTCCGCGGCGACCGGAACGCGGTCGAGCGAGCCGGCGCGCGGAACGTAGACCGACAGCATGACCCCTCCGTCCGCCGCTCGTTTCCCGGGCGCGGGCAGGCGCAATGGCAACGCGATGGTTGGCGGAGTGATGGCCTAACCGAGCCCACCGTTGCAAGCACAATGCGTCGGCCGCGTCCGGGCGCGCCGGCGCAGGCGACCGATTTTATCGACCGGTTTTGGCAGGTAACGCTGGCTGTCCAGCGGGGGGATCAGGCCGCCAGCTCGGCGACGCGGTCGTCCTGCCGGTGTTCGACCGGCGCATAGGCGGGGTTCTTGACCTCGCTTTGATATCGCAGTGCAGCAGCGACGGCAGGTATTCCGATCTCGCCGTAGCGACTGTCGAGACTTGACTCCTTGCGGCGGCTGTTTTCGTTGATTTGAGCCGCACTCTTCTTGGTCATTTTCTACTCCATGGAACTTTTATTCTTGGGTCAGTTCTCGGTCTACTTGGAACGCTTGACGGTTCATTGTGGATGCCGGTCGACTGCGGCCGAAATAGGCAATAAATCGTGTTCAATCGTGACATTTCGTCTTATCGCGGCGGGCCGGTTCCCCATGCCGCCGGGCGCGCTCGCGTTGGTAAACCCGGGCTTAAGAAATTCCCCGCTAAGGTCGGGCTGCGGGCCAAAGGAAGCCGATTTCGGTCACGGATCAGGCAACTTTCCACCGCCGCGGGCGCCAACTGCGACATTCCTGCAACAGGTTCAGAAGACTATCGAATTGGGAGCGCGATCGCCCTGGAACTGGCGAATCGTTTTAGCTAATTGGGACGATTGTAGACTCGCGGAAACGGGCGGACGCCGACAGCGACAAAAGGGGCAGCTATGGCGGTACGGGGGATCGCATTTGTTTTGACCGGGCTCTTGCTCGGCGGATGCATGCAGGCGACAGTGGATCCGGCCTCCGAGGCCAATTTCACCGCGCGCGACAAGAAGCTGCTGGCGAACGCGCCCTATTCGAAGGTCTCGATTCCGGCCTCGTACCAGCGCTCCATCGTTCAGTTCCACCGCAAGGAGGCGCCGGGCTCGGTCGTCGTCGATACCGACGCGCGCTACCTCTACTACGTCATGCCCGAGGGGAAGGCGATACGCTACGGCGTGATCGTGGGCGAGGAGGCGCAGGCTTGGACCGGTGTCGCCAAGGTCGGCCGCAAGGAAGAATGGCCGTCGTGGACGCCGACCGAAGGCGAGAAGCGACGGCTTGGTCCGGTGTTGGGTCCACTGCCGAACTTCGTCGAAGGCGGTCCGCATAATCCGATGGGCGCGCGGGCGATGTACCTGTACTCCGGCAACAAGGACACGCTGTTCCGCATCCACGGCACCAATCAGCCGGAATATATCGGTCAGGCAATTTCGTCCGGCTGCATCCGCATGACCAACGAGGACGTGATCGATCTGTACAACCGGGTGAAAATGGGCGCGATCGTCGTGGTGCTGGGACCGAGGCACGGCGACACGCCGCGCGTGGCGGCCTCGTACAGCGGCGACGACCGCGTGAACTGATCCAGTCGAGGGGGCTCGGAGCGGCGCCGGGCGGTGGGGGGCCCGGCGCCGTTTCGTTTTGCGGGCGGCGCGCGGGCCCATTCATGACCCGCGAAATCGCGCTGCGAAGCCGACGCCAGCCGCCGTTCGCCTTGCCGGCCCGCCTCAGGCCTGCGCGGACGCCGCGCGCGTCACCCAATCCAAGGTGCGATCGAGCGCGCGGCCGAGCCGATCGAACAACTCGTCGATCTCGGCCGGCGCGATCACCAGCGGCGGACAGATCGAGACCACGTCGCCGGCGAGGAAACGCACGATCAGTCCCTCCTCCTGCGCGAAACCGACCGCGCGCGGGCCGACCCCGAGCTTGGGCGCAAACGAGCGCTTGGTCTTCTTGTCCGCGACCAGCTCGACGGCGCCGATGAGCCCGAGCCCGCGCGCCTCGCCGACCAGCGGGTGGGCGGCGAGCGCGGCGAGCCGCGCCTGGAATTGCGGCGCCTTGCGCGCGACCGCCTCGGCGATTCGCTCGCGCGTGTAGATGTCGAGCGCCTTGAGCGCGACCGCCGCGGCGACCGGGTGGCCCGAATACGTGAAGCCGTGGCCGAAGGTGCCGATCTTGCGGCTCTCGTCGAGCATCGCCTGATACATCGCCTCGGGCACGGTGACGGCGGCCATCGGCACGTAGGCCGAGGTCAAGGCCTTCGCGACCGAGATCGAATGCGGCTCGTATCCGAGCGCGGCGCAGCCGAACATGGCTCCGAGCCGGCCGAACCCGCAGATCACCTCATCCGAGATCATGTAGACGTCGTATTTCCGGCAGACTCGCATGACTTCCGAGAAATAATTTTTCGGCGGCACCAGCACGCCGCCTGCGCCCATGACCGGCTCGGCGATGAAAGCGGCGACGGTGTCCGGCCCTTCGGTCTCGATCAGCGCCTCGAGCTCGTCGGCCAGTCGCCGCGCAAAATCCGCTTCGCTCTCGCCGTCATGCGCGAACCGGTAATGGTGCGGACACCCCGCGTGCAATATTCCCGGGATCGGCAAATCGAAATCGCGGTGGTTGTTCGGCAGTCCGGTGAGCGAGGCGGACGCGACGGTGACGCCGTGATAGGCCTTGAGGCGGCTGATGATCTTCTTCTTCTTCGGCCGGCCGAGGGCATTGTTCATGTACCAGGTGAGCTTGACCTGGGTGTCGTTCGCCTCCGAGCCGGAGCTGCAGAACAATACCTTCGAGGTCGGCACCGGCATGATTTCCTTGAGCCGTTCGGCGAGCTCGATCGCGGGATCGTGGCTCTTGCCGGTGAACAGATGGCCGAACGGCAGCCGGCGCATCTGCGCTGCCGCGGCCTCGACCAGCTCCTCGTTGCCGTAGCCGAGCGCGGTGCACCACAGCCCCGCCATCCCCTCGATATAGGCCTTGCCGTCGCTGTCATAGACGAACACGCCCTCGCCGCGCTCGATGACCAGCGGACCGGTTTCCCGCAAATCGGCGAGATTGGTGTAGGGGTGGATCACGGTCTCGATGTCGCGGACGGCGAGATTGCTGAGCGGGGGCATGGCTGACGCTTCCGTTGCAGCGATCGATATAGAGCATTTCCAGGAGCAGTGGGAACCGTTAGCCCGTTGCTTTCGTCAGTGCCGGGCGGCTGCGGTCGGCCTCGGGCGCGGCAGCGGCACGGCAACCGCCGCAAGCTCGGCGCCAGGCTCGCGCACGTCCCATTCGCACATCCGGTAGCCGCCCCTGCGCTCGGCGAGGTCCACGTGCACGTGGTCCTCGTGATAGCCGTCGGAACCCGGGCCGAGCACCGTGCTGAAACGCGCGCAGGTCAGCTTGCGCAGGTGCTCGCGAAGCTCCTTGTCGACCTGGGGATCGGTCAGCCGCACGACCGTGCCGTCGGCGAGCTTCACCGAGCGCACGTCGAGCGCGTTGGCCTTGCCGTGCTCCGAGAGCTTGGCGCCGACGACCCGGTTGCGGCCGCGGCAATCGTAGGAGGCGTAATTGTCGATACCCCTGAGGCCCGCGCCGAGGCTGCGCACCGCAGGTGCCATGTCCTCGCGCACCCACTGCACGATCGCCTCGGCAAAGCTGCAGCGAACGATGGCGGGCGGGGTCACCGCGACGCGCGTCCGGTCGGGCAGCAGCACCGCTTCGAGGTGCACCGCGTCTTCGACGGCACATTCGCCGGGCCCCTCGAGCGCCGGCAGCGAGGGAGCGACCGCCAACTCGGCCGTGAGCCGCAGACGGCAGGCGGAGGGCGGCGCCGGTTGCTCGGGCGGCGGCGCCGGCGTCTGCAGGCCGGCCTCCGCCGGCCGCGGCCGCGGCAACGGGACGGTCTGCGCCGCGGCGACATTGCAGAGCGCAGCCAGGACAATCAGTGCCGATAAGAACCGCACGGCCTGCGGTATCGGGCAGGATTGCGACCTTATGGCGACCGCAAGGCCGACGCGTTTTCGTCCGTGCTAAGTTCGCAGCGCAATGGAAGCAGACCATTTCGACGTCGTCGTCTGCGGCCTCGGCGCCATGGGCAGCGCGGCGCTCCAGCGCCTCGCAATGCGGCGCCTGCGGGTGATGGGGCTCGAGCGCCATGCGCCCGGTCACGACCGCGGCTCCTCCCATGGGCTGACGCGCATCATCCGGCTCGGCTATTTCGAGCATGCGTCCTATGTCCCGCTGTTGCGCCGCGCCTATGAGCTCTGGCGCGAGCTCGAAGCCGCGGCCGGCCGGACGCTTCTCCACGTCACCGGCATCGCCGAGATCGGCGCCCCCGAGAGCGCGCTGGTGCAGGGAACCCTCGCCTCCTGCCGCCTGCACGCCCTGCGCCACGAGGTGCTGGCGGCCCACGAGCTGATGCGGCGCTTGCCGGCGTTCAAATTGCCGCCGGATTTCCTCGCCGTCGTCCAGCCCGATGGCGGATTCCTCGCGGTCGAGCCGGCGATTGCCGCGCAGCTCGAGCTCGCGGCCGCCGCCGGGGCGAAAATCCGCACCGGCGAGATCGTCCGATCGATCGAGCCGCGCGCGGGGTCCGTGCGGATCGTCACCGACCGCGCCACCGTGGAGGCGGGAGCCGCGGTCATCACGCTCGGCGCTTGGACGAGGTCGCTGCTGCCAGCGCTTCCGCTGCGGGCGACACGGCAGGTGATGGCGTGGTTCGATCCGGTCGATGCCGGGCTCTGCTCGGCGTTGCCGGTATTCATCATCGAGAGCCGACACGGCATGCATTACGGCATTCCGCCCCAAAGGGAAGCGGGTGCGGGCCCGGGGATCAAGCTCGCCAAGCACCATCACCGCGACCTAGCGGTCGACCCCGAGGATTACGATCGCACGGTATCGGCCGACGACGAGGCCTTGATCCGCGCCGCGGCCGCCGACTACGTCCCGGCCGCGAACGGCCGGCTCTTGGCCGCCAGGACCTGCCTCTACACCATGACGCCGGACGGCGATTTCCTGATCGATCGCCTGCCCGGCGCGGCGAACGTCATCGTCGCGTCGCCCTGCTCCGGCCATGGCTTCAAGTTCGCGCCGGTGATCGGCGAGATCCTCGCCGACCTCGCGACCACCGGCACGACGGCGCACGATATCGCACGCTTCCGGCTCGCCCGCTTCGGCTGACGGACGCCGTGGAATTTACGCCTTGTTGACGCGCCACCGTCTTTCCGCCGCGCCGGCGCTGGCGTAGCCTTGCGCAGAAGACCGGGAGGACGCCGGAATGAGGCGCAGCGCCTGCATCATCCTGCTCGCGACCCTGCCGCAAGTGCTGTCCGCGGAGCCGGCCGCCGAAGGGCTGACCGACGCGCAGCGCCTGGGCATGCGGCTCTACAATCAATCCTGCGTCGTCTGCCACGAAAAGCCGCAGATCACGAGCGGGCAATACGGACCGACCTTGTCGAGGGATTCCGCGGGCCGCCGCGACGAGGTCATGCGCGGCGTCATCGGCGACGGCACGCCGCGCATGCCCGGCTTCAAGTATCAGTTCGAGCCGTCGCAGATCGACGCCATCGTTGCCTATCTGAAGACCATTCCGGCTCCGGCCGGACGGTGAGCGCCAGCCAGGGAGACAAGGCATGAGAAAGATCCTCGCCGGATGGCTCGCGATCGCCGGACTTGCTGCCGTCCCGACGGCGACGCCGGCGGCGGACGCGCTGCTCAGCGGAACCATCGCGTCGGCGGGCGGCGCGAAAATCGGCGGCGTGACGGTGTCGGCCAAGGCCGAAGGCGCGACCGTCACCACCTCGGTGTTCACCGACGAGAGCGGCGCCTACTATTTCCCGCCGCTGCCCGCCGGGAAGTATCGCCTCTGGGCGCAGACACTGTCGTTCGAGACCGCCAGGAGCGAGATCGATCTCGGTGCGACCGGACGCCGGGATTTCACGCTGCACCCGATGGAGGATTTCTTTCGACAATTGCCGGGCGACCTGGCGATGGCCTCGCTGCCGGACGAAACCGCCGACGACCGGCGCTTGAAGAAGCTCGTCATCAACAATTGCACGGGCTGCCACACCGCGAGCTATCCGCTGCAGCACCGGTTCGACGAGGCCGGCTGGAGCGCGATCATCGAATTGATGAAGCACGTGAACGTCTCGGGAGTCTATCTCGGCCCCGAGCACAAGGCGCAAGGCGTGCTCGACTACCATCAGAAGGAGCTGGCGGCCTATCTCGCCCGCGCCCGCGGCCCCGGCGAGGGCGCGGCGAAGATCAAGCTGCGGCCGCGCCCCGCGGGCGAATCGGCGCGGGTGGTGTTCAAGGAATACGACGTGCCGGTCGATCCCGATCTCGGCGCGCCGAGCCGCGACTTCACCAACGACGGCAGCGACTGGTCGCTGGGGACGCCGTCCCGGCGCGGCGCCTTCGTGCACGACGCCTATGCCGACCTCGACGGCAATTTGTGGTTCACCTCCAACGTCCCCAATCGCCGCATGACCATCGGCCGCATCGATGCGAAGAGCGGCGAGGTCAAGTTCATCAAGCTCGACAACCGCGGCAACGGACTCGCCGCCAACACCCACGGCATGACGCGCGATCCCGCCGGAACCATCTGGTTCAACGTGAACACCGGACGCGGCGGGCTCGGCAAGGTCGATCCCAAGAGCGGCAAGATCGACGTCTATATCCCGCCGACCGGCATGTCTGCGACCGGCGGGGCCACCACCGTGGACTGGGACGGCCGGGGCAAGATCTGGGTGTCGTCGACCGACGGCGCGCTGCTGTTCGATCCGCGGGCCGAGAAGTTCACCGAATTCAAGTCGGTGACGCCGAGGACCGCGAACGGCAACGGCGTGACCTACGGCGCCGCCGGCGACCGCGACGGCAACGGCTGGTGGTCGGAGATGATCATCGACATCATCAACAAGGGCGACACCGAGACCGGCAAATCGATCGAGCTCAGGCTGCCGCGCGTCGCGCTCGACAACGACCTCGTCGGCGAGGAGGCGCGCGCCTTCTACGAGGCCTTCAACGCGCCCGACTTCAACGCGCCGGTGCCCTGGAGCCAGGGCCCGCGGCGCATGGGCGCCGACAAGCAGGCGGACGTGCTCTGGGTCGGCAACTCGTGGGCCGGCACGCTCGCCAGGATCGACACCCATACCATGGAGACGTCGTTCGTTCCGCTGCCGGGGCCAGGCGTGATGCAGCCCTATCACGTGGCCGTGGACGGCAAGCACAATGCCTGGCTCAACATTTGGACCTCGGACGTGATCCTCCGGTACGACCCGTCGGCCAACGCCTGGACGACTTTCGATCTGCCGACGCGAGGGACGGAAGCGCGCTACATCTCGCTGCTCGAGCGCGACGGCGCGATGCAGGTGATCATCCCCTACTCGCGCACCAGCAAGGTCGCGGTCATGACGTTCCGCAGTGCGGCCGACCTCGAGGCGCTCAAGCGCCAAGCCGGACGCTAGTACCTCGACCTATGCCGGGCGATCAGCAAGAACCCCCACCCGACCCGCCTCGCTACGCTCGGCGGGCCACCCTCCCCCTTCGGGGGAGGGATAAGAAGCCGAGCCAGCTGCGCATATGCGATCGCCCTGCCCTGCGAGAAGGGATGAACACCGCGATTCAACCAGTCAAAATCACTGTGCAGAGGAACTAGCGCGTTGCGGTGAGGCGGGATCAGAGCAAGCGGCGAGCTCGGTCTGGTCGATCTCCCTGAAGGGGTGAGGCCTGATGTGGGGGTCGCGCGACCCCGGCGCCGCGTCCCAAGACGCAAGCCGCATGAGCTTACAGTAGACCTGCGGCCGCATCCAAGCCGATGCAGCCGCCGTAGCTTGCCTTGCGGCCGATGCCTCGCAGAGAATTCATGTTGCGCGGCCGGGGCTCCCCGCTAACCTTGGGCGCAAAGGCAGGAAACCAGGGGAACGCCATGCTCGGGCTGATGCAGGACTGGCCGCTCCTATGCCATCGCATCATCGATCACGCCGCCGCCAACCACGCCGAGCGGCCGATCGTGACGCGCTCGGTCGAGGGCGCGATCCACGCCACCAATTATTCGCAGGTCCGCGCCCGCGCCCTGCAATTGGCCCAGCGCCTCGAGCGGGACGGCATCCGGCTCGGCGACCGGGTGGCGACGCTCGCCTGGAACACCTGGCGCCATCTCGAGGCCTGGTACGGCATCATGGGAATCGGCGCCATTTATCACACGGTCAATCCGCGCCTCTTCCCCGAGCAGATCGCCTGGATCGTCAATCACGCCGGGGACCGGGTGATGCTGGTCGACCTGACCTTCGTGCCGCTGCTCGAGAAACTCGAGCTGCCGACCATCGAGCGCTACGTGGTGCTGACCGACGCCGCGCATATGCCGCAAACCGCGCTCAGGAATGCCGTGCCCTATGAGCAGTGGATCGGCGAGGTCGACGGCGATTTCGCCTGGAAAACGTTCGACGAGAACACCGCCGCCGGCATGTGCTACACCTCCGGCACCACCGGCAACCCGAAGGGCGTCCTGTACTCGCACCGCTCCAACGTGCTGCACGGGCTGATGGCCAACAGCGCCGACATGAAAGGCTATTCGTCGCGCGACGTGGTGATGCCGGTGGTGCCCATGTTTCACGCCAATTGCTGGGCGATGGCGTTTGCCGGCCCGATCGCCGGCGCCTCCCTGGTCATGCCCGGCGCCAAGCTCGATGGCGCCTCGGTGTTCGAATTGCTCGACCGCTTCAAGGTCACCTGCACGGCCGGGGTGCCGACGGTCTGGCTCATGCTGCTGCAGCACCTCGAGTCGACCGGCAGCAAGCTGCCCCACCTCAAGAAGATCGTGATCGGCGGCTCGGCCTGTCCGCGCGCCATGGTCAAGACCTTGCAGGAGGTCTACGGCGTCGAGGTGATCCACGCCTGGGGCATGACCGAGATGAGCCCGCTCGGCACCGCCTGCACGCTCAAGCCCGAGCACGCCGCGCTCGCCGGCGAGGCGCGGCTCGACGTCCAGCAGAAGCAGGGTCACTCGCCATTCCTGGTCGAGATGAAGATCACCGACGACGCCGGCAAGCGGCTCACCTGGGACGGCAGCACGTTCGGCCGCCTCAAGGTGCGCGGGCCCGCCGTGGCCAGGGCCTATTACAAGGACGACACCCGCATTCTCGACCAGGAGGGATTCTTCGATACCGGCGACGTATCGACCATCGACTGCCACGGCTACATGCAGATCGTCGACCGCTCCAAGGACGTCATCAAGTCGGGTGGCGAATGGATTTCCTCGATCGACCTCGAGAACCTCGCGGTCGGCCATCCCAAGGTGGCGGAAGCCGCCGTGATCGGCATCAGGCATCCGAAATGGGACGAGCGGCCGTTGCTGGTCGTGGTGCTCAAGAAGGACCAGTCGGCGACCAAGGACGAGATCCTGGCGTTCATGCGCGGCAAGATCGCCAGCTGGTGGATGCCGGACGAGGTGGTTTTCGTCGAGGACATTCCGCATACCGCGACCGGCAAGATCCAGAAGATTGAGCTGCGCGAGCGCTTCCGGGATTTCGTGCTGCCGACCGCGTCCACGGCGGCCCGCTGACAGGTCTTTCCGAGAACCCTCGCATCCCGGCGCCTTGGCACGGTAAGATCAGGCACGAACCACGGCGGTCGATCCAGGAAGCCCCGAATGAGCACGTCCGATGCGACCGTCGTCTCGGCGCAAGCCGATGCCGTTGCGCCTGCGCGCCGCATCGTCCGTTTCGTCGGGCAGGTGCGACCGTTTTGGCGGCTGCTCGGCCGCGGCGCCGTGATGCTGATGTTCACCCTCGGCATCTACCGGTTCTGGCTCACGACCGATATCCGCCGATACCTCTGGTCCAACACCGAGCTGGCCGGCGAGAGCTTCGAATATATCGGGACCGCGCGCGAGCTCCTGCTCGGCTTCCTGATCGCCGTCGCGATCCTTGTTCCGCTCTACGCCGGGTTCTTCCTGCTGGCGCTCGCGATCGGACCGGGCGGCCAGCTCTCGAGCGCGATCGCGCTCCTGGCGCTGACCCTGCTCGGCCAATACGCGGTGTACCGGGCGCGGCGCTACCGCCTGTCCCGCACGATCTATCGCGGCGTGCGCTTCCATCAGACCGGCTCGGCCTGGCGCTATGCCGTCTGTGCGCTGGCCTGGTGGACCGTGGTCGTGCTCAGCCTGGGTCTCGCCTACCCGTTCGCCCAGTCGCGCCTCGAGCGCTTCAAGATGGGCCACACCTTTTTCGGAAATCTGCCCGGCCGCTTCGAAGGCTCCGGCCTGCACCTGCTGGTGCGGGGCTTTCTGCTCTGGCTCTTCGCCATCGTGCCGTTCACCGCCGGCCTGCTGGCGACCATCCTCGCCGTCGATTGGGACGCATTGGCGGCCGCGGCGGGCGGCGATGACGGCTCGAGCTGGCTCGAGACCAGCGGGCTCGCCGGGGCGGTGGTCTATGCCGGACTGACCGGCACCTGGCTGCTGCTCTCGCTCGCCATCCTCTATCCGATCTTCCAGGCCGTCGTGCTGCGCTGGTGGGCGTCGGGACTGCGTTTCGGCGACGTCGCGGTGGCATCGCGACTGCGCACCGCGCAGGTCTTCGGCGTCTATGCCCGCTTTCTCTGGTATGCGTTCCTGTTCACGCTGGTCGCGATCGCGGTCGTCATCGCCGGCGCGCTCGCGCTCCCCGCGCTCACCGGCGAGATCGATTCGACGCCCAAGGAAATCATCACCACCGGGGCCGGCCTTGCCGCCTATGTGGCGGTCGCGCTCGGCTACTCGGCGATCTACCAGGGGACCGTCAAGCTCGGGTTGTGGCGGTGCGTGCTGGAGACGCTCGACGTCGCCAACCTTGCGGCGCTCGAGCAGGTCTCGGCCGCCGGCAAAGCGGACTCGCCGATCGGCGAAGGCCTGGCCGATGCGTTGAGCGTGGGCAGCCTATGAACGCGCCGGAAGCGCAACCAGCCGGATTCGAGCGCGCCATGGCGACCTCGGGGCAAGGCGTTTTCTTCGATGGCCGCTCCACCGCGCGCCACGACGTCACCGTCGAGCTTGCGCCGCAGCTCCTGCGAATCCATGCCGCCGACGGAGCGCTGCTCGCGGCATGGCCCTACGACGAGCTCGAGCCGCTGTCGGCGCCCGACGACGTTCTGCGCCTCGGCCGGGCCGGCGATCCCGTGCTCGCCCGGCTCGAGGTGCGCGACCCGCAGCTCGCCGCCGCGATCGACGAGCGCTCGCTCCCGGTCGACCGCAGCGGCGGCGGCGAGCGTCGCCTGCGCAACAGGGTGATCGTCTGGAGCCTCGTCGCGACCGCCGCGCTCGTCCTGGTCGCCGTGCTCGGCGTGCCGCGGATCGCCGCCGAGATCACGCCGCTCGTTCCCTACCCGCTTGAGCGCAGGCTCGGCATGGCGATCGACGCGGAGACGCGCGCGAGCATCGACAGCGGCCATGCCGGCGCCGCGTTCGAGTGCGGGGATGCCGCCGGGGAAAGGCCGGGACGCGCGGCGTTCGACAGGCTCATGGGCCGGATCGAGACCGCCGCCGGCTTGCCGATCCCGCTCAATGTCTCGATCGTGCGGCGAGGCGAGGAGAATGCGATCACCCTTCCGGGCGGGCGCGTCTACGTCTACCGCGGCCTCATCGACGCGGCCGAGACGCCCGACGAGCTCGCCGGGGTCATTGCGCACGAGGTCGGCCACGTCGCGCACCGCGACGGCACGCGAACGGTGCTGCAGGCGGCGGGGCTCTCGCTGATGTTCGGCATGCTGCTCGGCGATTTCGTCGGCGGCGGCGCGGTGGTATTCGCGGCCAAGACCATCCTGCAGACGAGCTATACTCGCGCGGTCGAGGCCGCCGCCGACGCCTATGGCGTGGCGCTGATGGCCAAGGTCGGGGGTGATCCCCGCGCGCTCGGAACCATCCTGCTGCGAATCGCCGGAACCACCCATCCCGGACCGAAAATCTTGATCGATCACCCGGAAACCCGCGACCGCGTCGCCGCCATCAATGCGATGGCGGGCCCCGTCGAGAGGAGACCGTTGCTCGAGCCGGCGGAATGGGCGGCACTCAAGACCGTCTGCTCGGGCGCGTGAGACAGGCCGATGGTGCCGCGCCGCTACATCCACTCCGAGCCGACCTCGCGTCTCGCCATCTGGGCGCGGCGAATTGCCGGGTTCGCGTTCGTGGCGTCTCTCCTCGCGGTCATCGTCGTCCGCTCCGGCCTGCTCGAGATCAAGCCCGCGCTTGCCACCTTCGCCGGCGCGCTCGCGATCGCGGTGCTCGCGCTCCTGGTGGCGTTCGCCGCCTTCGTCATGATCTGGATGGAGGGATTGGCGGGGATGGGCGCCGCGCTGTCGGCGATGGCGATCTCGCTTCTCCTGCTCGCCTATCCCGGCTATCTCGGCACCAAGGCGTATCGGCTGCCGTGGATCTACGACATCACCACCGATCCGATCGATCCGCCGCGCTACGAGGCGCTGGCGCGCGTGCGGCCGCGCGACGCCAATCCGGTCACCTATGCCGGCCTCTATGCCGCCGAGCAGCAGCGCCTCGCCTATCCTGACATCGGACCGCTCGGCACCAATGCGACCGTGCAGGCGACCTACGACGCCGCGCTCGCGGTGGTCAACAAGCGCCGCTGGCGCGTGGTCGAGGCGCGCGCCCCCCAGGCCGGACGCCGCGAGGGCCGCATCGAGGCGGTGGCGCGCACGGCGATCATGGGCTTTCGCGACGACGTCGTGATCCGGGTGCGCGCCGAGCCCGACGGCGCGCGCGTCGATGCGCGCTCCTCCTCGCGCTACGGCTCGTTCGATTTCGGCACCAACGCCGTGCGCATCCGCAGCCTGATGAACGAGATCGAGGACGCCATCCGCGCGCAAAAGCCGGAGCGGCCGCCGACGCCGCCGCCGGCCAAGGGCAAGAAAGGGGCGACCGGCAAGAAGGAAAAAGAACAGTCCAAGCGGTGAGGACACGCTCCGGTAAGCTGGGCCGAGTCTGCCGGGCGCGCTGACTGAATATCTTCTACGCCAACCGGAAGCGGCCATCGATCGAGGGCTCGCCGTCGGTCGCCACCCGCCGGCGCGTCACCAGGTCCTCGAGATGGGCGAGCACCGAGAGGCCTGCTGCCCTGGTGAGCCGGGGATCGAGCCCGACATAGATCGCGCGCACCAGTGCGGGAATATCGGCCTCGCCATCCCCGAGCCGGCGCAGGATCGCGGCCTCGCGGCCCTGGCGATGGCGGATGTAATGCTGCACGAAGCGCGGCGCTTCGCGCACCGCGCCGCCGTGGCCCGGCAGATAGACGGATTCCGCGCGCCGCGCCAATTTTTGCAGCGAGGCCATGTAGTCGCTCATCGCCCCGTCGGGCGGCGCCACCACCGGCGTCGACCACGCCATGACGTGATCGCCCGAGAACAGCAGATTGGCCTCGCGCAACGCGAATGCCATGTGGTTCGCGGTGTGCCCGGGCGTGGCGACGGCCTCGATAGTCCAGCCCCGGCCGCTCACCACCTCGCCGTCGGCGAGCGCATGGTCGGGCCGAAACTCCAGGTCGTTGCTGGCGTCGAGCCGCGGCGCCTCCCCGACATGGAGGGGACGCGCGGCCCGGTGCGGCCCTTCGGCGAGCACCAGCGCTCCGGTCGCCGCCTTGATCCGGGGCACGGCGGGGGAATGATCGCGGTGGGTGTGGGTCACGAAGATATGGCTGACGGTTTCCCCGCGCACGGCGTCGAGCAGCGCCGCGATATGCGCCTCGTCGAGCGGGCCGGGATCGACCAGCGCGACCTCGCCACGCCCGACGATGTAGGACACCGTGCCTTTGAACGTGAAGGGGCTGGGATTGTCGGCGAGCACGCGCCGCACCCCCGGCACGACCTCTTCCACGGTGTCGGGCCGCAGGTCGAAGCTCTTGTCGAACGGAATGTCGTCGCTCATACGAAGCGGCGTTACGAGGCATGGTCGCCCGACTCGTCATGCCCGGCAACGCAGTCAAGCTTTGCGCAGACTGCGTAAACTTGTCTGCGCTGCCGGGCATCCACGTCTTGTTCGGGTCGATCGAAAAAAACGTGGATGGCCGGGACAAGCCCGGCCATGACGGTTGTCATCCGAGCTTGCGCCCGATGATGTCCTCGC
>WNFF01001586.1_pt1 | contig 18370 bp, 12 predicted proteins | sample 5400441 | NCBI WGS metagenome assembly WNFF01 (sample SAMN13153345, study PRJNA577476) | soil metagenome | isolation source: 120 cm saprolite under Douglas fir tree site 2 hole 3 replicate 1 | place: USA:California | collected 2015-04-18 | reverse complement strand
CAAAGGCGAGATCGTTTGCGTCGCCGGCGCCAACGGTGCCGGCAAATCGACGCTGCTGAAAACCATTGCCGGCGCCGAACGTCCGCGCTCCGGGACGATCACCTTCGATGGCGCGCGCATCGACGGCATGGCGCAGCACATGATCACCGCACGCGGCATCGCCTATGTGCCGGAGAACCGCCGGCTGTTCCCGCGGCTGTCGGTGCGCGACAATTTGCGGCTCGGCAGCTATCTCTATCGCAGCGAGGCCGATCGCGACCAGCCGCTCGATCTCGTGTTCAAGCTGTTTCCTCGGTTGTCGGAGCGTCTGGAGCAGCGCGCCGAAACGCTGAGCGGCGGCGAGCAGCAGATGCTGGCGATCGGCCGCGCGCTGATGACCCGGCCGCGCCTCCTGATGCTGGACGAGCCGTCGCAGGGCATCATGCCGAAACTGGTCGACGAGATCTTTGCCGCGGTGAAGCGAATCCGCGACGCCGGCATGACCGTGCTGATCGTCGAGCAGCGCATGGCGGAGTGCCTCGAGATCGCCGACCGCGCCTACATCCTGCAAACCGGCCGCGTCCTGATGCAGGGTGCTGCGGCCGAGATCATGGGCAACCCGGATGTGCGCAAGGCGTATCTGGGGCTGTAGGTCGCGTTCGTCGTTGCGAGGAGCCAACGGGTCGCGCGAATGCGCGCCCGATGACAGGCTCCGCGACGACGCAATCCACGCTTTCTTTGCGCTGCGCCAATGGATTGCTTCGCTTCGCTCGCAATGACGGGGAGGGAGCATTCGCATGACGACACGCTTAGGTGTAGTCGTGGGTATCCGGCAGCGCCAGCCCGAACGTCTTTGACAAATCGGCAATCTGCTCCGGCGTCAGATAACGCGGGTTGAGCCCGCGCAGCAGCAGATAGAGTTTGGCGGTTTCTTCCAGTTCTTCGATGGCGAACACCGCGGCCTCAAGCGACTCGCCCGCCACCACCGGACCGTGATTGGCTAATAGCACCGAGGCATATTTTCCGGCGAGGCCCTTGATCGCGTCCGCTACCGCCGGATCGCCCGGCCGATAATACGGCACCAGCGCGGTGGCGCCGCACTTCATGAGATAATACGCCGTCATCGGCGGCAGCGCCGCGCGCGGATCGATCTCCGGCAGCATCGAGAGCGCCACCGAATGCGTCGAATGCAGATGCACCACCGCGCGCGCGGTGCGCCGGGTCTGGTACAGGGCGGTATGCAGTGGCACTTCCTTGGTCGGGGCATCGCCGGAGACGAGGCGGCCATCCGGTCCGAGCCGCGACAGCCGCGCCGGATCCAGCGAGCCGAGCGACGCATTGGTCGGTGTCACCAGCCAGCCGCCGTCATCGGTCTGCATGCTGATATTGCCCGAGGAACCCGGCGTCAGCCCACGCTCGAACAGCGAGCGGCCGAGGCGGCAGATTTCCTCGCGTAGCCCGGTTTCGGTCATGGCAATATCCTGGCAGCATCCTCTTCGCCGCCCTTTTCTCATGCTTTGGCAGCGCGGCCAAGCCGTGATACCCAAAAGGCAAAGCCGCTGTTAAATTCGGCTGTGAGGAAACCCGAGGTAATGCCTTATGCCTGAAACAACATCTCAAAAGCCACGCGTCGCCGTCATTGGGCTGGGCTCGATGGGTTTTGGCATGGCGACCTCGCTCTCGCGCGCCGGTTTTGGCGTGACCGGCTGCGACGTCTCGGCCGACGCCGTCGCCCGCTTTGTCGCTGACGGCGGTGGCGGCGCCAGGACACCGGCGGAGGCTGCAAAGGCGGCTGACATTGTCGTCAGCGTGGTCGTCAATGCCGTACAGACCGAAACCATCCTGTTCGGCAAGGACGGCGTCGCCGAAACCCTGGCCAAGGATGCCGTGTTCGTCTCCTCGGCGACCATGGATCCGGATGTCGCGCGGCGGCTGGCGAAGCAATTGGAAGCCAGCGGCCGGCATTATCTGGACGCACCGATCTCAGGCGGCGCCCAGCGCGCGGCGCAGGGGGAACTGACCATTCTCGCTTCAGGAAGTCTTACAGCTTTCGCCAAGGCGCGGCCCGCGCTCGACGCCATGGCGGCAAAACTCTACGAACTCGGCGATGCCCCAGGCCAGGGCGCCGCCTTCAAGATGATCAACCAGTTGCTCGCCGGGGTGCATATCGCGGCCGCATCGGAAGCGATTGCGTTCGCCGCCAAGCAGGGTCTCGATATCCGCAGGGTCTACGAGGTGATCACCGCGTCCGCCGGCAATTCCTGGATGTTCGAGAACCGCGTGCCGCATGTGCTGGACGGCGATTACTCCCCGCGCAGTGCGGTGGATATTTTCGTCAAGGACCTTGGTATCATCCAGGACATGGCGCGCACGGCGAAATTCCCGGTGCCGGTGGCTGCCGCGGCGCTGCAGATGTTCCTGATGACGTCGGCTTCGGGCATGGGCCGAGATGACGATGCCTCGGTGGCGCGGATGTATGCCCGCGTCACCGGCACGGATCTGCCAGGTGAACCGAAGTAACGCGAACCGAAATGACGCGAGCCGAAATAGAACTGAGCGAACAAGAGGACAGTCGATGCCCCGTTTTGCCGCCAATCTCAGCATGATGTTCAACGAAGTCCCGTTCCTCGACCGTTTCGACGCGGCGGCAAAGGCGGGGTTCACCGCGGTGGAATTCCTGTTTCCCTATGACCATCCGGCGGAGGCCGTTGGCGAGCGGCTGCATCGCAACGGCCTGACGCAGGCGCTGTTCAACCTGCCACCCGGCAATTGGGACGCCGGTGAAAAGGGGTTTGCCGCGTTGCCGGACCGATTTGCCGACCTGCAGCAGAGCCTGCGGACCGCGCTGCCCTATGCGCAGGCGACCGGCGTCAAGCGCGTGCATTTGATGGCGGGGATTGCCAACCGAAGCGATCGGAACGCGGTAGAGGCGTTCTACAAATCGGTGGCATGGGCGGCGGAATTTTTCGCGCCCCATGGCCTCGACGTGGTCATCGAACCGATCAATCCGCGCAACGTGCCCGGCTATTTCCTGAACGATTTCATGTTCGCGCGCGATTTGATCGTCGAGCTGAAAATTCCGAACCTGAAGCTGCAGTTCGACATCTATCACTGCCAGATCATCCATGGCGACGTGACGATGCGGCTGCGCGAGATGATGCCGATCATCGGTCACATCCAGATCGCCAGCATCCCGTCGCGCAACGAACCCGACGGAGAGGAATTGAACTATCCCTTCCTGTTCGATGAGCTGGATCGGCTCGGCTACGGCGGATTTGTCGGCTGCGAGTATAACCCGCGGGGCAAGACCACCGATGGCCTCGGCTGGTTCAAATCCTATGCGGGAGTGAAGCCGTGACATTGGCACTGGGCTGCATCGCCGACGATTACACGGGCGCGTCCGATCTCGCCAATACCTTGACCCGTTGCGGCCTGCGCACGGTGCAGACCATCGGCGTGCCCGCAGGCGATCTTGCGCTGCCCGAGGTCGACGCGGTGGTGGTGTCGCTGAAAAGCCGGTCGATCGAAGCCGGCCTTGCGGTAACGCGTTCGCGCGCCGCTGAAAAGTGGATGCGTAGTCGCGGGGCTTCGCATGTGCTGTTCAAGATCTGCTCGACCTTCGATTCCACCGATGCCGGCAATATCGGCCCGGTGATGGATGCGCTGCGCGCCGATTCCGCCGGTGCCATCGTGCTGGTGACGCCGGCGTTTCCCGAGACCGGGCGCACCGTCTATCAGGGCAATTTGTTCGTGGGTTCGGTGCCGCTCAACGAGAGCCCCCTAAAAGATCATCCGCTCAATCCGATGCATGATTCCAATCTGGTGCGGGTGCTGGCGCGCCAGAGCAAAACCAAGATTGGTCTCGTCGATCTCGCCGACATCGCCCGCGGTCCGGATGCTGTTCGCGCGCGCCTTGCCGATCTTGCCGCCAACGGCTTCGGTGCGGCGATTGCGGACGCGGTATTTGCCCGCGATCTCGAAACTATTGGCGCGGTGGCGCTCGATCATCGCCTCTCTGTCGGCGCATCCGGCATTGGGCTTGGTCTGGCGCGTGCGCTGGTGGCATCGGGCCGCGTCAAACCGATTGAGCCGAGCGCGATTGCCGACGCGCCGGTCGGCGGACCGGCGGCGTGCCTGGCCGGCAGTTGTTCGCAGGCGACGCTGCAGCAGATCGCAAACGCCGAGCGGAAGATGCCGGTGCTTCATCTCGACTCCGAAAAGGTGGTCACGGGCAAAACCGAGGCGCAGCGGGCACTTGGCTGGGCCAACGAACATCTCGGTAAAGGTCCGATCCTGATCGCCAGCAGTGCCACGCCGGACCAGGTGGCGGCCTTGCAGGCCCGCCACGGCCGCGATGCCGCGGGTCATGCGATCGAGCAGGCGATGGCCGATATCGCGCAAGGGCTGGTGCTGTCAGGCGTGCGCCGGCTTGTGGTCGCCGGCGGCGAGACCTCCGGCGCGGTGGTCGATCGCTTGCGGATTCCCGGCTTTCTGGTCGGCGCGGAAATCGCCGCCGGCGTGCCGGTGCTGCGTGCCGTCGGCGCCAAGGAAGGCGCGATGCTGCTGGCGCTGAAATCCGGCAATTTCGGCGGGCCGGAATTTTTCTCGGATGCGCTCACGTTGATGCGCTGAGCGCTGCCCAGCATTTCATCTGTCGACGGCTCCTGGCCTCGGTAGTTCTACGGAAAATAATTAACGGAAGCACGGTAGGTTCTGGTCGAATCGCATGGTTCACGACCGAAGTGCCAGCACGCCCAAAGCCGAGAGATTCCGTTCATGTTCGCCAAATACTCCATTCGTACTAAAATTACGGGCGTCGTCGCTTTCCTGCTCGTCGCCATGTCGGCAATGGGAGCGCTGAACATAAGGCAGATGTATACGATCAACTCCGCCACCGTTGACATCGTGAACAATTGGCTGCCGAGCGTTCGGGTTCTCGGCGAATTGCGGGCCGCGACCATTACCTATCGGGCGATCGTCCGCTCCCATCTGCTTGCCACCGACGAGGCCGGAAAGCAGCTTCAGGAAGATCTGCTCGCAAAGTGGATCACCAACACGGACAAAGCCCGCAAGGCTTATGAACCGCTGGTCACCTCGGCTGAAGAGCGCGTGCTCTACGACGAGTTCAGCACCGCGTGGGCTGAATATCTCGCTGGCGTAAAGGAGGTTCTGGTGCTGTCCCGCAAGAATGAGGACAAGGAGGCCAGGGTACTCCATGCCAAGGCGTCACTTGCCGGCGTCAAGGCCGACGAGACGCTGCAGAAGGACGTCTTGCTGAATAGCAAGGGTGCGGATGCGGCAGGCTCGCAGGCCGCGGAAGGCTTCGACAATGACATCAAGATCGTGCTGTCGTCGCTGCTACTGACGATTATCATCGGAATTGGCGCTGCGGTTTTTCTGGTTCGCGGCGTGTCCGCTGGAATCAAATCCATCGTCGCGCCGATGCAGGCGCTGGGCGACGGCGACCTGACCGCGCAGGTGCCGCATCAGGGCGAGAAGACCGAGATCGGCGCCATGGCCGAGGCCCTGCAGGTGTTCAAGCAGGCGCTGATTGCGAAGAAAGCCGCCGATGAGGCCGCCGCACGTGACGCAGACGCCAAGATCGAACGCGGACGCCGGGTAGATAGTATCACGCGCGACTTCGAATCGCTGATCGGCGAGATCGTCGCGACCGTATCCTCCGCTTCGACGCAGCTCGAAGCCTCGGCCGGCACGCTGACGACCACCGCCGAGCGCGCCCAACAGCTCACCACCACGGTCGCGGCGGCGTCCGAGGAAGCCTCCACCAACGTGCGTTCGGTGGCCTCCGCAACCGAGGAAATGGCCTCATCGATCAACGAGATCGGCCGTCAGGTGCAGGATTCGGCGCGGATGGCAGGCGAGGCCGTCGACCAGGCCCGCAAGACCAACGACCGGGTCAGCGAATTGTCGAAGGCGGCAGCCCGCATCGGCGACGTCGTCGAATTGATCAACACCATCGCGGGGCAGACCAACCTATTGGCCTTGAACGCCACCATCGAGGCGGCGCGCGCCGGCGAAGCCGGCCGTGGCTTCGCGGTCGTGGCTTCCGAGGTGAAGGCGCTGGCCGAGCAGACCGCCAAGGCCACCGGCGAGATCGGTCAGCAGATCACCGGCATCCAGACGGCGACGCAGGATTCGGTGAATGCGATCAAGGAAATCGGCGGCACCATCGAAAAGCTGTGCGAGATTTCATCGACCATTGCCTCCGCGGTGGAAGAGCAGGGTGCGGCGACCCAGGAAATTTCCCGCAACGTCCAGCAGGCCGCTCACGGCACCCAGCAGGTCTCCTCCAACATCACCGACGTGCAGCGCGGCGCCAGCGAAACCGGATCGGCTTCGTCGCAGGTGCTCGCGGCGGCGCAATCGCTGTCCGGCGACAGCAATCGCCTCAAGCTCGAAGTCGGCAAGTTCCTCAACTCGGTGAGAGCGGCCTGAGATTGAAGAGCGCGGCCTCAACATGACCAGAGTTGCGCCGCCGCTCATGAATTTTTGGAGAGCCGGCGCAGAAATTGGCGTTAGGCATCGCCGCCGTCGCGGCGGCAGCGATGTCGCTGGCGCTGAAACCCGGCAATTTCGGCGGCCTGGAATTTTTTCTCCGATGTCTTCAAGCTGATGCGCTGAGCGCTCGGTCGCTTGCACCTGTCGATAGTCAGTCCATTGTCTGCCGTAGTCTTACGGAGAGTTCAGTTAACTCAAGCGTTAGACACACCGGCTTTAATGCCGACAGGCCTTGCTTGCGTTCTGCCCGCCGCTCTCGAATCCCTTGCACATAGGAATTGTCTGATGAATGTCGCTGCCAGCCACGGTCTTGCGCGTGCCAAGACGTCGATCAAGACAGTCCTGTTTGCTGCGCTCGTTTTGCTGGTAGTGCTGTTTGTTGTGTCGATTGTGTGGAAAGGCAAGACGGCATTTTCTGCTTACTCGACGGCCATTGGACAGAAAGATTTCGATCAGGGTGCCAATCGTTTCATCAAAGGGCTGTTCGAAGTTCTGATGGAGCGCCTTGCTACCAACAACGGGTTGCAGGGTGCGGACCCCGCTCCGGGTGCCCTCTTTGCCGAGATTGAGAAGCGCCGCAATGCGGTGAAGAGCGATTTTGAACCCGGTCTTGCCGCTCTGGCGCAGTACGATTTCCCGAACAAGTCGGTCCTGCTGCAGGAGCTTCAGGCCGCGCTGGATAAGGCCAATGATTTTCGCAAGCGCGCCGATGCGGCGCTTAAGCAGGGCCGCGACCAACGGGATGAAACCCTGCGCAAGACTTTCATCCCGGTGATGACCGATAGTGTGAACGCAGCGCTGAAAGTCTGGTTCTCCGCACTCTACACTACCGCCAAAAGCGATCCGCAGCTGGCTCTGCTGGCATCGATCAAGGAAATCGGCTGGCAGATGCGGGATTGGTCCGGCAAGGAGCGTTCCAATGTCGCCTCGTCGATCGCCGCGGGTGCGGCGCTGACTCCGGATATGATTCTTGCCAACGCTCAGTTCCGTGCTCGGGTCGATATGTTGTGGGAACAACTCCAACATTTGACCCAGGATTCTGGTACGCACCCTGCGATCAAGGACGCGATGCGCACCGCCCAGGATCAGTATTTCAAGGGCTTCCGCGGGCGTTCCGACGACATGCGAAAAATCGGGGCGGATGGAGCGAAATATCCGATGACGGCTTCGCAATACGTCGACGAGTCAACGCCGCAGATCGGCGCTTTGCTTGAGGTGTTGCAGGCAGCCCGCGTTGCGAGCGAAGCCCGTGCCACCGCAATCATCGATGGGGCTTTCTGGGAATTGATGGTCGCTGCGGCACTCCTGACAGCGGGCCTCGTCATCGCGATCGGGTCGATGCTGGCCGTCATTATGCGTGTCACCCGTCCCCTGACGACGCTTTCAATCGTGGTGCAGCGGCTCGCTGACAATGATACGGCGGTGGAAATTCCTGAAATGCGACGCAGCGATGAGCTGGGCTCGATGGCCAGTGCGCTCGCTATTTTCAAGAAGAATATTATCGATGCATCGCGGCTCCACGAAGAGCAGGCTGACCACGAGCAGCGCCAATCGCAGCAGCGTAAGACGGACATGGTCAAGCTCGCCAATGACTTCGAAGGCGCGGTCGGCGAGATCGTTGAAACCGTGTCGTCGGCTTCGACCGAGCTTGAGGCCTCGGCCGGCACACTCACCTCGACCGCCGAACGCGCGCAAGAGCTCACCACCATGGTTGCCGCGGCTTCCGAGGAAGCCTCCACCAATGTGCAGTCGGTAGCGTGGGCCACCGGAGAGATGTCCTCGTCGGTCAACGAGATCAGCCGTCAGGTCCAGGATTCGGCGCGGATGGCCAATGAGGCCGTCGATCAGGCGCGCAACACCACCAATCGCGTCAGCGAGTTGTCGAAGGCGGCAGCCCGGATCGGGGATGTCGTTGAACTCATTAATACCATCGCGGGGCAGACCAATCTGCTCGCCTTGAACGCTACTATCGAAGCGGCGCGTGCGGGCGAGGCCGGTCGCGGCTTCGCGGTCGTCGCTTCCGAGGTGAAGGCCTTGGCCGAGCAGACCGCGAAGGCCACCGGCGAAATCGGTCAGCAGATCAGCGGAATCCAGGCCGCGACCCAGGAGTCGGTCAACGCGATCAAGGAAATCAGCGGCACCATCGAAAAACTGTCCGAGATCTCATCGACCATCGCGGCCGCGGTGGAAGAGCAGGGTGCTGCGACCCAGGAGATTTCCCGCAACGTGCAGCAGGCCGCCCACGGCACCCAGCAGGTTTCCTCCCACATCACCGACGTGCAGCGCGGGGCGAGCGAGACCGGATCGGCCTCGTCGCAGGTGCTCGCGGCGGCGCAATCGCTGTCCGGTGACAGCAAGCGCCTCAAGCTCGAAGTCGGCAAGTTCCTCAACTCGGTGAGAGCTGCGTAACAAGGCGGGCCAACCGACACCGCCACAATCAAACCCGGCACCACGGTAGCGGGCCATCGGTGCCGGCCAATTTGATGCTGATGCGGAATTTGGTCGGACGCCCGGTACTACTACTGGGCGTCAAATTAACGAAAATTGATAGACCGAATCGCTATCTTCTCCGTCGTACGCGGCAAGACCTTGCTTGGATGAGGTACTGAGGCCGCGGTTCTCATTCTCTGCAGGAGCACGGCCATGCGCACCAACCTTCCGGTCACGACCGTCGAATATCCGATCACCGACGAAACTCTAATCGTTTCGAAGACCGACACCAAAGGCCGCCTGACTTACTTCAACGATCAGTTTGTTGACGCCGCGGGCTTCACCGAAGCGGAACTGATGGGCCAGCCACATAATATCATCCGCCATCCGGACATGCCGCCGGAAGCGTTCGCGGATCTTTGGGCCACGCTCAAGGCGGGCAAGCCGTGGGCCGGAGCGGTCAAGAACCGGCGCAAGAACGGCGACTTTTACTGGGTGCTGGCCAGCGCGACGCCAATTTGGGAGAACGGCCAGGTTACCGGCTATATGTCGATCCGCTCCAGGCTGTCCGCTGACCAGCGGGCGGAGGCCGAACATGTGTATGCGCTGTTACGCGCCAACAAGGCCCAGGCCTATCGTGTCGACGCTGGCATCATCCGTCGCCGTTCGCTGTCCGACCGCCTTGCCTTTTTCACTCGCACGCTGAAGGCCCGTTTGATTACCCTGATTTCGGTGCAAGCCGCTTTCATGGTGATCGTCGCCCTCGAGGCCGAATTTGGCTCCGGCCAGCACGAATTTACGACCGCCAGCGGCGTCGCGATGGCCATGCTATGCCTTGGCCTTCTACTCGGAGGACTACTAGGCCTTCAGACCATCCGGGCTGTCGGACGGCCGCTTGAACAGCTCAACGGGGCGATGGCGAAAATCGCGCAGGGCCTGTTCAACAGCCGCATCGTCATCGAGCAGGACGACGAGATCGGTGTCGCGCTGCGAAATGTGCAGGCTATGCAGGCCAAACTTGGTTTCGACCGCGAAGAGCAGAAGGACACCGCAAAGCGCGTCTCCATTCGACGCAAGGCGGACATGGTCAAGCTCGCCGACGATTTTGAGGGCGCGGTCGGCCAGATCGTCGAAACCGTATCTTCTGCATCGACGCAGCTCGAAGCTTCGGCGGGAACGCTGACCTCGACCGCGGAGCGTGCGCAACAGCTTACCGGCGTGGTTGCGACGGCGTCGGAGGAAGCCTCCACCAACGTTCAGTCGGTGGCGTCGGCGACTGAGGAAATGGCGTCGTCCGTCAACGAAATCAGCCGTCAGGTCCAGGATTCGGCGCGGATGGCCAACGAGGCCGTCGATCAGGCCCGCAAGACCAACGACCGCGTTAGCGAGTTGTCGAAGGCAGCAGCCCGCATCGGCGACGTGGTCGAGTTGATCAATACCATCGCTGGACAAACCAATCTTCTTGCGCTGAACGCCACCATCGAGGCGGCGCGCGCCGGCGAAGCCGGCCGTGGTTTTGCGGTCGTTGCTTCCGAAGTGAAGGCGCTGGCGGAGCAGACCGCGAAAGCGACCGGCGAGATCGGTCAGCAGATTACCGGCATTCAGGCAGCAACGCAGGAGTCGGTCAACGCCATCAAGGAAATCAGCGCCACCATCGAAAAATTGTCCGAGATCTCATCGACCATTGCGGCTGCGGTGGAAGAGCAGGGCGCGGCAACCCAAGAAATCTCCCGCAACGTGCAGCAGGCCGCCCAAGGCACCCAGCAGGTCTCCTCCAACATTACCGACGTGCAGCGCGGCGCCAGCGAGACCGGGTCGGCCTCGTCACAGGTTCTCTCGGCGGCACAGTCGCTGTCCGGCGACAGCAATCGTCTCAAGCTCGAAGTCGGAAAATTCCTCGACTCGGTAAGGGCGGCCTGACGTTGCGGAGCCGGCACCCCGTAAATCTACGGGGCGAAGAATTAACGCAAATCGAGCGCGCGACGACTACGATTCGGCGAGGTGGGCATCGCACGCGAAGATGAATTCCAGTTCGATCGCCGATGCGTTCGCGGTGTCCTTGTGGATTCCGCGGACTGCCCACCGTCCCTGTGGAGATCGAGCATGTCGTTTGCAATGCTGCGCCGTTTCAAAATGACCGTTGGCCGAAAGATCTATGCCCTCATCGGCCTCAGCTTCTTGGGGCTGCTGGGAATTGCGGTCCTCGACTCGCGCGAACTGGCGTCGAGTCTCATGCAGCAGAAGCAGATCGAACTGAAGCACCTTGCCGAGCTGGCCCTCGGCATCGTCAACGAAGAGCATGCCGCCGCCCAGAAAGGCGACATCGCGGCCGCCGACGCGCAGAAGCGGGCGATGGCGCGGCTCGCGGCGCTCCGATATGGCAACAACGATTATTTCTGGATCAATGACATGCAGCCGCGCATGGTGATGCATCCGATGAAGCCAGAGATGAACGGTAGCGATCTCTCGACCAATAAGGATCCGAACGGGAAGGCCTTGTTCGTCGAATTCGTCAATGTCGTCAGGAAGGATGGGGCAGGTTTCGTTTCCTACGAATGGCCAAAACCCGGTTTCAATCAGCCGCAACCGAAGCTGTCCTACGTCGTCGGCTTTGCTCCATGGAGTTGGGTCATCGGCACCGGCGTCTATATCGACGACCTCAATGCGCAGACCTGGGCGTCGACCCAGCGATCCCTGATCGCGGCCGGCCTGGTCCTGCTGCTTGCGCTCGTCGTGTCGATGTTCGTCGCGCGGGGCATTACCGGGGCGCTGCAGCGCATGACGGGTGCGATGAAGGATCTCGCTGGCGGCAAGCTCGATGTTGAGGTGCCCGGCATTGGCCGGCACGACGAGATCGGCGAGATGGCCGATGCGGTCGAGGTGTTCAAGAGCAATGCAGCCGCCCGCCAGGGACTGGAGGCTGAGCAGAAGGAGACGGAGACCCGGGCCGTCGCCATGCGCAAGTCCGACATGAACAAGCTGGCGAACGAATTCGAGGGCGCGGTCGGCCTGATCGTCGAAACCGTATCTTCGGCTTCGAGCGAACTTGAAGCCTCTGCCGGTACGCTCACTTCGACCGCGGAACGCGCGCAGGAGCTCACCACCATGGTTGCCGCGGCATCCGAGGAGGCCTCCACCAATGTACAGTCGGTGGCGTCGGCGACCGAGGAAATGGCATCGTCGGTCAACGAGATCAGCCGTCAGGTTCAGGACTCGGCGCGGATGGCGGGCGATGCCGTGGATCAGGCCCGCAAGACCAACGATCGCGTCGGCGAGTTGTCGAAGGCCGCAGCCCGCATCGGCGATGTCGTCGAACTGATCAACACCATCGCGGGACAGACCAATCTGCTGGCCTTGAATGCGACGATCGAAGCGGCGCGCGCCGGCGAGGCCGGTCGCGGCTTCGCTGTCGTGGCGTCCGAAGTGAAGGCCTTGGCCGAGCAGACCGCGAAGGCCACCGGCGAAATCGGCCAGCAGATCAGCGGCATCCAGGCCGCGACCCAGGACTCGGTCAACGCGATCAAGGAAATCAGCGGCACCATCGAGAAATTGTCAGAAATATCATCGGCCATCGCTGCGGCGGTGGAACAGCAGGGTGCGGCGACCCAGGAAATTTCCCGCAACGTGCAGCAGGCGGCGCATGGCACCCAGCAGGTCTCGTCCCACATCACCGACGTGCAGCGCGGCGCCGGGGAGACCGGATCGGCCTCGTCGCTGGTTCTATCCGCGGCGCAGTCGCTGTCCGGCGAAAGCAACCGCCTCAAGCTGGAAGTCGGCAAGTTCCTCGATTCGGTAAGGGCGGCCTGACGATCTTCGAACGCACGAACTGCAGCAGAAGGAAACGATCAAGTGAATCTTAGAATCCGTACGATCCTGCCGCTGATCATCTCCGCCCTCGCCTTGCTGCTGGTCGTTTCCGCCGGGCTCACCGCTTATGACGCGATCGGTAGGCGGCAAGACAGCCAAGCCTTCCTCAAGGTCAATCAAATTTCGCAATTGCTGTTGCATAGCGCCGGTCAATGGGCAATTGAGCGCGGGATGACAAATGCGTCACTCAAATCGTCCGATGTGCCGTCGCCGGAGCGCCGCGCGGAGATTGTAAAGCTGCGAGCTTCCGCCGATCAGGCCTTCCGCGACGCGGTGCAGCGCCTGGGCACGATTCCGGCGATGAAAGCCGGCGAGAAGGACATCGCCGACGCCGAGCGTATCTTTCGCGAGTTCGAGGCGTTCCGCGCCAAGGTCGATGAAAACCTCGCCAAGCCCGGTGCCGAACGGACACCTGAAATCGTGCAGGGTTTTTTCCCCACCCTGACTAATCTGATTTCGGTCGGCGGAAACAGGCTGCGATTAACGCTTGAGACGCTGAATAGCCCACCTTCGGTGGCGCTTGCGCAACTCGTCGGTATTCGTCACCTGACCGCGCAAATGGCAGAGAACGCTGGCAGGGAGCGTGGGTTCCTCGGCGGCATCATAGGCGCGCGCAGCAAGCTCGTCACGGAGGGTGCACGGACCGTTGCCGGTTTCCGCGGCCAGGTCGAGCTTGCCTGGGAAACGATCGTGCCAATCCGCCGGCGCGCAGATACCCCGGCAAAGATCGTCGCCGCGATCGCCGGCGTCGAGAGCGAATATTTTGGCAAGTACGGCGAAGTCCGCGATGCAGTGTTCGCAGCCGGCAACACCGGAGAATATAAGCTCAGTGGCGGCGAGTACGTCGCCCGTGCAACGACCGCCATCAATTCGATCCTCCATCTCGCCAACGAGATGGGCAATGCGTCGAATGATGAAGCCAATGACGAAGCGTCGCGAAGCACATCGAGCCTTACGCTCAACGCGGCGATGCTGTTCGCCGGCATAATACTCACAGTCATCAGCTTCTGGGTTGCGTTCCGCCGCATCCTCGGACCGTTGAACGCGATGACGGGCGCGATGACAAGACTCGCCGGAGGCGACAAGACGATAGATATCCCCGGAATGAAGAACAAGGACGAAATCGGCGAAATGGGCGCCACCGTTCAGGTGTTCAAGGACAACATGATCGAAACCGATCGGTTGCGTACCGAACAATCGGAGACCGAGCAGAACCAGGCGCAACAGCGCAAGGCGGACATGCACAAGCTCGCCGATGCATTCGAGGGCGCGGTCGGTGAAATCGTCGAGATGGTATCGTCGGCTGCGACGGAGCTTGAAGCTTCTGCCAGCACGCTGACGGCGACTGCCGAGCGGGCACAAGAGCTCGCAACTGCCGTTGCCGCAGCGTCCGAAGAAGCCTCCACCAATGTGCAATCGGTGGCCTCCGCGAGCGAGGAGATGACCTCGTCGGTCAATGAGATCAGCCGCCAGGTCCAGGAATCATCCCGCGTCGCCAACGAGGCGGTGGATCAGGCGCGGAAAACCAACGACCGCGTCGGTGAATTGTCGAAAGCCGCTGCCCGCATCGGCGACGTGGTTGAGCTGATCAACACCATCGCCGGGCAAACCAATTTGCTGGCGTTGAATGCCACGATCGAGGCGGCGCGGGCTGGTGAAGCCGGCCGCGGCTTTGCTGTTGTAGCGTCCGAGGTCAAGGCTCTCGCCGGGCAGACCGCGAAGGCGACCGGCGAAATCAGTCAGCAGATCAGCGGAATCCAGGCCGCCACGCAGGACTCGGTGGCTGCGATCAAGGAGATCGGCCACACCATCGGCCGGATGTCGGAGATATCTTCGACCATTGCCGCGGCGGTGGAAGAGCAGGGTGCGGCAACCCAGGAAATATCCCGCAACATCCAGCAGGCCGCGCAAGGCACAACGGAGGTGAGTTCCAACATCACCGACGTGCAGCGCGGCGCCGGGGAGACCGGATCGGCCTCGTCGCTGGTTCTCTCCGCGGCGCAGTCGCTGTCCGGCGAAAGCAACCGCCTCAAGCTGGAAGTCGGCAAGTTCCTCAATTCGGTAAGGGTCGCCTGACGATAAAACGGCCGGCTCGACTCTTCGATCGGTAACGGGCGGGTGGTCCGCATCTCGACGACCGACGCTGACCGCCGAACAGCGGTCCGCATGGATGTCTCGGTCACGGAACGATTGATATTCGCGGAACCTCTCACAAGGTTGTCGTACGAGTTCTACGACAATCGGTCAGCGCGGGGTAAACTGGGCGAGGTCGTTGATGCCGATGGATTGTTCACGCGCGGCATGAGGCCGGTACATCGTGATGAATGATTGGATAGATGCCACGAGCCGATGTCGATCGTCGCCGTCCCTTCGACTGCCGGGCGCGTATTGCAAAATCGATTGTGTAACCCTGGATGCCATTATCGTTCTCCTGCGTGTGGGACGATTCACTGAAACGCTTGGCTTCGATATCGGTTCCCGATAGCGTGGAACGATAACGGGAACGAAAAACGTGAATTTGATCGATGAAATTCGACGATTTACTGACGGGCTTCATCCGGCTTCACACCCTGCATCATGCGGCAGAGATGGAGATCCACGGGCAGTGGATGATCGACGAACTCGGCCATCATGGCTACCGCCTCAGCCCCGGCAGCCTTTATCCAATGCTGCACGTCATCGAGCGCAAGGGCTACCTTGTCTCCCCGGTCGAGCGGCAGGGCCGCAGCGCGAGAAGGCTCTATCGGGCCACCAAGCTCGGCAGAGACGGGCTTGCACTGGCAAAGATACGCATTCGCGGATTTACCGGCGAGGCCATGAAGCCCTGACTTTGCCGGTGATGCATTGAGCAGCGGCGTTCAAGAAGTATTTGTGGCCTTCCTCAAGCTCGGCTTCACATCATTTGGCGGCCCCATCGCGCACCTCGGCTATTTTCGTAACGAGTTTGTTGATCGCCGCAAATGGCTTGATGAGCGCGCCTATGCCGATTTGGTCGCTCTGTGCCAATTCCTTCCGGGACCAGCTTCCAGTCAGGTGGGAATTGCAGTCGGACTATCACGAGCGGGCTATGCTGGCGCGCTGGCAGCATGGACGGCATTCACGCTGCCCTCCGCTATCGCATTAGTGCTATTCGCCTATGGGCTTTCAAACATCGGCGACGCTCTCGGCACCGGATGGCTACATGGATTGAAAGTCGCGGCGGTCGCTGTGGTGGCCTTGGCCATTCTCGGCATGGCCCGCAATCTCACTCCTGACCGCGAACGAGCCACGATCGCCGTGATTGGTGCGATCATCGCACTCATGGTGTCTTCGGCCTGGGGACAGATCGGCGCTATCGTTTTGGGCGGGATCGCAGGCGCGGCCCTGTTCCGGAATGATGCTCCCATCGATCATGTACAACTTCCAATTCCCGTCAGCCGAGCAGCCGGTGCGGTGGCGCTAACCGCCTTCGCCGTTCTGTTGTTCGGCTTGCCTTTGACTGCCGCGGCTACGAATAATCAAGGCATCCAATTATTCGACACCTTTTACCGCGTGGGCTCGCTGGTATTCGGCGGCGGTCACGTTGTTCTGCCGCTGCTGCAAGCCGAGGTCGTCCCGTCTGGATGGATCAATCACGATGCATTCCTGGCGGGCTACGGTGCCGCGCAGGCCGTGCCCGGACCGCTCTTCACATTCGCCGCGTATCTCGGAGCCGTTACCGGAGGCTGGAAGATCGCCGCGCTTTGTCTCGTCGCGGTCTTTCTCCCATCATTCCTGCTCGTGATCGGAGTGCTGCCTTTTTGGGATGCACTTCGGCGTATGAAGGGCGTCCAAGCCGCACTGCAAGGTGTAAATGCCGCCGTGGTCGGCTTGCTGCTCGCGGCATTTTACAATCCGGTTTGGACGGCAGGAATAATCACGCCGGCCGACTTCGGCCTCGCGCTCGTTGCTTTCTTGCTTCTGTTCTTGTGGCACACGCCACCGTGGTTGGTGGTGGCCCTTTGCGCTATTGCAGGTGCTGCACTCCTCAATTGAAGGCAACCCCGGTGAACGCCATCAAGGAAATCAGCGGCACCATCGAGAGATAGTCCGAAATATCATCGGCCATCGCCGCGGCGGTGGAACAGCGGGGTGCGGCGACCCAGGAGATATCCCGCAACATCCAGCAGGCCGCGCAAGGCACAACGGAGGTGAGTTCGAACATCACCGACGTGCAGCGCGGCGCCAGCGATACCGGATCGGCCCCCGCGCAGGTTCATTCGGCGGCGAGGTCGCTGTCAGGCGAGAGCAATCGCCTCAAGCTTGAAGTCGGCAAGTTCCTCAACTCGGTCAGGGCTGCCTGGCGAGCCGCCACGGCTGCCGATTCCTTAGGCGGCAGCCGTGACCGCAGGCAAGGTGCCACGGAAGTGAAGGCCGGCACCGTCGCTTTTTTGCACCGGTTCGGGTAAATCTGCGCAAATGAATTGGCCTTTTGGTCCGCTAATCCCCGCCCTTTGGCGGGACCGAGGAATGCGCGGTTTATGATTGCACTGGTCCGTATTGCGCTGAGCCGGCCCTATACCTTCGTCGTGCTCGCGCTGCTTCTGCTGATTGTCGGACCGCTCGCCGCGCTGCGCACGCCCACCGACATCTTTCCGGACATCCGGATCCCCGTGATCGGCGTGGTCTGGCAGTATACCGGGCTGCCGCCGGATCAGATGGCCGGGCGTATCACCACGCCGTTTCAGCGAGCGCTGACGACGACGGTCAACGACATCGAGCACATCGTCGCGAATTCCTACAACGGCTTCGGTATCGTCAAGATCTTCTTCCAGCCGAATGTCGATATACGCACCGCCAACGCCCAGGTCACCGCGATTTCGCAGACGCTGATCAAGCAGATGCCGCCGGGTGCGACACCGCCGCTGATCCTCAATTACAGCGCCTCCACGGTTCCGATCATCCAGGTCGCGCTATCGGGCGAGGGTCTCACCGAACAAAACCTCGCCGACATCGGCATCAACCAGCTGCGCACGCCGCTGGTCACCGTGCCCGGCGCCGCGATCCCTTATCCGTTCGGCGGCAAGCAGCGCCAGGTTCAGATCGACCTCAATCCGTCGGCGCTGCAGTCGCGCGGTCTCTCCGGTCAGGACGTGGCCAACGCGCTGGCCGCGCAAAATCTGATCACCCCGGTCGGGACCCAGAAGATCGGCGGTTTCGAATACACCATCCAGCTCAACAACTCGCCGCTCCAGATGCAGGACCTCGGCAATCTGCCGATCAAGGTCGTCAACGGCGCCATGGTCTATGTCCGCGACGTCGCCAGCGTGCGCGACGGCAATCCACCGCAGACCAATATCGTTCACGTCGACGGCAACCGTTCGGTTCTGATGATGGTGCTGAAGGCCGGATCGACCTCGACGCTGGATATCATCGCCGGCATCAAGCAGAAGGTGATCGACGTCAAGGACGCGCTACCGGACGCGCTCAAGATCGGTTTCATCGGCGATCAGTCGCTGTTCGTCCGTGGCGCGATCACCGGGGTTGCCTTTGAAGGCATCATCGCGGCTTTGCTGACCAGCGTGATGATCCTGCTGTTTCTCGGCAGCTGGCGCTC
>WNFF01005409.1_pt1 | contig 18374 bp, 15 predicted proteins | sample 5400441 | NCBI WGS metagenome assembly WNFF01 (sample SAMN13153345, study PRJNA577476) | soil metagenome | isolation source: 120 cm saprolite under Douglas fir tree site 2 hole 3 replicate 1 | place: USA:California | collected 2015-04-18 | reverse complement strand
ACCCGTAGGGCACAACGCCAGTGACGCCCGCCCGTGACTGCCCGTAGTAAATCCCGTAGCCTCCGCGCACCACCATGTTCGGAGCAAATTGATAGGCGAGGCCGAAGCGCGGCTGGAAATTCCTCCAGTCCGTCACGTAGTTGGTGCGTTGCTTGGAGCTGACAAAAACTTCGCCGCCCTTCAGGGGGACAGTTACCGGCTGACCGGTGACAGCATCGCTGTAGGTGAGATTGCCGCCGTTTAAGGGGTTCGCCACGTTCGGATCAAACCAGTTCTGCCGGTTGTAGCGATCTGTGCGAGGCAAGGTAACGTCATAACGCAAGCCCAGATTTAAGGTCAGTTTGGAATTGACCTTCCAGTTGTCTTGCCCGAAGAAGCCGTATTGGTAATTTGTGGTTGCCGGCCGGGTCTGGATTTCATAAGACGAGCCACAACCATTCCCGCCACAGCCCTGGGTAAGCTGGCCCATCAGGAAACTGGCCATGGAATCCCCGCCGCAGTCAGGCAATCCTGACGGACATCGATAGGAACCGTCTGTATTGAAGGTGAAAAAGCCATTGGGGGCGTTGGTCTGTATGTAATTGATCTGGTGGATCCGGCCGTCAAACCCAAACTTAATCTCGTGCGTGCCATGTACCTTGTCGAGCGTGGCCGAAAGTTGACCTGTGTCCTGGCCCAACCGGTAGTTTCCATAGGGATCGGTGCCGATGTTGGTATAGCCAGCACTGGGGTACTGATCGATAAAGATCGCGGGAACGCCCGCGAATCCGTTGCTCTGCAAATACGAGGGGAATCCCAAGTTGCCGAGTGGGTCCGAAACGCCGTGAGGATTGTAGGCGTCGATGTGCCATACGCCACGGGTAAAGCCGAGCGTGGTATTCAGCAACAAGGTCGGACTAAAGGTATGGGTATCGTTGATGGCAAACAGGTGGGCGTTGGTCCAGCCCGGACCACCCTGACAGGGATCGGTGAAGTTCTTGAAACAGTCAAGCCCCTTGCCGTGACTGTATTGATACGAATACTTGACGCTCATCAGATTCTTTTCGCTGAAGCGATGGTCGACCTTGATATCGTACTGGTCGTTGTAATTCTGGTTTGCACCGGAACCGAACCAGTTCTGGTAGATGCCTCCTCCAGAAAAATTAGGCGCTGGAAACAGGCCCATCATCTTCTGCGCCACTGGATCAATCAGATTGCCGGCAACTCCGGTAGCAGGTTGCAGGTTGGCGGGCAACTTCGGGTTACCTGGGCTAACGTAAGTGGCAATGTTGTTGAAGGGAATAAACGTGCTGCGCAGAAGGTTACCATTGTTGTCTAAACTGCCGGAGTACGGATCCCAGATCTGTCCGCTTTGCACGACCGTGGTGATGTCATCCGCCTGGACGCACCGGCCGTAGTTCGGGTCGCCGGCAGTAGTGTCCCAGGTACCGGGATGAAACACGTTATTTAGGTCCGTGTTCCCGTTGGCGGGGCATACCTCGCCAAAATCGCCGGCCCGCATGAGATCGCTGGGAACCGCACCGGACGCAGTGCTTTGCCGCGAAGAGCGTAAGCGGTCGTAGTCGAAGAAGAAGAAAGTCTTGTTCTTGATGATCGGACCGCCGATGGTGAAACCGTAATTGTTTCGGTGCGACGGCGGAATGGGTTGCCCGTCCCGCTTGGCGAACCAGTTGTTCGCGTCGAGGCTATCGTGGCGCAGGAAGTCGTACGCGCTACCATGAAATTTGTTTGTACCTGAGCGCGTGATCATGTTGACCACCGACGCCCCGGAAAATCCATATTCTGCGCTGAAGTTCGTCTGCTCTACTTTGAATTCTTCGATTGCCTCCGGAGACGGAACATACGTCGCCGCCGTGATGCCGCCGTTGGGCTCAGAGTTTGTGACCGAAGCGCCATCGGTCAGAATGTCAGCCGTCGAGCCGCGGCTTCCGTTGGACACGAAATTCGTGCCGGTACAATCCGCGCCGCACTGGTCATCCATTTCGGTGACGCCCGGAGCCAGAGAAGTCAGTGCGATCACGTTGCGATCAATCAGCGGCAGGTCATTGATGAACCTGCGATTGACGACCTGGCCAGTTTCCGCATCCTGGGTTTGAATAGCCTGCGCCTGCGCCCCTACCTCGACAGTTTGGCTGGCGCCCGCCACTCTGAAAGTCAGGTTCGTGGTCGCGTTCTCGTTGACGTCCACCTTGAACCTCGCGCTCATCGCCTTGTCGAAACCCTTGGCTTCCGCCGACACCGCGTAGACTCCGGGTGGGATGGAGCGGAACAGATATCGACCATTGCTGTCGGAAGTCGTGCTGAACGCGAATCCCTTTTGCTGATCAGTAAGGACAACCTTCGCCGCTTGCACCACAGCGCCGGTAGGGTCGGTGAGTTCGCCACTGACAGTGCCGAAGTATCCCTGGGCAAAAAGCGCGACAGGTACGAGTACGAAGGCGACCCGTAGCGTTCGGAGCGCGGCCTGCCGGGAGTGGGAAAGAATCGAGGCTGATTTGCGCATCTGACCCTCCTTGATTGCGACGGACGAGTGATGCCCTGCGAAGGACGCCAGAAATGCTACAACAGAATCGTCTTGTTCTTCCAGACGGAAATGCAGGCAAGAAACGATTTAATACGGTTGGTGTAACCATCGCCATTCCAATGACCGTGGGCCCGACCGGGAGTGATAACGCCTCTCTTTCCCCAAACGATCAGCTCCAAGCGCGGCGGGATGCATGCACCTTCCGTTAGCAAGCTGCGCGTTCAAGGCGATGGCGCATTTTCCGCTGGCATTTCTGGAGCATCCTCCCAAGAACGTACTGGTCATTTGTTTCGGGATGGGTAACACCTTTCGCCCTCTTCTGTCCTGGGGACATCTAACAACGGCCGTGGATCTGGTGCCCAGCGTTCCGAAAATGTTCTGGTACTATCACCCGGATGCACCCGAACTGCTGCGCTCGCCGCTGGCGCACGTAGTGGTTGACGACGGGAGGCGTTACCTCGAGCGCACCTCGGAGCAGTATGACCTGATCACCATTGATCCTCCGCCTCCGGTTGAGGCGGCCGGATCGAGTCTGCTCTATTCCAAAGAGTTTTATGCGATTGCCAAGAAACATCTGGTGTCCCGTGGAATCCTGCAGCAGTGGCTGCCGGATACTGACGACCTCCTGGTGCGTTCCTCGGTTGCTCGCGCGATTGAGGAGTCGTTTTCTTACGTTCGGGTGTTCCATTCGCTCGAGGACAACGGATATCACTTCCTTGCCAGCGATTGGCAGCTGCCTGACCTGAGCGCGCACGAGCTGGCGGAAAAGCTTCCTGCTGCGGCTGCGTCGGATTTTGTTGAATGGGGTCCGGAAGATACGCCGGAAGGTCAATTCGAAATTCTTCTGGGAAATGAATTCCCGTTAAGCGAAATGATCGCGGGCTCGCCGAATGCCCCGCCGCTGCAGGATGATCGCCCGATCAACGAGTACTATCTCTTGCGTTCGGTGAGGCACCTTCGGGAACCTTCGCCGACATTCCACCTTCCGGTCATGGAGTGGGGAAGCCTGATCGGCCGGTCCCGCGGTGACTGTTGGAACATCGGCACAGGCTCACTGGCCGGGCTCTGAGCGTAGTCGCCTGTTTTCAAGAATTGACCAGCCTGGAGATTGATGGCGGCTGTTCACCGGGAGCGTAGATAATCGCCCCGGCTGACACACTAATGTCAGGGTTACGCACTTGCAGGCAACTCAGCGGGGATTATGGGGGTACTCCTTTGTGCCAAGAAGATAATGACCAGAATCACCCCAAAAGGTACGAGCGCCAGAAGTTGCCACCAGCCACTTCGATTCGTATCATGCAGCCGCCTGGCTCCCACTGCGATCAACGGCAGCAGAGTCACGAGCGAGAACAGCGCGTAAACCCTAAGAGCGATGAGCGACGCGACGGCACTCCCAAGCAGGACGGCTAGAACGAACCACCAGTACTCGGTGCGCGTCGCCCGCCCATTGAAATCCGCATACTTCCTGAGGCACGCCTTCACCGCATCAACAATGGGCATTCGCACTCCCCCTGTTCTGGACGCTGAGACCGCACGAAACAACCCGGGGTACCGCGGAAATTCGCCGGGTATTCTCGCGCCACACGAGTGATCGCCTTGGTTTCATCAGACTCATCTGAAACCTAGAGTGTAAAGCAAGGGTGGATTGTTGGCGATAAATCGCCATCTCACTCAGAATCCAAATTAACTGGTCGGCTTCGAAATGACGATTGTGAAGCCCTCCCGCTTCACCCGCACAGCTGCTTGTTGCTAGAATCCCTCAATGCCACTTCGCGTCGAACTGCTAGGGCGCGTCAAATCCAGCGGTGCGGTGCGCCGTGCGTTGCGGTATGCCTTCTACGACTGGACTCGCGAGATGCCGAAGTCCAAGCGACTCCTCACCAGGGCTGGCCTTTTGATCCAGGGTTACGCCATCTATGCCGGGTTTAGCCGGACACTGATTTGGCCTTTGATGTGGCCCAAAGGGGCGTCTCTCTATGCGGCTGTTTTTCTCGTCTACTACCTTGGCCACTGCCTCATGAACGCGACTCTGACGTCGGAATTTGTTCGCAAGACCCAGCTCGAAGCTGAGCAGATTGCCGCACGGCAGATCCAGCAGTCGCTCCAGCCTGAAAACCTGGAGAAGATAACGGGCTACGAGGTCGAGACATTCTACAAGCCATTTCGTGATGTGGGCGGCGATTACTTCGACATCATTGAACTCCCGGACAACCGAACCCTGTTTGCATTGGCCGACGTCTCCGGGAAGGGAATGCCGGCGGCTCTGCTGGCAGCTAATATACAAGCACTGGTCAGGAGTATTGCAATCGTTGCCGCAGACCCGCTCGAGTTGGCGCGACAAATTAACCGACACTTGATCCGTTACACTCCGAGTGATCGCTTTGCAACCGCAGTGTTTATCGTGCTGCGCCGTGATTCCGGGAAGTTGACCTACGTGAATGCTGGCCACGTCCCTCCTATCGTATTTTCGTCTGGATCAACGATATTTCTGGAAGCGACCGGCATGCCGCTGGGACTCTTCGCCGACGCGGAGTATCAACCTTGCCAGGCGGTGATCGATCATGGAGGCGCCCTGCTCATATTTACGGATGGATTGCCTGACTCGATTTCCGAGGAAAATCCCGAAAACAGCTTGCGTGACGCTGTTGCTGACGATCTGGGAAGAGCGATGTCGAATCTCAAGTCCTTGGTAGACCCGGAAATCAATGAGGACGACGTCACCGTAGTACTGGTCAGGCGCACCGCAAATTCAACTTCCAATGGTGTGCTGGCAGGGAATTAATTGTCAGACGAGAACAACAGTTGAAATAGCGCCATAACACGCATTGACGCGGTAGATCGTTCACACTAGAAGAGGAAATCGCCGCCGGCAAAGCTAAGCTGCCCTTTGATCACTGTCAGAGCTTTGGCAGCCGACTAAATCTTGTCGGAGTCGTTCCATTTGTGCCGCTGCTTCTTTCATCTGCTCAGCATATTCGTGTCCCTGTCGCGGAAGAAACCCTCCGTAATTCTCCAGCAGCAACCGGGAGTTCGTATTGATGGCAGTGATGCTGAAACGCGCTTGGCCGGAAAGAGCAGACGTCAGTTTTTCTAGCTGCAAATCCCGCACGGCTAGCTCTCGTCTGGTCTGGGCGGCTTCTTCTCCAAGCAGTCGCACATGGTGGCGGATCAGCCCGAACAGACATGCTGCCAGCACAAACAGGCCAGAATTAGCAACAAGGGTTACCGACAATACCCTCTTCAGTGCGGCAATCCTCTCGGCGTCGAATCTCGCGAAATTTGTGCTCTCCGCTGAGGATAGCGAAGACACAATGCGGCGAATCTCATCCATGTAGTCCTTGCCTTCGTTTGTATCAACGAGCATGAATGAGCGATGGCGATACCCCCGTTGGCGCAAGCTGATAGCTCGCTCCATCTCGGCATGCTTTGATCTAGCTAAAGGCTCCAATTGCGACTCTAACGATTGTTCGCGTTGCCTCCGATTTACGAGTCCTGCTCGAAGGCGGACAAAATCTGTTTCGATCCTGCCCTTCGCATCAGTGTAGGGCTGCAAATAACCTGGATCCCCGGTCAGCAGGTATCCGCGCTGACCTGTTTCCATATCGGTCACGTCTTTCAAAACACCGGAGAGTTCGGCCTGGATCGTGGAGCTTTCGAGTGTGAGCGCCGCAATTTTCTGCACCCGCTTTAAATGGTTGATCGCAAGGTACGCATTCCATGCAATGAAAGCGAGTAACGCGGGAACTCCTATTTGCAGCGCAGCTTTTCGAATCATCTAATTTTGCCGCCCTTCACGTGATGTTCAAAACACCCTCAGTCTTGATTCGATTGGCCTTACAAATTTCCTCCGCAACTTTGACCGCTGCCTTGCTGCTGTGGACCGAACCTTCTGCTGACATAACAGAACTGGCAGCCAGGGTGAAAAGCACAGCATCCTCCTGCCGGTCGAAGTAAAGCACTACTTGATTCGCTGCCATGTGTGTAGCTCCCTACTGATGGTTCTTAGGGATGATAGGCCGATTCGGCACAAGAACGAGGTTATCTCTTTTGGTGCGCCTTCCGCCCCATCAGAAGAGCGACGCTTGGAAGCGTCTCAAGGCAATGATTGACTTAATATCAGCATAGCGCTCATTGGCCGCGGTCTGAGAAGTTTCTCCGACGCGATGGCGGCAAGACCGCAGATCGCTTTTCCTCGGCTCGGGATGGCTAAATGAAAAATCAGGCTAGTTCCAGTTCGATCTTTCGGGCGGCCTGATCCAGCCTGGTGATGCGAAAGCTGCGAACCTGGCCGGCGCGAGCGGGCTCCGGCTTTGAGGCGACTGCGGCGGTGCCGCCCTTCCAGCGCGCTTGCAACATGGAACTCAGGGACGAGAGGTCGGCTTTCGATGAGGATTGACTGTCTTTTTTGGCTTCAGCCTGCGCCGCTGGCGCGACGCGGCAGGTGGCCTGCAGGCCTTCGCCCAGCTCCACGCGCATGTTTTCGGAGGAGACTTCGATCACGCGGCCGGTGACCGTGTCGCCTGGTTTGTGCTCGGCGATGTATTCCTCGATGCTGGTCGGGACAAGTTGCTTCATGCCCAGCCGCAGGCGGCGCTTTTCGAGATCGACTTCGAGCACCTGGGCTTTGACTGATTGCCCAACTTTCAGCATGTCCTGGGGATGGTTGATGCGCTTTTCGGCGCTCATGTCGCTGACGTGAATCATGCCCTCGACGCCTTCCGCGAGTTGCACGAAGGCGCCGAACTTGGTGATGCTGACCACGGGGCCTTCGATTTGCGAGCCGCTCGCAAACTTCTGCGGCACCTCGGCCCAAGGATCGCCCAGGGTCTGCTTGAGACCGAGAGAGATCCGGCGCTCGGCTGCGTTCACGCCCAGAATGATGGCTTCTACTGTTTCGCCGGGCTTTACGATGTCGTCGGCTCGGCGGATTTTCTTGGCCCACGACATTTCGGACACGTGGATCAAGCCTTCGATTCCGGGCTCCAGTTCGACGAAGGCGCCGAACTCGACGACGCGCGTGACGGTGCCGCGAATGCGGTCTCCAGCTTTGTACTTTTCGGGCACTGCGTCCCACGGTTGCGGCTGCAGTTGCTTCAGGCCGACGGAGATGCGACGCTGGGCGGGATCGACCTTGAGGACGCGGACTTCGATCTCCTGCCCGGGCGCAAGCACGTCGGCGGGCTTGCCGACGCGGCTCCAGGAGATGTCGGCCACGTGCAGCAGGGCGTCGACGCCGCCGATGTCGACGAAGGCTCCGTAGTCGGTGAGGCTGCGGACGATGCCGCTGACGGTGTCGCCTTCCTTGACGTCGGAGTAGCGGCGGTCTTTGACGGCGCGTTCATCTTCTTCGGCGACGGCGCGACGGTCGACCACGACGTCTTCATCGGCTGCATCGAGCTTGATGATGCGGCAGCGGATTTCCTGCTCGATCAGCTTCCCCATCTCGGCGGCGTCGCGGGCCCCGCTGCGGGAGGCGGGCATGAAGGCGCGTACGCCTACGTCTACGCTCAGGCCGCCTTTTACGACTCCGGTTACCGTGCCAATGATTGTGGTCTTGTTGGCAAAGGCCTTTTCCAGAGCTGCCCAGTCGGTTGGCCGGGCGACCTTGCCGCGGGTCAGCTCGTAATAGCCTTCGGGGTCGCGGCCCTTGATTGTGACCTGCAGCTTGTCGCCGGGCTTCACGGTCTCGCCGGTCTTGAACTCAGTGAGCGGCAGGATGCCCTCGGTCTTGAAGCCGATATCGAGGACTGCCGCCTCGGCATTGACGGTGATGACGGTGCCTTCGCGGCCCTGGCCGCCTTCGACGCGCTTCGGGGAGTGGCTCTTCTCGAACTGCGAAAGGACGTCCTTGAAGGACTCGGGTTCGTTGGTGGACTGGGATTCTGGAATGACTGGATTGGACATGACTGGTCGAGGAAACGCCTTGCTCGGCGCGGTCCTAACCAAGAATATCATCGGGCTGGGCTGAGGCGTGGAGAGGAGGGGGCCAATTCCAGAAAAGCGATAACCACGAAGGACACGAAGGAAACCGGGACACCTTTCTGAAACCTCGGGTTCTTGGTGGTGGCGCACTGGTTTGACTTCCCTGGGGGGCTCCCGTACCCTATTGGTTGATGTGAGTTAACTAAGTACTGTCGCTGTCTACCCTTGGAGGCTCCGATGTTGGAAGGTCTATTTCAACCGATGCACCTGCTGGTCATCTTCTTTATTGCTTTGCTGGTGTTCGGTCCCCGGAAATTGCCTGAACTCGGGAAAGGCCTGGGGGAGGGGATCCGCGCCCTGAAAGACGGCATGAAGGATCATCCTCCGGAACAGGCTTCGACCGATCAGACCAAGAAGCCCGAGACCAAGGCCTAGGTCGCGCCGGGCGCTCTATCTGCTTCACAACCTCTGCCGTCATTCTGTCTTCTAACTTTCCTCTGCTCACCATCCTGAAGCCATCCGGGCTTAGATCGCTTGTGCAGGAGGATTGCTTCCATGCTGCGCCTCGTTCGTCATCTGTTGTCGTTCGCCTCTGTGTCTTTTCTCGTTTTTTCCCTGTCTGGTTCGGGGTTTGCGGACCAGATCACCCTTAGGAATGGCGACCGCCTGTCTGGCACGGTCGTGAAGTCGGACGGCAAAACGCTCGTGCTGCATACCGATGCGGCCGGGGACATCACCATCAAGTTTGACGCCATTGATCAGATCTCGACCGATCAGGAGCTCCACGTCGGGCTGAAGAACGGGAAGACGGTGGTTGGTCCGGTCACGACCAGCGACGGGAAACTCGAGGTTGCGAGCAAGTCGGGCGGCACCGTGCAAGCGCCGAGAGGAGAAGTAGTGGTGATCCGCAACGACGCGGAGCAGGCGGCCTATGACAAGTCGTTACATCCGGGCTTGCTGCATGGATGGAATGGCGGCATCAATGTGGGCTTTGCGCTGGCGCGGGGGAACAGTCAGACGGAGAATCTGGCGGTGGCGTTCAATGCGATCCATCCGACATTGAACGACAAGATTACGATGTACGCCAGCTCGATCTATACCAAGAACGATCTGGCGAGTCCGAGCACGGTGGCGAATGTGGCGCAGGGAGGAATTCGCTATGACCACGACTTGAATCCGCGGCTGTTTTGGTTTGCTGGGGCGGACTTCATGGCGGATGCGTTGCAGGGATTGAATCTGCGGTCGGTGGGCAGTACGGGATTGGGATTCCATGCGATCAAGAATGAGCGTACGGTGCTTGACTTCCTGGCTGGCGGCAACTTCACCAATGAGAACTACACGGAAACGAATCCGGCACCGCCTCCCGCGACCAGGAAACTGATACACAATTTCGCCGGCCTTACCCTGGGAGAGGAACTGATGCACAAGCTTGGGGCCAGCACAGTACTGACGCAGAAGCTAGCCTTCTTTCCTGATCTGACCGATACCGGGCAATATCGCGGGACCTTTGACCTGGGGACTGTGACCAAGCTCAACAAGTGGCTGGGATGGCAGAATCAGTTTGGGGATGTTTACGTCAGCAATCCGCCGCCGGGGAAGAAGAAGAATGACGTGATCTTCACGACGGGGCTGAATATTTCGTTCGCACGTTAGTAGTTCTGACGAGAAGGCGTGCCGTCCCTCTGGGACTCTCGTTCTGCTTCTATGTTACCCACCGCTTACGCGGTGGGCTAACGAATGTCGCCCCTTTGCGGGGCTGTGCACTGTCTCAGCTCAGCGGCGCGATTAGGAGCTTTCTGGCGGTTTGTCTCCGCCGGCAAGTTTCGAGGCAGCCAGTTTTCTGAGCTGCGTGGTGTGTTCACGGAGCGCAGAGTTGAGTTCTCTAAGGATTGCTTCCAATTCGGCTTCTGGCACCGTGACCGCCTTGGCGACAGAGTGCTACAGCCGAAAACGGCATCGCCATACGGCGCTCTGGGTAGTCCCTTTCGGCTAGTACTACTGTGCCATGGGCGGGAAGTGCGCCCCTTCAGGGGCTAAAGCCCGCGTCTTTATTTGGTGCTGGACGGCGCGGCTTGAAGCCGCGCCCTTTCAAGGCCGATTCGCTCTGGCGGCACGGCTAGCCGCGTACTTTCAAAACCAATAGGCTCTGGCGGCACGGCTGGCCGCGTACCTTCAAAACCAATAGGCTCTGGGCGGCAGGAATGAAGCCGTGCCCTTTCAAAACCATCCCCTTTCAAACTGATTCATGAGGTGGCCTCTTGACGTGCGGCTTGGCTTAGTCGATGCCGTGGATGCGCATGTTCACCAGTTGATCGATGGTCAGGTTTTGCATGCCGCGAGTGCGCATGTTGCTGATGTACTCGGGTGTGACGTTGTGGATGCGCATGGTCACCAGTTGGTCGGGGTCGGGATGCTTGTAGCCCAGGCCTTGCAGCTTTTCGATGAATTCGGGCGAGACGCCATGAATGCGGAAGGCGATGAGCTTTTCTAACTCCACGTGGTCGTAGCCGCGCTTTTTCAGTTCCTCGATCCATTCTGGGGTGGCGCCGTGGATTCTCATTGCAATCAAGGTGTCTTCGTCGGGTGAGTATCCGGCCTGGTGCAGGGTGCCGATCATCTGCGGAGTTACGCCGTGGATGCGGAACGCAACCAGCTTGTCGCTGTCGAAAATTTTCAGGCCTGCGGAGCGCAGTTCCTCGATGAAGGCGGCATTCACGTTAAAGATGCGGAATGCGATCAGCTTGTCGGTGTCGAGGTCGTCGAGGTGCTCGGTCTTCATCTGGCGGGCGAACTCGAGACTGACATCCTGAACTGCCATGCTGTATTGCTTCTCGTCATCGACGGGAAAGCCGATCGACTGCATCGCGCGCGCGTAGTTCGGGTCAGGCTGAAAGTGAAAGAGGCCGGCGCCCTCCCCGTCGTTGAGAAAGCCTTCGCAGTCGATTTTGCCGGCATCGCGCGAGATGGTGAAGTGGACGTCCTGGCGTCCGCGCTTGGAGAAGTCGACGCCCACGAAAATGCTGCTGGGCCAGTCGGAGTTGTGAGTTGAGGTGCCGCCGTGGTGGTGCTCGATCAGCGAGAATTCGACCTTGCCGGTTTCTTCGGACTTGCCTAGGGTCCAGTTGCCGGTGCGAACTTCGGCGGCGTGATTCTTTAGGACGCCCAGGAGTAGGCAGGAGGCGAAGATCAGGAAGGCTGCGGTTTGGCGGAATCTCATTTGTCTCCCTTCCGCCTGGGCTTCGCCCTGGCGGGACAGCCGAGGCGGCTGTCTCTACTTGGTTTGTGATGGCCTAAATATCACCTTTTGCGTCTAGCACGCCTATGTGCTTGAGTTCGATCAGTTTCTCGATTGTTAGGTTTTGGAAGCCGTGTTTGCGGGCTTGTTCGATGAATTCGGGTGTGAGGCCTTGCACCTTGGCGTCGATGATTTCGTCGACGTTGGGCTTGAATCCGGCGGATTGCAGGGTCTTGATGTATTCCGGAGTGACGCCTTGCACTCGCATGCCGATGATTTCGTCGGCACTGGGGTTGAGGCCGAGGGCCCGGATGTCGCGGATGTATTCCGGGGTTACGCCCTGCACGCGCATTCCGACCACGTCGTCTGTGCTGGGCTTCAAGCCCAGCGCCTTCAGGCCATTCACATACTCTGGTGTGACTCCCTGCACTTTGAGGGCGACTACGTCGTCGGAGTCCACGGTCAGGCCGGCGGCGCGCATTTCGCGAACGTAGGCTGGGGTCACTCCCTGGACTTTCATCCCGATGATCTGGTCGGCGTCTGCCTGGATTCCCACTTCTTTCATGCCGCGCACGTAGTCGGCGTTCACGCCCTGCACCTTGAGGCCGATAATCTGATCCTGGTCGGGAGTGAAACCGAGCGCACGAAGTTCGCGGATATATTCCGGCGTTACGCCTTGCACACGCATGGCGACCAAGCCGTCCGCATCTGGATGCAGGCCCAGGTCATGCATTCCGCGAACGTATTCGGGCGTGACGCCTTGAATCTTGAGAGCGACGAGGTCGTCGGCGGTCAGGTCGGCGAGGCCCGCGGATTTCATGGCGTCAACGTAGGACTGGACGGCAACCGGTTGCTCGGCAGGCCGCGGAGACTGGGCGGGGGAAGGCTTGGCGCGGGGCGAAGGGGCGGCGACTGGGGTTGCTGATGGAGCCTGTGCGGGGGCTGACCTTGGCCTAAAACCGAGTTGCAGAAGCGAAGCGCTATGAGCGTATGCAGTGGCCTTTGGGAGAGCCATTCCGACGAGAGCGTTGCCGGCGATGAGAGCTGCGCTCAGGCAGAGAGCGCTGCCCGTGAGTCCGACTCTTCGGGTGGTATTGCGCACAGACTTGAGGCCGAGCAGGTGGACAATTCGTTCGGAGAGCGGGCCTCGGTTTGCGGCCATGGCGAGTGCGGGAGCGGTACGCCATTCCTCCATCAGGGTGAGTGCTCGGGCATACTCGACCGCATTGCCGCAGAGCGCTACGGCCATGTCGTCACAGCAGTGCTCGCGCTCCGCGCGAATACGCTTATTCATCCACCAGACAGCGGGATGGTAGAAGAGCAAAGTCTCGACGCAAACCTGGAAAACGTTGACGAAGGCGTCGAGGCGCTTGATGTGGGCTAACTCGTGGGCAATGACTGATTGGAGTTGATCCTCAGAAAGTCCGGTGAGCGCAGTAATCGGGAGAAGGACGACTGGGCGGAACCAGCCGATCACCGCCGGAGCCTCTAGCCACTGGCATTCGCAAAAACGGATGGCGCGATTCAAACCGAGACGGTTTTGCAGAGCGCGGCATATCTCGAGGAGTCGGCCGTTCACTGCAATGGATAACTTTCGCTGTTGACGTTCGAGGAGAAGGAATCCGCCGGCGGTGCGCAGGCTGAAGAAAGCGACGCCGAGCAGCCATGTTTCGACCAGCCAGGGGAGAGCATCCGGCGACGAGTTGCTGGGCGCGGGTTTTGCGCCGGGAGTCACAGTCAGGGTTCGAGCTGTCTGAACGTCCGCAAGGTGTGGGGATGGTTTCTCGGCAGCGATTGAGCCCGCCTGATTTAGAAGGAACAAAGTGGCTACGGGAGCGGCAAGCATCATGACCAGCGTGACCACGCCGATCAGGTAACGAGCGGAGGCGCGGCGGCAGAGTGCCATTGTGGCCGCGGCCAGGGCGGCAAGGGCTGTGCCTTGCCAGAGAAAATGTACGAGAGTCCATCCCAGGGAGTGCATGGCGGTCGGTGAAAGCCAGTTCGTCATCGCCGGTTCCTTTCATATTCGTCCAGCAAGCGGCGCAGTTCTTCAACCTCTTCGCGCGAGGAGCGGCGCCCGGCCAGCGCGTGCATCATGAGCTGGCTGGCGGAGCCTTCGAACACCCTTTGGAGCATGTCTCCGGCGAGTTGACGCTTGGTCTGCTCGGCGGGCAGGCATGCTTCATAGACGTGGGCACGCTGGGTTTCGTTTCGGCGAACCGTCCCTTTTGTGGTCATGATCTGCAGGAGCTTCAGGACGCTGGTGTATCCGAGTGTCTTTTTCTCGCGGAGGGCGTCGTAAACTTCGCGAACCGTCGAAGGCCCGCGGGTCCAGAGGATGCGCAGGATTTCGAGCTCGGAAGCGGTGGGTTTCTGCGGTTCCTGCTTCATGCGGGAGACCATACTACGAAGGTGTTCGTAGTGTCAACGAAAATCTTCGTAGGTGGATGGGGTATTGAGGTCAGACGCCGTTCAGTCGGGTGGTGGCCTATTTAACCACCAAGGACACGAAGGGGCACCAAGGAAAGCCTCAGGATTCACACCTTCGTGTAACTTCGTGTTCTTTGTGGTTGATGAATTTTGGGACACTACCCTCAGTCGTCTCTGCTTGAAAAGGTGCCGGGTCCGCGATAGTCTGTTGCCCTGCCTATGACCGCCGTTCGCTAAGTCCGCAAATTGCCACCCTTGAGCGAGGGCACGGTGTCGTGTGTTTGCCTCGCTCCCGTCTGGTGCTGTCTTCCATCGAAAGGATTTCTGACATGCAATTTGTCGATAAGCCATTGGCCCGCCGATTTGAGTCGGGGGAAGAGATGCCGCAGGTGTTCTATGCGCGAGTGTTCAAGAAGACGCGGCCGGAAAGCGTAGCCGCCGAGGAGGAGTTCTGTGGCGGGCACATGATCTTCGCGGGGCTGGGGTCGCCGATCGGACGAGCCACCGGCATGGGACTGGACCGGCCCTTCACTATCGACGATCTGGATCGCATTGAGCAGTTTTATCGTTCACACAGAGCGCCATCCCAGGTCGATTTGTGTCCACTGCATGATGCTGCTGTGTTCGAGATGTTCAAGGATCGTGGTTACGGCATCGCCGAGCTGAACAATGTGCTCTACCGGAATCTCGATCCGTCGGAGGAGTTTCCTCCTGCTCCGGATGGGTGCGAGATTCGGCGTGGCCTTCGGGAGGAGGCTGAGGTGGCCTCCGCCATCGTGGAGCGGGCGTTCTTTCCGGACGGCGCGCCCGAGGCCTTCACCGGGTTGCTCACACCGCTATACCAGATGGATGGCGCTGCAACTTTTACCGCCAGCGTCGAGGAGAAGATCGTGGCTTGCGGCGCGGGGCTGGTCATTCCGGAGCACCGAATCTTTGCAGTGTGCGGGGCTGGAACGCTGGCCGAGTTTCGTGGTCGGGGCCTGCAGACGGCGCTGCTGCGGGCGCGTCTGGCGGCTGCGGCGGCGGCCGGATGCGAATACGCAGTGATCGTGACCCAGGGCGGCACTGTCTCCCAGCGGAATTGTGAGCGGCTGGGTTTTCGGGTGGCGTACAGCAAGGTGACCGTCATCAAGAATCTGAAAGACGATTAACCGCCGAGAGCGCCGAGTTCGCCGAGGGAAGAGGGTCTAACTCTAGCGGTTAGGCTCTCGTTTTCTCTGCGTTCTCGGCGTGCCCGGCGGTAAATTGGTCACCATGGACGTGGATTCCATTCGCGCTTACTGCATGTCGTTCCCGCAAGCGACGGAGAACCTTCAGTGGGGGGAAGACCTCTGCTTCAAGGTAAGAGGGAACTTTGCCGAGATGATCGAGCGGGAGGACATTCGTCCCGCGCCGTACGTTGGGCGCTACAAGTGGGTGATGTTGGATCGGCTGGATGCGTTGCGCAGTGACGAGTTGGAGGATTTAGTCCGGCAGTCGTATGAGATGGTGGTGGCGAAGGCTCCGAAGGCGAGGGCTCAAAAGTCGGCTCCCAGGAAGAAGATTAGTAGAAAAAAAACAATCCGGCGCAAAACTCGTACGAGAAAGCGCTGACGTCTAGTTTGCATGTTAGCCTTCTCGATGGAGTTGGGCTATGCCTGTAACCTACGTCATCAACGCCAGCCGGAAAATAATTCGCACGACGTGCAGCAGTCCGCTGACATTCGCGGACGTGATTGGCCACTTTCGAACGCTGAAAGATGATCCGGCCTGCACCGGGCAGCTCGACGTCCTTTTAGACGTCAGTGAGGCGGATTCACTGCCGGAAAGCCGCCAGTTGGGGGCCGTCGGCGCAGAACTGGGCGGCATCCGAAAAAAGGTTCAATTCGGGGTTTGCGCCATCGTCGCCACCCGGGATGCCATGTTCGGCATGATGCGAGTGTTTGAGGTCGCTACAGGTCAGTATTTTCGCGAGACCCGGGTTTTCAGGGACTTCGCTGCGGCCGAAGCGTGGCTGGCTTCGCAGCCAGCAGCGATCGACCCTAGGTGATAGAAGCTTCATGTCGAGCCCTCCGCTGGATTTGACTCTGTTCGTGGCTGTCGGCTAGCCTCAAGAGTCGCCGTAATCCCGGACGTCTTCACTCTACATGCGATCCCGACTTAAATTATTGATTTTGCTGCTGATGGCGGCGCTGACGCTGTGGACTGCGAGTTCCGCCTTGGGCTCGGTCAATCCCGTGCATGCCGAGCATGCGGTCGTGGTGAGCGTGCATGAATTGGCTTCCCGGGCCGGAGTGGAGGTCATGCAGGCCGGGGGCAATGCTATCGACGCGGCCGTGGCTACGGGATTCGCACTGGCGGTGGTGCATCCGCCCGCGGGAAATTTGGGTGGCGGCGGATTCATGCTGATCCGGATGGCCGATGGCAAGACGCATTTTCTCGACTATCGCGAAAAGGCTCCCGCGGCCGCGACCCGCAATATGTACCTAGATGCTCAGGGAAATGTGATCGAGGGGGCGAGCGAGTACGGGTACAAGGCGATCGGTGTGCCGGGGTCGGTTGCGGGAATGGTCTATGCCGAGCAGAAGTACGGCAAGCTAACGCTGAAGCAGGTGATTGCTCCGGCCATCAAGCTGGCCCGCGAAGGATATCCGCTGACCTGGGAAGAAGCTCAAGACCTGCGGAATGACCAGCATCTGGGACAATTTGCGGAGTCGCGGCGGGTGTTCCAGCGCAATGGGGATTACTACAAGCCTGGGGAAATTTTCCGTCAGCCAGACTTGGCTCGCACGCTGCAACGGATCGCGGAAAAGCCGGACGATTTCTATCATGGTGCGCTGGCGAAGGAACTGGCGGCGGCCTTGCAGAAGGGCGGAGGGCTCATCACCGCCGACGATCTGGCGCATTATGAGGTGAAGGAACGCGAGCCGGTTCGCGGAAGCTACCGCGGGCACGAAATCATCAGCGCGCCTCCACCGTCGTCGGGGGGAACGGTACTGCTTGAGTCCCTGAACATTCTGGAAGGGTACGATCTGGCTCGGTTTGGGAACCGTTCGGCGGAATCCATTCATTTCACGATTGAGGCCTTCCGGCGGGCATTTTTCGATCGGGCGGAGTTTCTGGGAGATCCGGATTTCTCGAAGATTCCGGTGGCACAGCTGATCGACAAGAAATACGGGGCGGCATGGCGCGAGTCGATCCAGCTGGCGCGTGCGACCCCGAGCAAGGAATTGAAACGGCCAGCGATCTTCAGCCAGCTGGAACAGTATGCGGCGACGCATCCGCAGCCGGTGGCGTGGCGCGAGGCGCCGCACACCACGCACTACTCCGTTGTGGATGCCGACGGCAACGCGGTGGCGGTGACGACGACGATCAACGACTGGTTCGGATCGCGGGTCACAGCCGACGGCCTGGGATTCCTGCTGAACGATGAAATGGATGACTTCTCGGCAAAGCCCGGCGTGCCGAATGCCGATGGTCTGATTCAAGGTGCGGCCAATGCGATTGGGCCGGGAAAGCGTCCACTATCGTCGATGACGCCGACTATCGTTGTGCACGATGGCAAACTGGTGCTCGTGCTGGGCTCGCCGGGGAGTTCGAAGATCATTACGACTGTGGCAAATGTCTTGATGGGAGTAGTCGACTACGGGATGAATATTCAAGAGGCAGTCAATGCGCCTCGCTTTCATAACCAGTGGTTGCCGGATGTGGTGATCGTGGAGCGCTGGTTCTCTCCCGACACGGTGAACGCTCTGAAGCAGATGGGATACAACGTGCAGATCGGGCTCCATGATGGCGCGAATGTCTCCTACTACTGGAGTGATGCGGAGTGCATTGCCATTGATGAGAAGACCGGGGAGCGGCTGGGAGCGAGCGATGGCCGGAACAATGGGAAGGCAATTGGATACTGAAAGGCATTGTTGATTGTTGATTTTTGATTGTTGATTGAAAATCAAAGGCGTGCGGCTTGAGATCTTAATCAACAATCACCGATCCACAATTCTCAAGGACGCGCATGCTGAGAGCGGTTTCAACGTATCTGTACGTGAAGGAGCGGCTGCATCCGGGCATCCTGGATGGGCTGGTCCGCAATGGGGTGCAGGCAATCGAGATTTTCGCGGCGCGCCAGCATCTCGACTACGCCAATCGCAAGGCTCACGTCAAAGAGATTGCCGAGTGGTTTCGCGAGAGCGGCGTGCCGCTGAATTCGGTGCATGCTCCCCTGTATTCCGACTATGAGTGGGGACGGGCGGGTGCGCCTCCGGTGAACGTGGCTTCCACGGA
>WNFF01002778.1_pt1 | contig 18377 bp, 16 predicted proteins | sample 5400441 | NCBI WGS metagenome assembly WNFF01 (sample SAMN13153345, study PRJNA577476) | soil metagenome | isolation source: 120 cm saprolite under Douglas fir tree site 2 hole 3 replicate 1 | place: USA:California | collected 2015-04-18 | reverse complement strand
CTTGCTTCTGCTGATTTAGCGGCGAAACGGCAGCGCCAGGTTATTCGTTGTACTCTAGGGGGGCCTCCAAAGCATCAATTGAATCGAGGACTATTTTGAGGAGACTTGCATGTTCGCATCCAACAGCTACCCCACGCTAGGCTGGCGTGCAACGCGACGCCTTGTAAGAGCCCTCTGCAGTTGCGTGGTAATTCTGCTTATTTACTTGCCGACGGCAGGTGCGCAATCTCCGGATCGTTCCAGCGATGAACTTCACAAGTTCAATGAATCCGTGAACGAACTGATTAAAAAGGTTTCACGAAAGGCGCGCAAAAAGTACAGGTTGTGCTGCCGTTTATGGAGGCCGATGACTCGCTGGATGCTGCGCTGTCGACTCGAACCACAATCATACCAGCGCGTGTTGTTGGAACGTCCAGCGAGATCGATCTCGCGGTCCTCAAAGTTGATGCGGAAAAACTTCCCGCGCTGGCGCTGGCCCCGTACCGAAAACTGGGCCAGGGAGAAATAGTTTTTGCCTTCGGGAGTCCGGGAGGATTGCGCAATACGGTCACGATGGGGGTAGTTTCGGCAGTAGCGCGCCAGACGGAACCGGATTCGCCGATGGTGTACATCCAGACTGATGCGCCGATCAATCCCGGGAATTCGGGGGGGCCGCTTGTGAACGTGAACGGAGAAGTGGTGGGAGTGAATACTTTTATTCTGTCGCAATCGGGTGGAAACGAAGGGCTGGGATTCGCCATCCCGAGCAACGTGGTGAACGTCGCTTTTCAGCAATTGCGGAAGTTCGGACACGTGCACCGCGCTGAAATTGGAATCGGAATCCAAACGATTACACCAAACATGGCGGCGGCACTGAGCCTCCCGCGAACGTACGGAGTGGTCGTCTCCGACGTCTTGCCGGGCAGCACGGCCGAAGCGGCAGGGATGAAGATCGGAGACGTTCTGGCGAGCATGGACGGGAGAGCAACAGACAATCTGCCGATCGTGGCATTTCATTTCTATTCGCTGGAAACGGGAGACAAAGTCCATCTTGACGTCTTGCGCGGAAAGGACCGGCTCACATTCGATGTCCCCGTGATGGCGGCGCCGCGCGATATGGACCAGATCACCGCAGTGGCCAACCCGGAGAAAAATCTTGTGCAGACGCTGGGGATTCTCGGAGTGGAGATTGACAAGAAGATCGCTTCGATGGTGTCGGATTTGCGCGACCCTTACGGGATTATCGTGGCCGCGCGCTCGGCGGGCGCCAGCGTGGAAGTGCCGTTGAACGCCGGAGACGTGATTCGCACGCTGAATGGCCAGCCCATGACTTCGCTGGAGCGTTTGCGTAAGGCGCTCAAAACCCTGCCAGCGGGAGCGCCGGTCGTTCTGCAGATCCAGCGCGACGAGAAGCTGCTTTTCCTTTCCTAAAGTGGCTGTGTTTTCAGTGGTTTGGGAGTGGCTCGCAAGTGCGCATTCTAAAGGGTTTATAGGCGCGTATTGAGTATAAGATAGTAAATAGCTCGGAACTGCGCATTCCAAAGGACTTAGGGAGTTGGATGGGCAGGGGGTAGGGGGTAGGGCTTATGCCAGAGAAAGAATCAAGAAATCGGCGAGGCTGCGTGGCGGGGAACACAGGGAAAGGATAGCACGCAGGTATCAAGTTGTTAAGTACTTTGCAGGGAATGGGGGAAATTGGGGATTGAACGGCTGCGGAGGTGGCGTGAACGGTTTCCGCGGAAGCGGGACGAGCAAGAAATAAGCAAAGTCAGTGGCCCCACACGTAAAACCGACGTGTGGGCCACCCAAATTCGTATCAGGAATTTATCGTCCGGGCCACCCACCTAACCCGCGGCTAAGGGCCTGCCACCCGCCGGTCATTTGTTTTGCTGTTGATACAAACTCCACAGGTCGTGGGCCCTCCGCCGTACCAGTTGCGAGCTATCGCTGAGTGCGGCCTCCACATAGGGTTTGGCTTCAGCGTGTGATACTGCAAAGATGCCAGAAAGAGCGGCAGCTCTGGTGACCTCCCATTGGTCTTGAGCAAAGGCTCTTTTTAGAGGACCTAACGTGGAAGAGCCGCTGATCGCCATGAGAAACTTAACGGCATAAAGCTGCGTGAAGCCGTTTTTTGGTTGTAAGTCAAGGTATCTTGCGAGTGGCGCAACTGCCTTTTGTCCAAGCGCTTCCACCTCAGTGAACTCCTCATTCGTGGGTGGGACAAAGCTAATTTTCTTAACTCCACCTACCGTTGAATAGCAACGTGAGAGAGCAGTAGTCATTATCTGCTCTATGATCGCAGAGGTTTTTGGATCGCTCGCCTGGCCAAATCCAAGCGATGCATATCCAATAACAATGCAGGGCAACACAAGAGCACCACGAAGGATTCGTTGAGCTTGGTTCATTGTATATTCCCAAAAGTATGGGTTTTATTTTGTGCAGCAGGATTACCCTGAATCACTAATTGAATGCCGTCCGTACACTCTCTCCTTGTAGTATGCCCGAAAGAGCTATTTCTGCTTGGATTTGGCGAATGACTCTTGGATGTATTGTCTGGTTTCAGCAATTTTTTTTCGCAGTCCCAAGTCTTTCGTAGATAGGTCCAGCATCTGCAAAACGAACAATGTTGTTTTTGGCTCCCGGTCAGGCGTAGCTGAGATATCCCCGAAGGCTGACTTCAGCACAAGTAGAACGCGCTCAATCTGAGGCGCAGAGAGCTTTCTTTCTCCGACAACCTGAGTCACGATAACGGCAGCGTTGTCACCCAATCCGCCGATGGCCTTCTGGTCGTGTCCTTCGAGGAATCCCGTGTTGATGATCCGTTCGATTGCTTCTTCCGCGGGGCCTCTTTCCTGGCACAAAGCGCTAGTAGGAGCCAGTAGGGCGAAAAACATGGCAAATAGAGTTTTCATATTTCACCTTGAGGCCGAGACGTCAGAGGCGGGTGGCCAAGAGAATCTGCCACGGGGATTTGTTTTGTCATGTGGCATTAAGAGAGTATATCATCCGGGCACTATCCATTGTAGGTAGGAGACGTGGGTGCCGCAGCCTTCGGCTTTAAACCGAAGGGTGCCGCACCCAAGCCTCGCCAAGCCGCTAAAGGCCTGCCACCCGCCATTCATCGTGCGCGGCCTTCTGGCGCTGCCTTCGCAGCTTAATTGACTGTATGGGGAAAGGGTTCGATATCTGGGATGCGTGGTTTTGGTTTACACGCCTCGTGATTACCGAGCATGAGAGCCGTCGCTATGTCAACGACAGAGTTCACGACACGATGGGTCTCTTGCTGTCCGCAATTATCACAAGAGACGAGCACTTCAAATCCCCACTCTGCCACACGAGTTTCCGTGCAGTGAAGATGCGGGTGAAGACCGAGAATGGTCTGAATCAGATATCTTCCTTCACGAGCTATCGGGTCAGAATTGTAATACCGGCACAGCTTGTTGAGTGCGTCTTCCATGAGAGCGGAACCATCTGAATCTGCTGCGAGGTGTTCCCGAACTTTCGAGACGGAAAGGACGAGGTCCTGAAATTCCTTGTGGGGATGAGCCGCCATGTTTAGCTCCCGCCTCAATGATACCACGCAACAACCATCCCTGCTCCCGTTGCCAACCGCGAATTAACCTTCGCGCTCTCTATAAAAAACCTTGCGACATTCCTTCTTGCGCAGCCTTCCCTGAGGAGCCGGCGGAAACAGCTTCGGTCCAAATTCCTTTCGCGCAACTTCCTCGAAAGTCATCTTTGGGTTTTCAAGGCTGTAATCACCGAATTGACCCGCGATCCCGACTTGGGCAGAAGTCAGTCTCACGTAATTCGGTTTCTTGGCCGGCTTCGGTTTCGGGATTCGCAGAGCGTATCACCAGCCGGGTACAGGCGAGGAGACGGCTACTTGCCTTCCATGTATCTCGATGGAATAATCCCGGCATGATAATAGGCGACCGACTTCGCGCGCTCCGCGAAGAAAAGAAGCTTTCCCAAGGCGACATTGAAAAGCGGACGGGCCTTGTTCGCCCTTACATTTCCCGCATCGAACATAACCATAGTGTTCCAACAATCGAAACGCTGGAGAAGATGGCCAAGAGGAGCCGCCCAAGCTGCTGAATCTTCCCAAGCATAAATCGTCTGATGGAGACCTGTGGGGCAGCACTGGCGAAGAGGCGCGATCTCTGAGCAAGCTTCGCCGTCTGCTGGGAAAAGCCAGCGAAAAAGATCGCAAGATTCTTCTGCTTATGGCTCAGAATATGGCCCGTCGCTAGGTTCACAATCGCTCGCCTAGGTCTAAGATTCGCGTCGGCACCAGCGCCTTCACTTTCAATGCCCGAGCGATTTTGCCTATGTTGGTGATGCTGATATTCCGGCGTCGCTTCCACCTGCGAGTATTCAGTTCAATTCTTTCCTTTGACTGCCTGAAGTAATGACCACACGTTCTCCTGTTTCCACATTTTGAATGATGTACTCGCCGGGCCATAACCGTGCGAGTTCTCTGGCGCTCTCTCTTGCGTCTTCGAAGGTATGCGCTTCCTCTACAAAATGCAGGCTTCCGTCGCCTAGCACCTTGAAGATGCAAAAGGGCAAGGGCATCCAAACTCCAGATGGAGACGACCTACTGGGAGGGACAGTGGAGCGATTATCGCATCAATTGAGTGCGTTGGGTACCAATTAGTGCGTTGGGTACCAACGGCGGGCAGAGAATGCTATTGGGTTGGAGACTGTGGCGTGGGGGCCGGGGTTGGGGGCTTGGTGGAAGAGCGGAGGAGGGTGATCCTGGTGCCGGTGTCTTCCGTCGAGAGGGAGACGACGCGAACCTGGTCGCCGCGTTCGCCGAGGAAGGCGATGTCGTCATCGGAGATGTGGGAGTCACGGAAGACTTCAGGTAACTTCTTGGGGCCGCTGTCCTGGCGGGCGAATTCCGGGCTCAAGTGCTCGAGATACCAGATGGCGACGTATTCGCGGGAGGAGCTCGTATGATAAGTGCTGGCGATGACCTGGGGCTGATCGTCATTGAGAGAGAGGTGCGCGGCGGCCCCAAGGACGGAGATGGCGCGGGCCGTCAAGGGCTTGCCCGGAATGCCCAGGAAAACCGTGCCGTTCAAGAGCGTATTATTTCCAGCATCAATGAAAGCGCCAGTTGTGGAGAATCTCATGTTCGCTGGAGGACTGGCGGTAGCGCCGAAATTGATTGGCCCCGAGTTTCCAAAACTGTAGGGTGCCGGGATATCCGGAACGGACTTGAAAGCCGTGTACTGGGCGCCACCTTCGAAAGTCACGGTGGTCGGTGGAGGTGCCGCACCGACAAGCCAGATTTCTGTGACGGTGAGCTGGTTCGTTCCCACAAATTGCACCTGGACCTCGCGGCGATGGGCGATGGCCCTCTCGCGCGCCGAACGCAACTGGGAGAGCAGTTGGTCCATGGCCGAGTTGGCCTTGTAGTTCGGGAGAATGGTGCCGTAGTTGAAGATGGCCATCGCCAGAACGATGGAGATGACGCCAATGGCAACGAGGACTTCCACTAAGGAGAAAGCTCGTTGTGATCGGTCCGAATACCGTCTCATTCGCGCATTCCTAAGAGACCGCCGAGTCGAGGATGTGGACGAGGGGGCACAGTTCAAGGAGCATGCCGGCACCTAACTGGTTTCTGCAAGTAAGCTCTTTAGAATGAATGTACAAGACAAGCAGCGCGATGGCTGCAACTGTGGTGCCGCTGTAACGAAAGGTTACAAATCACGTAGTCTAGGTACAAACCTTCGGATTTGCGCCAGCAGGGGGTTATGAATATAAAGGAGCGGTTTCGACGCACGATTCCGACAATTCGGCGATGTAATTGGCCGGTCCTTGCACGACGAAACGGCGATGATAGAGCAACAACGCGCGCAAGCCGGCAAGTTCCTCGCCGCCGCCGGCCCTTCCGGGGCCCCCGTGCAGACAACTGGGCACCACGTTTCCGTGGCCGGTGTACTGTCCGGCGACATTCGAATCGACTACCAAAAGTCTTCCATGAAGGTCGCCAATGCCAAGGATCGTGTCGCGAGCAAAACTTGCATCATTGGAAAAAACCGAGGCTACAAGAGAACCCAAACCACGGCGCATGATAGCGATTAGTTCCTCCAGACCGTCATATGCCACCAGCGTCGCTACCGGACCGAAAACTTCGACGTCGTGAACGTATTTTGCGTCGAGTCCCTTCTTGCAGGAGAGAAGCGCCGGTTGGACAAAGGCGGATTTTTGCGGGTCGGCATCGATCGGCTGGAAATTTTTGTCACCGCCGAAGAGAACCTCACATTCTTCTTTCAACTTGGCCAGCCCTTCCAGGCAGGAGGACTGCTGCGCTTTGTTCACCACCGGTCCTACCTTCATGTCGGCGTTCCGGGGATTACCGACTTTCACGGAGCTCAGACGTGCAGCAACGGCATCGCCAAAGGCCTTGACCTGCTGACGCGGAACCAGGACGCGCCGGATGGTGGTGCATTTCTGGCCGGCTTTCAGCGTCATTTCGCGGACAACTTCCTTTGCGAGGAGGTCGAACAGATCCGTGCCGGGAGTGCAATCAGGGCCAAGAATGGCGGAGTTAATGCTGTCTGCTTCGATGTTCATGCGAACAGAACGGCGCAGGACATTCGCGTGGGAGCGAATGCGCGCCGCAGTGTCGGCTGAGCCCGTAAAGGAAATGATGTCCTCTTCTCGAACGTGGCCCAACAGGTCGCGAGCGGAGCCGCAGATGATAGAAATCGCTCCAGGCGGCAAGATATCCGCTTTTACGATATCTTCTACCATCCGGTGCGTCAGCCAAGCCGTAGGGGAAGCGGGCTTTACCACGATGGGGACACCAGAGAGCAGCGCCGGTGCAGCCTTCTCGCATAGACCCCAGGCGGGAAAGTTAAATGCATTGATGAAAACTGCGGCCCCCTTCGTGGGCATGAGAAAATGCTGTCCGACAAACGCGTTGCTCTTCGAAAGCGGGACCAGTGCGCCTTCCTTTAGCATATTTCCTTCTGCCAGCGCCCGGCCGATTTTGGAGTAATACTTCATGGTGTAAAGGGCGCCGTCCACATCGAAAGAGGCGTCGGCCTGGTTCGCTCCCAAGTTCAAGAGAGAGAGCCGAAAATACTCGTCGCGATTGGCAGCCAGGACATCGGAGACCTTGGACAACAATTCAGCACGCTGGGCATAGGTGAGTCGGCGGAGGGCAGTTCCACCGTGAGCTCGTGCAAACGCGAGGGCCGCTTCAAAATTGACACCCTGCGAAGATACGTTCGCCAGTTCGTCTCCGGTGACGGGATCGATGAGTGGCTCGCCCGCGCCAGCGCCTTCAATCCACTGACCATTTACGTAGTTAGGCAGCTTCATCGGTAAACCTCCGTTGATCTTACAATCCAGAGCCAGTGAGAACTGTTGATTGCAGACCTCGAAAACCATGGATGCGCGACGAATTTGGAATAATACTGCATATCCGTATCAATTGAAACTACGTCCTTCTTCAATGCTATGTGTAGTGCACCTTGGAATGATACTGAAAACAAATGCCTTAAATATGGTTTAGATTTCCCAATACCGGATAAGGTCTAATGGAGAGGGTGACAGTCATCTTCCTTGACCGAGCAACCCTAGCATGTATTATAATGCATACTCAACTCGAGCAGTCATGAACGCCACCACCAATCCCAAGGTTGTCACTCTACACCGGGTTATGCAAACTCCCGATGTCGATTTCCTGCTTTTTCTCGGCAAGCGCGTTCGCCTGCTACGCAATCTCCGGGGGATGACGCGCAAGATGGTGGCGCGGGAAGCGGATGTGTCTGAACGCCACCTGGCGCAGCTCGAGGCCGGAGAAGGAAATGTATCGATCGTGCTGCTGCGAAGGATTGCCGGCGCTCTGAATGTGTCTCTTGTCGAGTTATTTGCCCCAGAAGTGGAAGAGCCTGCCGGAAAGCAGATGATTCAGCGATTTCTCGAACGGCTCCCCAATCATCGACTGGAAGATGTGGTGTTGCGGCTGATGCGGGACTTCAGTCCGGGAGAACAGGTGCGCCGGAAGCGCATCGCGCTGATTGGACTGCGCGGAGCCGGCAAGTCCACGTTGGGATCCAAGTTGGCGGGCGAAAGCCAGACGCCCTTCATCGAGATGGATCGCGAGATTGAGAGGGATACGGGTATGCCCCTCGCGGAAATCTTTGCGCTTTACGGGCAATCCGGCTATCGAGCGATCGAGAAGCGCACACTGGAAAGAGTGATGAATGAAAATGAACGCGCAGTGCTTTCGGTGGGAGGAGGCGTGGTGTCCGAAAAGGAGACCTTTGACTATCTCCTTTCGCATTGCTACACCGTGTGGATAAAGGCGCAGCCTGAGGAGCACATGACGCGAGTGATGGCGCAGGGTGATTTTCGCGCCATGGCCGGGAACGACCATGCGATGGAAGACTTGCGGCGGATCCTCGAGGCGCGAGAACCGCTCTACCGGCAAGCGGACATGGAGCTCGACACGTCGTGCAGTTCGGTGGAAGAAAGTTTTTCGAGATTGAAAACAACATTGCAGGCGAATTTGCAGTAGGAGGATCTCGTGGACGTTGTCGCGACTCAAGAATCCCAGGGGAAGAAGGAAGAGGTCGATTTCCAAACCGATCCTTCGCGATACAAGCATTGGCGCCTGTCGTTCGACGGACCGGTGGCGACGTTGACGATGGATGTTGCCGAGGATGGTGGAATCCGGCCGGGCTACAAACTGAAACTGAATTCGTACGACCTCGGCGTGGATATCGAACTGCATGACGCATTGCAGCGCATTCGATTCGAACATCCGGAGATTCGTTCGGTCATCATCACCAGCGCGAAGAACCGCATTTTTTGCTCTGGAGCCAACATTTATATGCTCGGGCTGTCCTCGCACGCGTGGAAAGTGAACTTCTGCAAATTCACGAATGAAACGCGGAATGGTATCGAAGACGCGAGCGCGCATTCCGGACTGAAGTTTCTCGCTGCCTGCAATGGAACGACGGCCGGAGGCGGTTACGAGCTGGCACTGGCTTGCGATGAAATCATTCTCGTGGACGACCGCTCCTCGGCGGTCAGTTTGCCGGAGCTGCCGTTGCTGGGCGTGTTGCCCGGAACGGGCGGACTGACCCGTGTTACGGATAAACGCAAGGTACGCCGGGACCACGCCGACATGTTCTGCACGAACCCGGATGGCGTTCGCGGTCAAAGAGCAAAGGAGTGGCGGCTGGTCGATGACGCCGTCAAGCCGCAGCAGTTTGCGGAGCACATCAAACAGCGCGCGTTGAAACTTGCCGGGGAGAGTGATCGTCCCGCCGGAGCAAAAGGCGTGGCTTTGACGCCGTTGAAGCGGACGATCGACGAGGCGGGGCTGCACTACGAATACGTCGATGTGCAATGGAATCGCGAGGCGCGCACGGTAACAATCACGGTGCGCGCGCCGGAGTCCGTTGCCGAAGAGAATGTTGAAAAGGTCCTGGCGGCGGGGGCAGGTTGGTGGCCGCTGCAAATGGCGCGAGAGCTGGATGACGCCATCCTGACTTTGCGAGCCAGCGAACTGGATTTGGGGCTCTGGATTATCAAGACGGCCGGAAGCCCGGACGCCGTTCTCGCCATCGACGAATTCATTTTGAATCATCAGGACAACTGGTTCGTTCGCGAAGTACTGGGAATGATGCGACGGACGTTTGCGCGGATCGATGTCACGTCCCGTTCCCTCTATGCAATTGTTGAACCTGAGTCCTGCTTTGCCGGCACGCTGCTGGAATTGGCGCTTGCTGCGGACCGCGTCTACATGCGCGATACGCAGGAAGGCGGAAGCGTCGCGACGATGGCGCTATCGAAAATGAACTTCGGGCCGCTGCCGATGGTAAACCGGATTTCGCGGATGGAGGCGCGATTCTACAGCGATGAGGCGCGAATCGAGGCACTGCGCGGCGAGATTGGGAAAACGTTTTCAGCGCGCGAGGCACTGGACGCGGGCCTGGTTACCGCCACACCGGATGATCTCGACTGGGAAGACGAGATTCGCCAGGCCATTGAATCGCGCGCCGCGCAATCGCCCGATGCCCTCACGGGGCTCGAAGCGAATCTGCGCTTTGGACCGGGGGAGACGCTTGAGACGCGAATTTTCGGCCGGCTCTCCGCGTGGCAAAACTGGATTTTCATCCGTCCGAACGCGGTTGGCGCGAGCGGGGCGCTCAAGGTGTATGGGACGGGCGCGCCGGTGAAATTCAATTGGGAAAGAGTTTGAAGGACGTGCTTGACTCTGGACTTCTGAGGAGATCGTGATGATTAACTACACGGAAAAAATCCCGAACAACGTCGATTTGGGGAGGGACCGGGTCTTGCAACGCGCGCTCGAACATTGGCAGCCGGCGTACATGGGCTGGTGGTATGACATGGGGCCGAACGAGAGCCACAACTATGAGGTGTACCTGCGGACCGCGATCAGCGTGGAACCCGACGGCTGGGCGCAGTTCGGCTATGTGAAGATGCCGGATTACCGCTGGGGCATTTTCTTGCAGCCGCGCGACGAGAAGCGCGAAGTGAATTTCGGAATTCACAAGGGGCAAACGGCCTGGCAAGAAGTACCGGGCGAATACCGCTCGACTTTGCGCCGAGTGATCGTGACGCAGGGAGACACCGAGCCAGCTTCAGTGGAACAGCAGCGGATGCTGGGAGCGTCTTGTCCGTCGATGTACGATCTGCGAAACATTTTCCAGGTGAACGTCGAAGAAGGGCGTCACCTATGGGCTATGGTGTACTTGCTGCACCGCTACTTCGGACGCGATGGCCGCGAGGAAGCCGAGTCTTTGCTCGCGCGGCGATCCGGGGACGCCGATAACCCGCGCATTCTCGGCGCGTTCAACGAGGCGACGCCGGATTGGCTGGCGTTCTACATGTTCACGTTCTTCACCGACCGGGATGGAAAATTCCAACTCTGCGCCCTGGCAGAATCCGGCTTCGATCCGCTGGCGCGGACCTGCCGGTTCATGCTGACGGAGGAAGCGCATCATATGTTTGTCGGCGAGACGGGAGTCGGCCGCATTATTCAGCGGACTTGTGAGGTGATGAAGGAAAGCAAGGCCGAAGATCCGTCGGATGTGCGGGCGCTCGGCGTGATTGACTTGCCGACGATACAGAGATACTTGAACTTTCACTACAGCGTCACGCTGGACCTTTACGGCTCGGATGTTTCCTCGAACGCCGCGAATTATTACACCAGCGGGCTGAAAGGCCGTTTCCGCGAAACCAAGCTGAATGACGATCACGTGCTGACGGACGCGGAATACCCAGTTTCCGAAGTTGTGGGCGGAACAATCATCACGAAAAACGTGCCGGCATTGACGGCGTTGAACGAACGCCTGCGCGATGACTACATCGATGAGATTGCCGATGGAGTCGGCCGGTGGCAGAGGGTGATTGACAGTGCGGGCATTCCATTCCGGTTGACCTTGCCGCACAAAGGCTTCCATCGCGAGATCGGCAATTTCGCAGGGCAGTTTATAAGCCCCGATGGAGAAGTCTTGAGCGAAGAGGCGTGGAAGAACCACGAATTCGAATGGCTGCCGAGTCCGAAGGATTATGCTTATGTGCTGTCCCTGATGAGCGGGCGAGTCGTGGAGCCGGGCAGGTTTGCGAATTGGATTGCTCCGCCGGCGCGCGGGGTTAACAACCAACCTTTGAACTTTGAATACGTTCGATTCAATTAGCGCACCCGAGTGAAAGCGCAAGCTTCGGCGAAGGGCGGCGATCTCTGCAACCGATCATAGACATTCACGTTCACATCATGCCGTACCACATGATGAAGCCGTCCGCCCATGAACTGATGAAGCGTGGCCGCAAGGACTACGCCGATGTTGAACGCTATTGTGCCGATCCCAAAGAGTTTCTGGGGCTGCTCGATCGTCTCGGAGTAGAGCGCGCGGGGCTGATCAACTACGTTGCGCCAAAGATTATCGGGTTCACGCCGGAAGTGAATGATTGGAGCGCAAAGTATTGCAGCGCGGCGCCGGATCGTCTCATCGCGTTCGGCGGAGTGCTACCCGGGACGGTTCCCGATCCGGGCGCGGAAGTGGACCGCCTCGCGAAGCTCGGGATTCGCGCCATCAAAATGCATCCTTCGCATCAGGCGCTTTCGCCCAATGATTACATGGACGGCAACCGCGGCCTGGCGGCAGTTTACGAGCGCGCGCAAGCGAACGGCATGCCGATCATGATTCATACGGGGACTTCGATTTTCCCAGGCGCGAGAAACCTCCATGCGCAACCGATGCTCTGCGACGATGTGTGCATTGACTATCCGAATCTCGTGATCATTCTCGCGCATGGCGGCAGACCGCTGTGGATGAACGAAGCGTTTTTCCTGGTTCGAAGGCACAAGAATATGTACATGGATATCTCCGGCATCCCACCTCAGAAATTGATGGAATACTTTCCGCGAATCGAAGACGTGGCGGACAAGGTGTTGTGGGGCACAGACTGGCCCGGGCCGGGCGTACCGGAGATCAACGGAAACATCGAGAAGTTCAATGCTCTGCCAATCGGGGCCGCGGCGAAGCGCAAAATTTTGTACGACAATGCGGCGCGGCTGTTCCCACGATGAAATGTTTTGGCCGCCGCTGGGGCCGCGGCAGATCGCGTGTTCCTAGCGTTTTCCTTCGGCACTTGCACTTCCCTCCAACCATAATCTGAACGACTGTTCTCTTTCTGAACCACTGTTCAGAATCCTTTGACACCGGCGGCCTGAAGACGGACACTAGGGAGGCGGATCGACCCTGCAGCCCTCCTCTCGTTCGAACGCTGGAGAATGAAGTTGTCCAACAGCCAAGCGAAGAGTCAGCGCAACAGCCATCTCAAACGGCGCTATCTGGCACGGCGCCTGGAGATCCTGCGCGCCGCGGGCAGAGAGTTTCGCGTGCGCGGGTTTGCGGAGACCGGTATGCGCGACATCGCGGCCGCCGCGGCTCTTTCTCCGGCAAACCTTTACAACTACTTCCGGGGAAAGCACGACATACTCTTTTTTTGTCAGGACAATTCCCTGGATCGGATGCTCACGGCGCTTGACAAGGCTCGCCGGATGAGAACCGGCGCTGCGATAAAGCTGCGCATAGTGATCGTGTCGCACTTGCGATGCGTACTCGACGAAGTCGAGGGATCCGCGGCGCATCTTTTGACAACGGTGCTGCCGCCCCGCCAACAACGCTATCTGATAGCGAAACGCGACAAGTACGAAGAGGGCGTGCGTAATCTGATCGTCGCGGGCATGCGATCGGGGGAATTCGTTCCCTGCGATCCGGCGCTTGCGGTACGCGCCATCCTTGGAGGTCTGAACTGGAGCGTGCAATGGTTCAGCCCGGAAGGACCGCTAACGGCAGCGGAGATCGCGGAGAGATTTGCGGATTATCTGATTCGAGGTTTGCTGACAAGTCCGGATGCGCAACAACGGCTTCCCTTTGAGCGGGAGACGCGTCGCGGTGTGCGCGAGCCCGTTCCGCAAGAAGTGAAAAAGCGCGCATCGGTCCGGTAATACTTTCACGAGGTGCTTAAACGTGACCACGCTACCCATCGAATCGCAAAAGACGGCTCAGATACGATTCACGCTGAACGGCGAAGAAACCGATGTCTCCTTCGCGCCTTATAAGACTTTGCTGGAGATCCTGCGCGAAGATCTAGGTCACACGGGCACGAAACACGGCTGTGAACTGGGAGAATGCGGAGCTTGCGCCGTTCTTCTGGACGGCAAGCCCGTGCTTTCCTGCCTTGTGCTGGCACTCGAATGTGGTGGAAGGCAGGTACTAACCGTCGAAGGCCTCGGAGAAGACGGAAACCTTCATCCCTTGCAGGATGCTTTTGCCGATCTCGGAGCGGCGCAATGCGGCTATTGCACGCCGGCGATTCTGGTCACGGCGAAGGCTCTGCTGGATCAAAACCCTCACCCCAGCCGGGATCAGATCCGCGAGGCGATCTCCGGAAACCTTTGCAGGTGCACGGGCTATCTTCAGATTTTCGAAGCCGTCGAAGCCGCGATGCTCAAGATCGCAGACCAGAAGAGTTCTGTTACGTAAATCGTGCGGCGAGGGCGCGAGCAGGCACTCAGGAGGACGCATGGCGAATGAAAAGTATTTGCGAAAGACGCCGGTTGACGCTCCAAAGGCGGACGGGGATGAGCTTCGCGTGATCGGTGTCCCTCGGCGCAGAGTCGATGCCCGCGCGAAGGTGACGGGCCAAACACGCTTCGCCGACGACATTTTCCTTCCGCGAATGGCGTACTGCAAGCTGCTGCGGTCTCCTCATCCTCACGCGCGCATCCGAAAAATCGACGCGTCGCGCGCCGCAGCTCACCCAGGAGTGTATCTGGTACTGACGGGGAAAGACGTTCCCATCCAGTACGGGATTCTTCCCGTCAGCCAGGACGAGCAAGCGCTTTGTGTCGACCGCGTACGGCACGTCGGAGATCCGGTCGCCGCCATCATCGCGCGTGAGGAGCTGACGGCCTTTGAGGCACTAGACCTAATCGATGTCGATTATGAAATCCTTACGACGATATCCGATCCCGAGGAAGCTCTGGCGACTCCTGAGCCGCGGATTCACGAATATGGCGAAGAGGGAAACATTCATAAACTCGTGGCGCTGGAATTTGGCAACGTGGAAGAAGGCTTTGCCGAAGCAGATGAAATTTTCGAGGACACTTTTTTCTTCCAGGGGAGCACCCATCTTCCCATCGAGCAGCACGCTTCGGTCGCCATCAAGGATCCGGATGGAAAGCTGACGATCTGGTCCAGCACGCAGACCCCTCATTATCTCCATCGCGCGCTTGCTAAGGTGCTGGAAATGCCGGCCGCTCACATTCGCGTGATCGCCACGCCCAACGGCGGCGGTTTCGGCGGAAAAAGCGATCCGTTTAATCACGAGATCGTTGTGGCCAAGGCCGCGCTTTTGCTCGACCGACCCGTCAAGATCTGTCTGACGCGTGAAGAGGTTTTTTATTGTCACCGGGGACGGCATCCTGTCCTGATGAAATTCAAAACCGGAGTCAAGAAGGACGGCGCGATTACCGGAATGCATCTCCAAACGTTGATCGACGGCGGGGCATATGGCTCGTACGGAGTCGCCAGCACGTTCTACGCCGGGGCGTTGCAAACGACCACGTACCAGATTCCGCGGTATCGCTATCAAGGCTGCCGCACCTTCACAAATAAACCACCCTGCGGTCCAAAGCGCGGACACGGCACTCCTCAACCGCGATTCGGCCAGGAAGTCCAGATGGACAAGATCGCGGAGAAGCTTAAGATTGACCCGGCAGACTTACGGCTTCGCATCGTTGAATCCTCAGACGCGGTGACGGCAAATTTCTTCCGCCTCGGAACGGTCAATCTAGCCGAGTGCATTCGCCGCGTGGTCAAGGTTTCCGATTGGAAAGAAAAATTCCGCAAGCTCCCCGAAGGCCGCGGCGTTGGTCTGGCGTGCTCCGCCTATTTGACCGGGGCGGGACTCCCCATTTACTGGAACAAGATGCCGCACTCGGGAGTTCAACTGAAATTCGACCGCAGCGGCGGCGTTTCGATTTTTTGCGGAGCGACGGAGATCGGGCAGGGATCGGATGATGTTCTCGCGGCGATTGTTGCCGAGGTTCTGGGCATCGACACGTTCGACATCCGTCTGTTCACAGGTGACACGGACCTTGGGCCGGTGGACCTGGGATCGTATTCCAGCCGCGTCACGCTGATGGCTGGAAACGCGGCATTGCAGGCCGCTGAACGCGGAAAAGCAATCATTGCCGACGCAGTTGCGGAAAAACTGGAAGTGCCGAAAGAACGACTGCGCTTTGCTGACAAGCGCGTATTCGATTCCGCCGCACCGGAGAAAGGCCTCACCTTTCAGGAAGCGGTTTGCATGGCCGAGGCGCGCTTCGGCACGATTGGCACGGTGGGCTCCTACACTCCGCCGAAATCTCCCGCTTTGTACAAGGGCGGCGGCGTAGGCCCGTCTCCCACCTATTCTTATTCCGCTGCGGTCGTCGAAGTCGAAGTAAATCCAGTAACTGGATGGGTCACCGTTCCAAAGATTTGGATCGCGCACGACATTGGACGCGCGCTGAACCCGACGCTGGTGCGCGGCCAGGTCGAGGGCAGCGTTTACATGGGGCTCGGGGAAGCGCTCATGGAAGAGCAGGAGTTTCGGCGCCTTCCAAAGAAACTTTCTCATGCGCTGGTACACAAGTTTCCCTCGATTCTGGAATACAAGAGCCCGACCTCGCTGGATATGCCCGAGGTGTTCACGGAGCTGATCGAGGAACCCGATCCCCGCGGCCCGTTTGGCGCGAAGGAAGTCGGTCAGGGCCCGCTCCTGCCGATCATGCCCGCGGTCGCCAACGCCGTCTACGACGCCGTCGGGGTGAGGATTGATGAAATTCCCGTCACTCCGGAAAAAATCATGAAAGCGCTTGCCGAAAAGAGGGCGGGACGTGACCCGCGTTTTGGACCGAGCCATTTCCCGCCTGTAAATTGGCCGGAGGCGCTGCGCGTACCTCCGCCGTGGGAGGGGGGCGACGGCAACGCAGTGAACGATGTTCCCCGGCGCGAAAAACTTCGCCGCGAGAAAGAGAAGGTGCTCGCGCCATGATGCGGCTGCCTCTTTTCGAATTCCGAGCACCGCGCACGCTCGAAGAAGCCGCGCGCATTCTGGACGGCGAGAGGGCTAGTGCGATGCCCCTCGCGGGCGGCACGGACCTGCTGCCGAACATGAAACGGCGGCAACAGGTTCCGCGGACGCTGATGAGCCTGCGTCACATTCAGAGGTTGAGCGAAATTGAGTTGCGCGATTCAGAATTGCGGCTTGGCGCATGCCTCACTCTTTCTAATATCGCGGCAGACCCGCGCTTTCGATATGGATTGACGGCGCTGGCGCAAGCAGCTTCCCTGGTGGCCACTCCGCAGATTCGAAACGCGGCGACTCTCGGCGGAAACATCTGCCTGGATACACGCTGCAATTACTATGATCAAAGCTACGAGTGGAGGAAGGCGATCAATTTCTGCCTGAAAAAAGACGGCACAACGTGCTGGGTCGCGCCGGGAAGTTCAAAGTGCATGGCCGTCTCCTCGACGGATACGGGGCCGGCACTGATGGCACTCGGGGCGCGAGTCCGGCTGGCGTCGCGCTCGGGAGAGCGCGAGGCCCTTCTCTCTGATCTGTACAACAACGATGGGATCGACTACATCAAGCGCAGGCCGGAAGAAATTCTAGCGGAAGTGTTGCTGGATTCTTTGCACGGGTGGAAAAGCACCTACTGGAAACTCCGGCGCCGCGGCTCGTTTGACTTTCCCGTGCTCTCCGTTGCAGCGGCGGCGCGCATTTCCAGAGACAATGTGGTCGAGGACGCCCGCATTGTCGTGGGCTCCTCAGCTTGTCGTCCGTTGGCCGCCCCGCAGGCAGCAAAATCGCTGCTTGGCCGTCGATTAAATCAAGAGGCAATCGAAGAGGCCGCCGCACTTGCGGCTCGAATCGCCAAGCCGCTGGACAACACGGATTTCGACATGACGTGGCGCAAGAGAGTCACCGCCGAATTTGTGACTTACGCGCTGCGAGAGCTGCGCGGGGACGATGTGCATACAGAGCGCGAGAGCTTCACGCGATACGCCTTCGAGTGATCTCCGGGGACTTTCCGCATCCGCGATGCCAGGCTATTTGACTTGAAAATTGCTTCCGGCTGAGCGTACTCAAGAAGAATTATCGAGCAGGAACCGGCGCAGCGCATTCCCGATGATCGGGACCGCCACGACTCTACCAAACTAATTTAATCGCCTTTTCAACAACCGTCAGCCGCAGTCCCGGGCAGCCCCAAGCATTACGTTCGCGGGGCGTCTTCCGCGGGCTTTGCCGTCGCGCTCTCGCCGCCGGTGATGGGCACCATGCGACCCTGGCGGATCACATATTCGACATTGCCCCAGCGGATGTGATTCGAACCAAAACTTGCCAGCCAGATGACGAAGTGGATCGCGTCCCGCAGCGGCACCAGCCAAATCTTTCGGCGTAAGACTTCGTCCCCCACACCCCAAATCCCTACCGTCCAGGCCATCGCAAAACGCAGGATCAAGTAGGCAAGCAGATAGACGCCCGCGATCCATTTCGCCGGCGCGACCAGTGCGGCGAGCAGAGCCCAGGGCAGTCCTTGCGTAAATAACAATCCCACGTAAGACAGCGGCCTGCACAACCGCACTGTCCGCGCCCAGCGCACTTGATGATCCCAGAAGCTGCGAAGGGTCTGCGCGGGATACATGGTCCATACGGCTTCGCGTGATAAAACGACCTCGCCTCCCGCTTTGGCAATCCGGTGGCCGAGTTCATAGTCATCCGCAAGCGCGTCGGCAATGGCCTCAAACCCACCCATCTTCCCGAGCCATTCCTTCGTCGTC
>WNFF01001582.1_pt1 | contig 18386 bp, 20 predicted proteins | sample 5400441 | NCBI WGS metagenome assembly WNFF01 (sample SAMN13153345, study PRJNA577476) | soil metagenome | isolation source: 120 cm saprolite under Douglas fir tree site 2 hole 3 replicate 1 | place: USA:California | collected 2015-04-18 | reverse complement strand
CCGCCCCCGATATACCTTCCGCACCCCGTCAAACATACGTCCGCTACGTGCGTGACGTGAATCGGCCTGGAGTGGGGCCACGCGATGCCGCGCGACGACGAAGAAGCACGGAAAGCCTGCCTAGCTCGTGTGGTGGCCTGTAGGCCGGATTACTCCGGCCGTCCCTGACATTGCCTTTGTCGCCCTGCGTGATCAGGAGAAATATTTCGATAATCGCATCCCGGGAAGGTTGAGCAGGGGCGCGAATCCGGCCGGGTTGTTGACGGATGTGAGCCAGCTGAACGGCGGCCGTTGAGCGCCCCGATGAGAGGGAACCGAGCCGGTTCCCTCTCATAACTTGCATCTACGATGACTTCGGGTGGCCAAGTCATCGGTGTCAGGCAAAGGAAGATGCGCGTGGGCGGACAGCTCGCCCGCCATGGGCGACTACCACGACCACGAATGGGGAGTCCCTTCGCACGACGACCATTACCTCTTCGAGATGCTGACCCTCGAAGGTGCCCAGGCCGGCCTGTCGTGGGCGACCATCCTCAACCGGCGCGACGGATACCGGCAAGCTTTTGCCAATTTCGATCCTTCGAAAGTGGCCAGGTTCACGGACCACCGGCTCGAACAGCTCCGCCAGGACCCTGGCATCATCAGAAACCGGCTCAAGATCTCCAGCACCCGCGCCAACGCGCAGGCATACGTTCGGGTGCAAGGCGAATTTGGGTCGTTCTCGACCTACTTATGGAACTGGGTCGATGGGGTCCCAGTCATCAACCACCCCCGCACGCTCGCCGACCTGCCTGCGACCACTGAGCTGTCCGACCGCATCAGCAAGGACCTCAAGCGCCGGAACTTCACGTTCGTCGGGTCCACCATCGTCTACTCGGTGATCCAGTCGGTCGGCATCGTCGACGACCACGTCATCACCTGCCCGTTCAAACCACGGGCTGCCGGCCGGTGACTCCGAGCACGGAATATGTCGTTGCTCGCGCAAGTACTTGTTGTTGACTTTCGCAAGAGGTTGACAGCATGAGCGAGCACAACTCGACTTATGTGCTGCGCGGCTCCGCGCGGAAGCCTGGACTGCGGGCCCCCGGAGGGCGCGCCCACCGCATTCCTAAGGTCAGAGGTCGTGCCCAGGAGGTTGCTGCCATGAGTGCATGGAGGCGTTGGCAAGATTGGGTCGTCGTCGGCTTGGGCGTCGTGCTTTTCCTGACTCCCATCGGGTTTGGTGAGACAGGGCAAGCGGTTGCCACTTCCACGTTGTACGTGCTCGGTGCCCTCATTGCGCTCGGCGGGCTGTTGAACGCGGCCATGAGGCAGGCGGGTGGACTTGAGCTCATCCCGTCCGTCCTCGCCGTGATTCTGTTCGTGAGCCCGTGGCTGTTCGGCTTCACAGCGGTCACAGCCCTGGCTTGGTCTGCGTGGATCATCGCCATCCTGGCTGCGATCACCGTCGGAAGCCTGTTCGCGATGCGCACTCGCCGCGTCACGGCGTGAGCTCGGAAACGAAAGGAAAGCAAGGCGGGGCCTGTGCGGCCCCGCCTTTTTGCTAGGAGGTCACGAGATGGAGACCGGTGAATCGACGTACGGATACCGCGGCTCGAGGTGGATCAAGCGGATCGTGGTGGCCGCGGACGGATCGCCCGCCAGCAGCCGAGGCCTCGACCAGGTGGCGGACCTCGCTCCTCGCGTGGGAGCCAAGGTAGTGGTCGTCTACGTTCGGCACCTGCCGGCTACAGCCCTGATGGCGCCCGGCATCGCCGACCCCACGATGGTCCAGACCCTCGACGATCAGGAGGCCGGGGTCAGGCAGGAGGCGGTCCGCGCTCTCGGCGGCACCGGCGTTGACTGGGAGATGGTGGTTCGCGCGGGAAGCCCCGGCGAAGAGATCGTCCAGGTGGCGGACGAGAGCGGCGCCGACCTCGTAGTTGTCGGGAGCAACCGTCACAGCTCGCTGCACAACCTGTTCCTGGGTTCGACCGCGGCCTACCTGGCGGCGCACTCACAGGCGCCAGTGCTGGTCATGAGATCGAAGACGGCCAATCGCGCCGAGGCCGCTGTCGCAGCGATGCGCTGAGCGCTTCGCGTCCTGTCGATTTGGCCCGAACCCGTTCGTGTAAGGGGTGAGAGGCGGCACGATGCCGCGCCCAATCAAGGAGGAGCGAATGCGCAAGATCGTCGTCTTCATGAGTCTGACCCTGGACGGGGTGATGCAGGCGCCCGGCCGGCCCGACGAGGATAGCCGCGGCGGCTTTGGGCATGGGGGCTGGGCGCTGCCGTATGCCGATCCGGAAATGGGCAAGGCGGCCGGGGAGAGCATGGCCACGACCGGCGGCCTCCTGTTTGGGCGGCGGACCTATGAGGACTTCTACTCTGTCTGGCCCAAGCGAACGGACAACAACCCCTTCACAGAGATGCTGAACAACACCCAGAAATTCGTCGCGTCCAGGACGCTTTGCCCGCCGCTGCCGTGGATCAACTCCACGCTCCTGGACGGCGACGCCGCGGCAGCGGTGGCCAGGCTCAAGGAGCAGCCGGGCAAAGATATTGTCGTGCTCGGCAGTGGAGAGTTACTCCAGTCGCTGATGCAGTGCAACCTGATTGACGTTTACGTGCTTCAGATCCACCCGCTGATACTCGGATCGGGACGCCGCCTCTTCAACGACGCCGATTCACGAGCCGCCCTCGAGCTCGTCGATTCCAAAACAACCTCCACCGGCGTCGTGATCGCCACCTACCGGCCGGCGGTAATGTCATCGAGGAGCGCCGAATGAAGCAATACCTGCTCAGCGTCTATCAACCCGAAGGCGATCCTCCCCCGGCCGAATTCCTGGAGAAGGTGATGCGGGATGTGGACGTGCTGAACCAGGAGCTCAAGGCCACCGGCTCGTGGGTATTCGCCGGAGGGCTTCACCCCTCGAGCACAGCGACCGTGGTTCGGCTCCAGGACGGCGACTTGCTGGTGACCGACGGCCCGTTCGTCGAGGGGAAGGAGCACATCGGCGGGTTCTGGGTCATCAAGGCGCCTGACCTCGATGCTGCGCTCGAGTGGGGGCGTAAGGCCGCCCGGGCGTGCACCGTTCCGATCGAAGTGCGGCCGTTCCAAGAAGAAGCCGGGGACTGAGCCCCGACGTACCGGTGCTGGCGGCTTCGGAGATCGAACGTGTATTCCGCGAGGAGTACGGTCGAGCGGTCGCCGTCCTGGTCCGCGTCTTCGGTGACATCGACGTGGCCGAGGAAGCCGTCCAGGACGCGTTCACCACGGCGGTCCAGCGATGGCCGGCCACCGGGTTGCCGCCGAGCCCCGCGGGTTGGATCATCACGACCGCCCGCAACCGGGCGATCGACCGTCTCCGCCGGGAGTCCTCCCGGGAGGATCGCCACGCACGGGCCGCGCTGCTGCACGCCGGCGATGAACCACGCGAGGAGGGCGCTGTGGGAGACGACCGGCTGCGCCTGATCTTCACCTGCTGTCACCCCGCGCTCTCGACGAGCGCTCAAGTTGCGCTGACGCTCCGGCTCCTGGGCGGACTCACCACCGCCGAGATCGCGAGCGCCTTCCTGGTCCCGGAGGCGACGATGGCCCAGCGGCTGGTCCGCGCCAAAGGCAAGATCCGCGACGCGAGGATCCCGTACCGGGTTCCGAACGAGAAGGACCTCCCGGGCCGCCTTCGGGCCGTGCAGGCCGTCATCTACCTCATTTTCAACGAGGGTTACACGGCGAGCTCCGGCGAGCGGCTCGTCCGTGAGGATCTGTGCGCGGAGGCCATCCGCCTCGGACGGCTGCTGGCCGGTCTACTTCCGAGTGAACCGGAGGTGATGGGGCTGCTCGCGCTGATGCTGCTCGTCGAGTCGCGCCGGGCTGCGCGCGCAACCCCCGGCGGCGAGCTCGTGCTGCTGGCCCATCAGGACCGCGGCCTCTGGGATCGCGCCCTCATCGCCGAAGGCCAGGACCTCGTCAGGCGCTGCCTCCAGCGTAACCGGCCCGGTCCGTACCAGGTGCAGGCGGCGATCAACGCCGTCCACAGCGACGCGCCGGACGCGACAGCCACGGACTGGTGGCAGATCCTGCAGCTTTACAACCAGCTCCTGGCGCTCGCCCCGAGCCCCATCGTCGCGCTCAACCGCGCGGTTGCGGTGGCCGAGGTCGAGGGACCGGATGCCGGGCTCACGCTCGTCGACGGGCTCGACCTCGGTGAATACCACCTGTTCCACGCCATCCGCGCCGACCTGCTCAGGCGCCTGGGGCGCAACGACGAGGCGGCGCTGGCCTACGAGGCGGCGCTGACCCGCACCGAGAACGCCGCCGAGCGCGGCTTTCTGCAGCGCAGCCGTGACGCCCTGATCTAAGTCAGGGCGCTGCGTCCGCCGAGCAGGGACATCCGATAGATCTCGAGGGCGCCTGACCGCCCGCGCACGGCGGACTGGTTGGTCAGCTCGCTCTGCAGCATGGCTGCCACCTCGTGGTAGACCGTTCCCGTCATCAACACCTCGCCGGGGCCCGCATGGGTCACCAGCCTCGCGGCGACGTTGACGGCGTCACCCAGGAGGCCGAGCTCGGAGCGATCGGGCGAGCCGACAGCGCCAACCACGACCGGTCCCGACGCGATGCCGACGCCGACCTCGAGCCGGAATCCCCATTCGTCGGCGCAGTGCCGGTTCAAGGCCTCATTGGCTCCGATCAAGCCGATCGCGGCCGCCATCGCCCGATTCACGTGGTCCGTGCGCAGGGCAGCGTCTCCACTTGCACCGAACGTCGCCATGACTCCATCGCCGACGAACTTCTCGACCACGCCTCCGCAAATGGAGATCGAGCGGATGACTCTCTTGAGATGCGCGTTGAGCACATCCAGCAGGCCGGCCGGGTCGTGTGCGAACCGCTCGGTCAATCGGCTGAAGCCGCGGATGTCGGTGAACAGGATGGAGGCGGTGCAGACCACCGGCATGGGAACGCTGGGTCCGGCGAGCAGGCCAGGTCCGCGGTCCTCGTACGTCTGCCGCAGAAGCAGCAGCCGCGCGAGGTCGTCCGGGTCGGCGGAGAGCGCTCGTCCGACAAAATCGGCCGCAATCAACTGGCCACCAGCTGGGCAGCCAAGGATTTGCCGATCATGTTCGCGGCCGTCTCGGCCATCCCGGGTCCTTTGCGCAGTACTGCTGACACTCCCAACTTGTGCAAAACCAGGCTTTCGGCGGGATCAAGGTCCTTTTGCGTTACGACCACGACCGGGATCCCAGACCCATGCGTTGCTCGCAGCCGACGTAGAAAATCCTCGCCCGAGAGCCCGGGCAGGAGCAGGTCCAGAACGACAGCTCGCGCCTTCTTCTTGGTCATGAGACGCTCGGCGGTTTCCGCGTCTGCGGCCCATATCGAGCTCAGGCCGCTTGCGGTCAGCTCCGCCTCCAGCAGGTGGGCGAAGCCCGAGTCATCCTCGACCACCAGAACATCTCCCGTTTGGGTCGCCTCGCGAGCGCACGGAACTGTGAAGCGGAAGCGGGCACCCTTGCCCAAGCCATCCGAGCTCACGCCGATGGCGCCACCATGCGCTTCGACGATGTTCTTGCAGATCGCCAGGCCGAGTCCGGTGCCTTTGATTCCGTTGCGATCGGGATTGTCGACTCGAAAGAACCTGCGGAACACATGGGCCAGAGCGTCGGCAGGGATCCCGAGGCCCTCGTCTTGAACGTAGACCTCGACCATGTCTGCGACCACGCCTGCGCCGACGACGATCGTGCCGCCATCGGGAGAGTACTTACGCGCGTTTGAGAGTAGGTTTGCCACCACGCGGAAAATGGAGTCACCGTCGATCCGAACGAGAGGCATATCGTCGGCCAGACGGGTTTCGATCGAGATGCCGGCCGGATCGCCGATGAGGGCGACAGCGCGCTTGATCAACGCGTTGATGTCCCCAGGCGCGAAGCGCATCTTCAAGTGGCCACCCTCGATGCGTCGAAGGTCGAGGAAGTCATTGATCAGCGCGGTCAGGCGGCGGCCCTCCTGAAGCATGACCGCGAGGTATTCACCTCGCTTCTTCGGCGTGATCTCTCGCGTCACCAGCAGTTCCGTGAAGCCGACGATGCTGGCGAGCGGAGTTCGCATCTCATGACTCACCATGGACATCATTTCGTCCTTGGCACGATTTAGCTCCGCATTGGCCTCCGCGCGCGCCTGCGACTGGTGAAGCTCGAGCTCGAGTTGCTGGCTCTCTGTGAGGTCCTCGGCGAGCACGAATCGCGCTTCGTGCCCTGCGAAAGTGGTCGCGTGCGATGTGATCAGGACCTGGACGGTGGATCCATCCTTCAAGAGGTGCCGCCACGGACCCGTTTTGTCGAACTCCGGCTGAGGATTGGCGGTGAGCTCTAGGAACTTCGGAAGGTCCTGGGGCGGGCGTATGTCCTTGATCGTCATAGCGAGAAACTCGTCGCGTGAGTATCCGTATCGGTCGACGGCGGCGCCGTTCACCTCGAGAAACGCCAGCGTATTCACGTCGTACAACCACATCGGCTGGGGATGCCCGTCGAAGAGCTGGCGGTAATTGCGTTCCGAAAGCAGAGCCTTCTGCTCGCTGCTGAGCCGGTCCGCAAGCTCACGCTTCAGCGTCGCCATGAGCCGGTCGAAGTCCCAGGCCAAGCTGGTCACCTCTGCAGCACCGGTCCCGGCGACGGCTCTGACAGCGTCGCCCGACGTCGAGCCGCGCATGACGAGGCTCAGCTGTCGCACCGGCTCAGCAATGCGCCGGTAGACCACGAATGCGACCACCAGCATGACGCCGACGCCGCCCACGATGATGGCCAGGCTGCGGTTCGACAGCTGGTCGGCAGCCGACAGGGCGGCGGTCTCATCGGCCCCCACGTACACACGCCAACCCGCCGGGTCGATCGTCGAGCGCCCATAGATACGCTGAGTTCCGTTCAGGTCCGGCTGGCTCGCTGGGGCCGAGCCACTCACGGAGATATTGCCGGTGAGGCTCCGTCCCATCCAGTGGGCCGGATCGATCGATCGCAATACGACCGTCTTGCCGTCGCTGCTCGTGACCAGGAACTCGAGCTGATGGACTCCGCTGCCAAACTCGGATGCAAGCTTGGGGCCGATGGGCGACAGGTCCAGGAACCAGGCGAGGGCACCCCGTCCCGGAACCGGGTACGAAACGACAACCACTTGATTTCCTGTCACTGGGTCCTTGATGGGAGCGACCGCGACGGGCTGCGGGGCCACGAGCCAGGCCTGCCCTTCATAGATTGGAGACGTGGTATCCGGCGACTTGCGAGAAGAGCAGACCACCGAGCCGTCGAGCCGGACGAGGTCGATGTGGCCGGTGACGAAAGCACCAATGGGCGCATAGCCGAAGTGGCATTTACTCGCGTCCGCGTAAATGCTCGCCATGCTCGGATCGCTGGCAAGGGGACCGGAGACAGCCGCGATTTGGTCAAAACCCGCTTTCAGCTGCTGCGCCGCCCTCTGGGCCGCGAAGCTCGCATCGGCACTCGCTGACTGCCGAGCGTCCATCTCGGCCATGGTCCGGACCGCGAAAGCGGCGAGTGCGGCCACGCCAAGAAGTACGGCCATGAACAGAGCCATGTAGTTTCGAAGCGACCAGCCTGCACGACGAGGCGGCCCGCGCCTCAACTCACGATCGCGTTGCTGCACGACCATCAGAGCTGAAGCGCTTCTTCAACCCGGGTCAGTAGGTCCAGCGGCGAGAAGGGCTTGGTCAGGTAGAAGTCGGCGCCCCCGATCAGGCCGGCCTCAATGTCCGATTCCTGCGCTTTGGCGGTCAGGAGGATGACCTTCGTCTCCCCTAGGCACGGGTCGGCCTTGATCAACTGTAAGACCTCGAGGCCGCTTCGCCCAGGCATCTGTACGTCGAGCAAGACGAGCGCAGGCTTGTGCTTCTGAACCAGCGTCCAGGCCTCGGCGCCGTCTGCCGCTTCGACCACGCAGTAATCGTCGGATTCGATCGTGGCATGGACGAGGAGCCGCATGCTCGACTCGTCGTCGGCGATGACCACGGTCCGCATGACCTGCAGTCCGGGCGGGGTGCGGGTTCTCATCCGGTCACCCCAGTGAGCGTCAACGCCTCGGTGATCAATGTGACTGCGGCCTGCGGGGCGCCGGCCTCTTTCGGCAGGACGGCAATCGCGCCTTCCGTTTCAAGCGCGGAAATCTCCTGAGGCTCGAGGTTCTTCACGGTCAGGACCACCACAGGGACGCGCTTGGCTCCGCCCGCCCACATGCGAGCGAGAAAATCTTCGCCCTGGAGGCCGGGCAGCGCCAGGTCGAGGACGATCGCCCGCGGCGTCATGTCCACGAGCAGGCGCTCGGCGGTCTCGGCGTCGGCGGCGCGCACTGTGCTGAGCCCGTGTGCCGCGAACTCGGCCTTCAGAATGCTTGCGAACCAGGCCTCGTCCTCGACGATGAGCACGTCCGCCGGCGCTGTGTCCGACCGTGAGATCGGCAGCGTGAACCAGAACCGCGCGCCCTTGCCCAGACCCCTGGAGGTGGCGCCGACACGGCCGCCATGGGCTTCGACCATCGTGTGTGTGATGGCCAGTCCGAGGCCCGCGCCGGGGGTGTGCCGGCCCACTCCCCGGTCAGCGCGATAGAACTTATGAAAAACCTTGGGTAGGGAGTCGGCTTCTATACCGATGCCGTGGTCCACGATGCTGACCTCGACCTTGTCCGCGATAGCCCGAGCTGAGATCCTGATCACGCCGCCATCGGGCGAGAACCTGCGGGCGTTCGACAGGAAGTTGGCCAGCACTTCGCGGATCGCCTCGGCCTCGGCTGACACGAGTGGTAGCTGCGTTGGAATGTGCACATCGATTGGGCGCTCGTCGTCTTCGCCGGCGGCCGCCGCCGCGCGCTCGATCAGCGAGCCCAGGTCCACAGGAGCAAGGTCCAGCTCGCGGTGACCGGTCTCGAGACGCTGCAGCGCCACCGCGCTGTTCACCAGTGCACTGAGCCGCCCTGCTTTCCGCAGCAAGATCCCGGCGAAAAGACGGCGCTGGTCGTCGGTGAGGTCGCCCGAGTCGATCAGCTCGGCGGAGCCGACGATGCTAGAGAGGGCATCGCTGAGGTCATGGCCTTGCAGCCACACCATGTCCTCATGGGCACGGTCGACGACGGGCGGGAGTGAGTCGCTCAGCTTGACCGAGGTGGGGGGTCGTGCTCGCGTCACGGCTGCCTTTCCGCGTCTTCATAGGCGCGCTGTGGCTGCCTGAAGACCAGGCCGGCGGTCCAGACACCCAGGATGTACCCGACCGTAAAGAGGGCGAAAACCACGCCCATGACTCCCATCAGTCAGGTTTACGCGCCGAACGTCGCAAAGTCGCCATGCCCCGACATTGCCCGGATACCCTCTATGCAGAGGGTGCTCGTGCCCTAAAGCTCGTAGTGCCGGGGTTTTACAGCTCTATCAAGCCCGTTCGGGCGGCCGCGATCACCGCCTGGAGCTTGGAGTGCACCCCCAGCTTCTCGATCAGGTGACGGACGTGCCACTCCACGGTGTGCGAGGCGATGCCCAAGCGCTCGGCAATCGTCGCGGTGTCAAGCCCCTCGGCCAGGAGCCGCAGCACGTCGAGCTCGCGGGGGGTGAATTCAGCCACCATCTTTTCGTGGGCCAGCCGTTCGGTGACGGCCCTCCGCTGCCGTGCGATCGCCTTGGCGAAGAGCGCCACCGGGATCAGGACCTCGCCCACCGACGCCCGTCGGACCGCTTCGACGATCTGATCCGCGGTCGCCTTCTTGGTCAGGTAGGCGGTCGCGCCGGCGTCGATTGCATCCAGGAGCGCGGATTCAGAGTCGTCGGCGCTATGGAACACAATCGCGGCCTCTGGTACGGCAGACCGGATCGTGGCGGCGGCCGCCGGTCCGGTCGAGTCCGGCAGGGTGAAGTCCATCAGCACCACCGAGGGCTTTTCGCCGGCCGCCATCTCGGCGGCCTGATCGCCGCGGCGGGCGATACCCACCACAGTCATGTCGTCCTCGCTGTCCAGAACCCTGGCGATGGCTGAGGCCAGGAGTGGATGGTCCTGGACCACCAGCACCCGCACCGGGGTGGTTGAGGGTACGCTCAACGGGGGCTCCGAATTGACACCAGAAGCTCCGAGCGGTTAGCGGATGTCGCCGGCTTGGGCAAAGCCGCCAGGATGTTTGTAGAGGCAGGATCGAACAGACAAGTTAGTCTGTAGTGTACTACACAATGATGTGCAATAATGTGCAGGCGTTGAGCTAGAGTCATGGTAAGTAACAGTCTGCTAAATACTGAAGAAGCTGCCCGCTTCCTCAGGGTGAGCCAGGCATCGATTCGCCGATGGAGCGACGCCGGCCTGCTGCCTGCCCGTCGCGTGGGTCGGCGTCGCGAGCGTCGTTTCGCCCACGCTGATCTGGTCCAGTTCCTCGGCCAGCGCACCGGGGACCCTCAGCTGCCCAAGCAAGGCTTGGCGGTCAACGTGGGAGGCGCACCAATCCCCCTCCGAACCCATCTGGCCCCGATCTTCAGCACAGATCTGGGCGGCCTCAGGCTCTCAGTTCCCTTTCTGGCGGAGGGGCTCGCGGCCGGGCAGCCCTGCTTCCTCGCCGCGACGGGGGATGTTCTCGAGCGCTACATCAAGGCTCTCAGCCAGGAGCCCGCCCTCGACCTCGACGCCGCCACTCGCGCCGGTCGCTGGACGGTCGTCGGATGGCCGGGCGGGACGGTGGCGGAAGCCCTCGCCAACTGGGAGAGGCTTTTCGGAAAGGCCCTGGCCGGCGGCCCCACCATCCTGCGCATCGTGGGCGAGATGGCCTGCGAACGGACGATGTTTTCGTCAGACGCCGAAATGTTGGCCTACGAGGAAGCCTACGAAGTCATGATCCAGCGCTACCCGGCGGTCACCCTGTGCCAGTACGACGCGCGTGAGTTCAACGGCGAAGTCATCCTGCGAGTGCTCAAATCCCACCCTGACATGTTTCAGCAGCACCTTGGAGGTCTCCTGAACTAGCTCGCCGAGTCGAGCAGACAAAGATGGCAACCAGACGGTCGTCAGAAGCGGTTCGGGAACACATGCTGGCTGCAGCCTATGAGCTCTTCAACGAGAAGGGCGTTCGGGCTGTGGGAGTCGACGCGATCATCGCGCGCGCCGGGGTCGCGAAGGCGACCTTCTACCACCATTTTCCATCGAAGGACGATCTAGTCAAAGCGTACCTGCAGCGTCGTGAGCAGTTGTGGACGCGGGAATTCCTCGAGGCCGAGTTGAAGAAGCGTGCTGACACGCCCCGAGGACGGCTGCTGGCGATATTTGACGTCTTCGACGAGTGGTTCCATCGGGACGACTTCGAAGGCTGCCCTTTCCTCAGGACGTTGTTCGAGACGTTCGAGGAGAGCGCGCCCCAACAGAACACCGTCGCCGCTGCAGCCCGCTTGCATCTGGCCAACATTCGAGACATCGTGCGGCGCAACGCTGAGGAGGCGGGCCTGGCTCGACCCGACGAGTTGGCTCAGAAATGGCAGATGCTCATGGCTGGTTCGATCGTTTTCGCCGGCTATGGTGAGAGGATGGCCGCCCGAAGTGCGCGCGAGGCGGGCGAAGTGCTGTTGAGCGCCCATTGATTTGGATGGGTGGATGGCCCGACTTCTTGCGTGGGGCCAAGACCTCTTTTCGCAGGGAGACTTAACGCTCGGCGAGGGCGTATTACTTGCGCATGGGCTCACGTGGGATGATCCGGCACCGACCCTTTTACTCGTAGGCGCGCGGCGAGAGCCGACGATCATGGGGACCAGATCGGGCGGCATTCTGCGCATCGCTCGGGCCTATGACGATCAGATCCATATGATCCTTGCCAAGGGCGCCACACAGATTGCACTACACAACGGCCACGCGCACCTGAATGGCCGGACCCTCGCAACGACCGAGGTCGCGAAGGCGGTCCGTAGTCTCGCCTAGGCGGAAAGGTCCGAGCTCATCGGTATCCCCGCCACGATTGCGTCGGCCAGCCGCGTCAGGTCAGCGACCAGGGGATCGGTCGGATCTGATGTGACCATAGGGCGGCCGCTGTTGGCAGCCGCATCCAGGCTTTCGTACCTCTGCACGATGAAGTCCGGCCGGCGCCCCAGGACTCTTGCCGCCGCATCCGGGTCCATCGCGTGGGTGGTGCTGTAGTTGAGGATCAGGCGGGTCCGCGCCTCCGCCACGCCAAGCTTCTCGAACAGACCGATGCAGCGCCGGGTGGCCTTGAGTGAAGGCAGCGATGCCGAGGTGACCAGGCAGATCATGTCGCTGGTGTCCAGAGCCGTCAGCGTGCGTTCGCTGAACGACGCGGGTGCGTCGATGAGCACGAACTGGCAGGTGGCGCTGAGCCGATCGATGGCCAGCTGGATCGCCGGCAGAGTCACCAGCTCTGCGCGCTCTGGGAGGTCAGCGCCGACCACCAGGCGGACGCTGCCCGACTCCGTCACGAAGCCTTCGAACAACGCTTCGTCGACAACCGTCCCCGGCGCCGGTTTGAGGTCGGCCAGCGTCTGGTTTGGATGCAGGTTCAGGTACACCGCCGAGTCGCCGAACTCGACATCGAGGTCGAGCAGGCCGACCGGGCGAGACGAGCGTGCGGCGAGCAGCACCGCGGTGTTGACCGCGAGGCAGGTCGTACCGACGCCTCCTTTCGCGTGCGCGAAGAGGATCACCCTGCCCCGGTTGGCCCTTGCGGCCGCGCCTGCTGATCGCCGCAGCAAAGATTGGACCTTGGCTTCGAGGATCGCGAGCTCGAACGGCTTGGGCAGGTAGTCGTCGGCGCCGACCGCGTAACCGGCGAGGGCATCGGGGGGCGCTCCCATCTCGGAGAACATGAGGATCGGAACGCCTGCGGTTCGGTGATTGCCGCGGAGGCGAGAGGTCAGCTCGATGCCGTTCAGCTCGGGCATGCGCACGTCGGTGATGACCATGTCCGGCACGCTCTCGTGAATGAGCTCAAGGGCTTCGATCCCATCGCTGGCTTTGCGGACCTGGTAGCCCCTTCGCTCCAGGAAGCCGCCGACCATCTTCTGGATCACACGATCGTCGTCGACGAGGACTATGTCTTGCACCGACATCACCTAGCCTCCGTGAGCTTGGAGGCGATGGCGCGGGCAAGGTCGCGCTGTGAATAACCCTCGAGACCGGAGAGGTCCTGGGTGCCGTCCTCGCTCATCATGGCCAGCCCGGCCGCCGCGAAGGAGCGTCGCGCCTCGCGCGGATCGCCCGCGAGCTCGAGGGCAGCCCCGAGCTGAAAGTAGGCGATCGCCAGGTTGGGGTTGAGGTAGGTCGCCTGACGAAACGCGCGGACGGCTGCGTGTAGGTCGCCGCTCGCCGCGGCGTGGTCACCTTCCGCGATCAGGCCGGCCAGGTCGGGAGGCGGTGGCGTGACGCCCTGGCGCCTAGCGACGGCGGGCGCAGCCGGGGTCGGCGCGCTCCGTCGCCGGTAGCAGAACGCCTCAGCCACCCTCACGGGTTCGAAGAATCGCGTCATCCGCCCGGGCGAATCCGAATGGCCAAGGAAGAGGTATCCACCCGGAACCATGCTGTCGGCGATGCGTTGAATGCACGCTTCCGTCTCTTCGCGTCCGAAGTACATCAGGACGTTGCGGCAGAACACCACGTCTGACTTGGGCATGAGCGGGGCATCGTCAGCGCGCGCGAGGTTGTGGTGAGTGATGTGCACGTACCGTCGAATGAAAGGCGCGATCTCGTAGCCGCCTGGAATCGGGGTTAGAAACCGCCTCTGGCGCTCGGCCGACAAACCACGCAGCTCACCGTCTGCGTAACGTGCGATCTCAGTGCGCGCGAGGGCGTGAAACGAGACGTCCGTGGCGACAACCTTCCAGTTGTGACGTCCGGTTTCATCGATGAGCATGGCCAGGCTGTACGGTTCCTGGCCGTTTCCACATCCGGCGCTCCACACGGTATGCGGCGCACCGTTCGCTTTCCGCACGAGGTCGGAGAGGGCCCCGAATTGAGCGGCGTCCCTGAAGAAGGCGCTGTGCTGAACGGTGACTCGGTCCAGCAGGTCATCAAATGCAGCGGGCTGGCTGTCGAGCATGTCGACGTAAGCAGGCATTGGAATGCCCGCGAGGTGCGCACTTTCCTCGAGCAGCCTCTCGAGCCGGGCACGGCTTGCCGGCTCGGCTTTGAGTCCCGCTCGCGAGCGCAGGAGCTGCGTTGCGTGATCGACTGGATTCATGCTCACCTCGGCGTCGTGGCCTCGAAGGGCCGGACGCTCTTGCCCGGTGCGAGCGCGCCTGCGCCCTTGTGACGGTGCGGTGGCGCGCCTTGGGTACGACCCAACAAACGTGACACGGCGCTGAGCAGGCCCACCTCGTCGAACGAGGTCTTGACGATGTAGGCATCCGCACCGGCGTCAAGGCCGCGCTGGTGATCCTCGTCGCTCCCATGCGAGGAGACGATCAGCACCGGAATGTTGGCCAGACGGGGATGCCGTCTGATGTTTTGAATCAGACGTAGGCCGTCGAGGTTGGGCATCTCCACATCCGTCACCACCAGGTCGGCGGGCAGCTCGGCCAGCATTCCCAGCGCCTCCGCTCCGTCGCTGGCGGTGCGCACCGCGTAGCCTCCGCGCTCCAGGATCGAACGCTGCAGCTCGCGCACCATCAGGGCGTCATCGACAACCATCACGGAAAGCTGCGGCGGGGGCGCGGCGGGCTTGTCGGTGACGTCGGACGCAATCTTGGCCGACGTGGCGCGCTCGAGGAGATTCGGAACGTCGAGCACCAGCAGGATGCTGCCGTTCGGCTCGATGCTCGCCCCGCTCACGGACTTGAGATCGCGAAGGCGACCCGTCAAGCCGCGGACGACCACGTCTCGCTTCTGCAGCACCGTTTCGACCTGGAAGGCATGCGAGCTCTCCGCGGTGCCGAGCAGGACCCACGGCCCGCCCTCGGCGGAGGGCAGACCCAGAAGCGCGGCGAGGTCCGAAACCGGAATTGCGCGCCCGTCCACGACGGCCAGCCGCCGGCCGCCCACGACCTGGACGTGCTGTGCCTCCAGCATGCGGACTATCCCCTGCAGGGGCAGCGCGAACGACTGGCCGGAGATGGACACGATGAGGCACGGAATCACCGTCAGCGTGATGGGCACGACGATCCGGAACTCGGCCCCCACGCCAGGATGGTTGACAACCTGGACCGTGCCGTGGATGGCCGCGACGGCGGTGGCTACCACGTCAAGTCCGACGCCCCGACCGGATTCCTCGGTGACGACCTTGGCGGTCGAGATACCGGAGCGGAAGATCAGGTGCAGCGACTCCTCTTCGCTGAGGGCGCTGACGTCGACGCCGGCCTTGGCTGCGGAAGCCCGCACTGCCGCCACGTTGATCCCGGCGCCATCGTCGCTGATCGAAATCACGACCTTGGATCCGACCTGTGCTGCATGGAGCCCGACCACGGCCTGCTTCGTCTTGCCGGCCGCCAGCCGCGCTTCAGGGAGCTCGACGCCGTGGCCCACCGAATTCCGGACCAGGTGGAGAAGAGGCGAAACGAGCTCCTCGAGCACGCCTCTGTCGACTTCGACGTCCTCACCGCTGACCTCCCAGCGCACATCCTTGCCGGCGGCGCGGGCCACGTCGCGGACTGTGCGATGCAGGATGGGCTCGAGCGTCCCGACCGGCACCATGCGCGTCCGCTCGGTGACCTCCTGGAGCTGGTTGATCACCTTCGTCAGCTCGCGATACTCGGTGACGGCATCAGGGTCCAGATTCAGCTCGGAGCCGAATACGTGGCCCACCCTCAGCTGCGCGGCGGAGGCCTCTCCGACGAGCCGGTTGAGCTCGTCGATTCGGGCCACCGGCACCTCGAGCGTGGCCGAGTCCGGCTGTTTCCGATCCAGGTGAGCCGCCTGGGCATTCGGAACCGGAGCAGCCGGCGAGGGCGCGGACGGCTGGGTCGGAGCTACTGGTACCGGAGCCGCTGGTACTGGAGCCACTGGTACCGGAGCCACTGATATCGGAGCCACTGCTACCGGAGGTACTGATAGTGGAGCGACTTGCGGCGGCGGTGAGGACGGAGCTGCTGGTTTTGGCGTTACTGGCAACACGGCTATCGCCGGTGCGGCTTTTGGGATTGCTGCAGGCGGCACTGGCCTCCCCACTTGTGCGGAGACCCCCTCCCGCGCCTGCGCCGCGGGGACCCCAGTGGACGCGGCGGTCGGGAGGGGAGGGGTGGAGGACGGCAGCAGGCGCTCCAATGCAGCCTCGTCGCTTGCGTCTTGATCGCCGCTCGAGGGGCTCGCGATGAGCCGGCCGATGCCGTCGAGAACGAGGAGCATCGCATCTGTGAGCTCCGGACTCGACCGACGCGTCCCCGCCCGCAGCTCGACGAGCAGGTCCTCGAGCCGATGGGCGAGGCGGCTCACACGCATCATGCCCACCATTCCGGCCGCTCCCTTCATGGTGTGCGCCTCACGAAAGATCCCGTCGATCGCGGCCTGATCGTCGGGCGCCGACTCGAGCGCGAGCAGCCCTGAGGCGATGCGCTCGAGGTGGCCCTTCGCCTCCTCGACAAACAGTGGCCGGAACTCGTCCTCTAGCTCGCCCATTTCAAATCCAGCCGATTCTTGACCAGCTCCTCGACATCGACGAGCACCACGAGTCGACCGCCATGGCTGTAGACGCCGAGCTCACCAGGGTGGGTGCCGGCGCCGACCGGTTCTTCGAAGTCGGCGGCGGTAGGAAGTTCCTCAGCGGCCAAGGCAACGACATCCTTCTCACCGTTCACCAGCACGGCGAAGGGCGGATCGCTGAGGGCGCCGGTGGCTGTGATCACACCGGTGTCGAGCAGCGGAACGATCTCACCGCGAACGTTGACCACGCCGAGCAGGCCGGGGGGCGAGAGCGGGACTCGGGTCACGACCGGATGGCGCAGCACCTGATGCACTGTCGCCATCGGCACCGCGAAGTAGGCGGCGTTGACGGCCAGCACGAGCACACGCATCAGTTGCTCTCCTCGGCAGCCGACCTGACTTCCTGGGCAGCAGCCGCCACAGTGCGACATCTGTCCGTGATGAGTTGAACAGCGAGCTCGACTCTGTCAACCGCGGTGTGTTGAGTCGTCACGGCCGGCTGAACTTTGGCGCTCGCGTCGGCCATGGCCTGGGTCATGCCCATCCAGCGGTCCAGCTGCTGGCCGCGTCTCTCGATGGCAAGCACCGCCTCGCCGCTGGTCACTTTCGCGCCTTCGGCGAGGTTGGAGATCTGCGCGGCGGCAGCCTTGGAGCGCTCGGCCAGCCGGCGCACCTCGTCGGCGACCACCGCAAAGCCACGGCCGGCTTCTCCCGCACGAGCAGCTTCGATGGCCGCGTTGAGCGCGAGCAGGGCGGTCTGGTCGGCGATGTCGTTGAGCAGCTCGATCACTTCCTTGATCTCGTCGACGCGCCTCGAGTTCGCCATCGTGCGGTCGCTCGAGGCCTGCAGGTCGGTCAGCGTGCGCTGGATGTTCGTGCGCAGCTCGGCGGCTTGGAGCACGACGCCCGCGACCGTCTCCGCGATCGAGGCCGAGGCGGTTGCCAGCGCCTGCAGCTCGGCCGACGTCTCGGCGGCAGCTTGAGTCTGTTCAGCGGTGGCGGTGCTGAGCAGCTCGACCGAAACCCCCAGCCGGCGGGTGGATTCGCTCGCTTGGCCGCGCAGCCGCGGCAGCTCGATGACGATGAGGTCCAGAAGCCGATTGACCGTGTTTGCCAGGCGGCGGGTCTCGCCGCCGCCGCCGGGGACGGCGCGCACCGATAGATCCCCTGACTCGATGGCGGCCGCCACCTGAGATAGCGCGAGCACGGGTCGGGCGATCCACCACGTGGACAGCGCGAGGATTGCGACGAGCAAGAGCAGCGTCCCAACTTCCAACCAAAGCCCCAGCTGCGTGAAGTTGAAGACGGCCGCCAGGACGAAGAGCGGCAGGACTACGACCAGCGAGCTGAGGATCATCCTCAAGAAGAAGGTGTCCCACGGGTTCTGGTGCTCAGGCAGATCCGGTGAATCCGGTTGGAAATCGGAATCGGTGGGCCTCAACACACGCAGGTTGGCCGACACGTTGTGATCGAGGCCCCTCTCGAGCGGGCCCTCAAGCTCCACGGTGTGGCTCCCCCTTTTCGCCTTGTGCACGCTCACCGGACCAGGCAATATCGGTGGACAGGTCGCCCTGATGCGAGGCCGCCAAGGCGATCTCCTGTGCGGAAGCGGCGACAGACCGGCTGCTTTCGGCGATGCGCTCGATGGCGGTCACGGACTTTTCGACGGCCGACCGCTGCTCCAGGGTGGCGAACCGAACCCGACCGCTGGCTTCGGCCATCGCTGCCATCATCACGAGCCAGAGTTCCATCTGGCTGCCTCGAGTCTCGACCGCCTGCACCGACGCCCGGCTCTGGACCTGTGCGCCTTC
>WNFF01004284.1_pt1 | contig 18389 bp, 17 predicted proteins | sample 5400441 | NCBI WGS metagenome assembly WNFF01 (sample SAMN13153345, study PRJNA577476) | soil metagenome | isolation source: 120 cm saprolite under Douglas fir tree site 2 hole 3 replicate 1 | place: USA:California | collected 2015-04-18 | reverse complement strand
CGATACCGCACCCGCGTCCGATACTGCGGCCGCACCTTCACGTCGCTGAGCTTGATCATGGCCCCCCCCTTGGTTTGGACAGGCTGGACGCCCAGCTGCCTATCAAAGCAAAGGAGGTCAATCTTGAGTAGATACTTCACGGCAACTGCATGGTCCTTGACCACCCCACCGCCCGGCGCTACCCTCCCCAGCACCATGATGAAACGAGCGACCGTCGAGTCCACCGCCGACGCCTATCTGGAGCTGCTGGCCGCGCGCGGAGTGGAGTACTTCTTCGCGAACGCGGGCACCGACTTCGCCCCGCTCATCGAGGCCTACGCACGCCGCAGCGCGCAGGGCCAGGCGAGCCCCCGCCCCATCACGGTGCCGCACGAGGTGCCGGCGGTGGCGATGGCGCACGGCTACACCATGGTCACCGGCCGGGCCCAGGTGGTGATGGTCCACGTCATCGTGGGCGCGGGCAACGCGGCGGGCGGGGTGATCAACGCGGCGCGCTCCAACGTGCCGATGCTCTTCTCGGCCGGGCGCAACCCGATCACCGAGGCGGGCGACGCGGGGAGCCGCGACCGGCCCATCCACTGGGCGCAGGAGGCGTTCGACCAGGCGGGCATGCTGCGCGAGTTCGTCAAGTGGGACTACGAGCTGAAGCGCTTCGACCAGCTCGAGACGGTGGTGGACCGCGCGCTGACCCTGGCCCAGTCCGAGCCGCGCGGCCCGGTCTACCTCACCCTGCCGCGCGAGGTGCTGGCCGAGCGGCACGACGCCATCGAGTACGCCGACCCCGCGCGAGCGGTGATACCGGCGGCCACCCTGCCGGACCCGGTCGCGGTGGACCAGGTGGCGGCGATGCTCGCCGCCGCGCGCAACCCGATCATCATCACCAAGGCGGTGGGGCGCGACCCGGCCGCGGTGCCGGCCCTGGTCCGCCTCGCGGAGACGCTGGGCGCGCCGGTGTTCGACCAGTTCCACACCTACGTGAACTTCCCCCAGGACCACGCGCTCCACGGCGGCTTCGAGGCTGCGCCGCACCTGGAGGAGGCGGATGCGCTCCTCGTCGTCGAGTCCGACGTGCCGTGGTTCCCGCAGATGAAGCGGCCGAAGCCGGAGACCCGCGTCATCCACGTGGGGGTGGACCCGCTCTTCTCGCGCTACCCGGTGCGGGGCTTCCCGGCCGACGCGGCGCTGGCCGGCACGCCGCGGCTGACCCTGGCCGCGCTGGCCGACGCGGTTGCCCGGCGAGTGGAAGCGGCGACGGTGGCGGAGCGGCGGCAGCGGTGGACCACCGCGGGCGCCCGGCGGCGCGAGGCGGCGGCCGCGAAAGGCCAGGCGCTGCGCGGCGACGTGCCGATCGACATGCTCTGGCTCTCGCGCGCGATCGGCGAGGTGGTCGACGACCGGACCATCGTGGTCAACGAGTACGACCTGGACGCCACCCAGTGCACGTTCACCCGGCCGGGGAGCTACTTCGGGGCGCCGCCGTCGGGCGGGCTCGGCTGGGGGCTCGGGGCCGCGCTGGGGGCCAAGCTGGCCTCACCCGACTCCAGCGTGATCTGCTGCGTGGGCGACGGGGCCTACATCTTCGGCTCGCCGACTGCGTCCCACTTCGTCTCGCGCGCCTACAACCTGCCGGTGCTGTTCGTGGTCTTCAACAACCGCACCTGGAACGCGGTGAAGCGCGCGGTGCAGACCTACGCCCGCGACGGCTGGGCCGTCCGCACCGACGCGATGCCGCTCACCGCGCTCGAGCCCTCGCCCGACTACGAGATGCTCTGCCGGGCCTCGGGGGGTCACGGCGAGAAGGTGGAAGACCCCGCCGCGCTGCCGGACGCGCTGCGCCGCGGGCTCCGCATCGTGAAGGACGAGAAGCGGCAGGTCGTGCTCAACGTGATCTGCAAGAAACCGTGAAGATCCTCGCCTCGGGGCCCAGCGGTCCGCCCGGCGAGCTCGACCCGCTCCGCGCGGGCGGCCACGAGATCGTCATCGGCCGCCCGCTCGACCAGCCCGGGCGCGCGGCGTACACGGACGTCGAGCTGGGCGCGGCGGCGCGCGACTGCCACGTCATCCTCGCCTCGCACCTCGACGCGATCACTCGCGGCGTGATGGATGCGGCCCCGTCGCTCCGGCTCGTCATCGTGCCCTTCATCGGCACCGACAAGATCGACATCCCGGCCGCCTCCGCCCTCGGGGTCCTGGTGGCCAACAGCCCGACCCCGGAGAACTTCATCGCGGTGGCCGAGGCCACCATCGCGCTGACCCTGCTGCTGCAGAAGCGCATCAAGCACAACGAGGCCAAGCTGCGCCGCGGGGAGTGGGCGCAGCGCGGCGACCGCGGCGAGTTCCTCTTCGGCAAGACGGTGGGGCTGGTCGGGCTCGGGCGCGTGGGCTCGCACGTGGCGCGGCGACTCGTGAACTGGGACGTGCGCCTGCTGGTGTCCGACCCTTACGTCTCCGAGGAGCGCGCGCAGTCGCTCGGGGCCACCCTCGTCGACCTGCCGACCCTGCTGGCCGAGAGCGACGTGGTGTCGCTCCACGCCTCGCTCACCGACGAGACCCGCCTGCTGATCGGCGAGAAGGCCCTGCGCGCGATGAAGCCCACCGCGATCCTGATCAACACCGCGCGGGGCGAGATCGCGGACGAGGAGGCGGTGGCCCGCGCGCTCGGCGAGGGCTGGATCGCGGGGGCCGCGCTCGACGCCTTCACCCGCGAGCCCCTGCCCGCGGCGAGCCCGCTGCGCGCGGTCGACCCTTCGCGCCTGATCCTGACGCCCCACAACGTGAGCCACAGCGAGGCGGGGCGCCGGGCGAACCTCGCGCTCGCCCTCGAGCAGATCCTGGCCGCGGGCCGCGGCGAGCCGCCCGCCCACTGCGTCAACCCGGACGCGATCCCGCGCTGGAGGACCCGATGAGCCCGACCGCCTACTCCATCATCGACGCCGACGGGCATGTGACCGAGTCCCTCGAGCAGGTGGCCAGGTATCTCGACGCCCCGTACAACCAGCGCCCGCCGACCTTCCCGTTCTATCCGTGGGACGGCTGGGACCGGCGGATGCTCGGCACCCTCGGCGACAACGCGGGCACCGCGGAGGCGTGGCTGCGCGCGCTCGACCGCGGCGGGATGGAGCAGACCGTGCTCTACCCGACGCTCGGGCTCTTTCTCTCGTTTCTCAAGGACCGCGAGTGGGCGGTGGCCCTCTGCCGCGCCTACAACACGTTCCTCCACGAGGAGTTCGTCAAGCAGAACCCGCGTCTGCACGCGGTCGCGCTGCTGCCGGTGCAGGACCCCGAGGCGGCCGCGCGCGAGCTGCGGCGCGCGGTGACCGAGCTCGGCCTGGTGGGCGCGATGCTGGCCGCCGACGGCAGCCACCTTCTGGGGGACGCGCGCTTCCTGCCGATCTACGAGGAGGCCGACCGGCTCGACGTGATGCTGGGCGTGCACGCCTCCGGCTCGCACCTGGGCGGCGGGGGCCTCGAGCTGTTCCCGCGCTTCATCCAGGCCCACACCTGCTCCCACGCCTTCGGCCAGATGCGGCAGATCACCTCGATGATCTTCGAGGGCATCCCGGAGCGCTTCCCGCGCCTGCGCATCGCGTACCTGGAGGCGGGCTGCGGCTGGGCCCCCTACTGGATGGAGCGGATGGACGACGAGTACGCCAAGCGCGCGGCGGAGGCGCCGGCCCTCAAGCGGAAGCCCAGCGACTATGTGCGAAGCGGGTCCATCTTCTTCTCCTGCGAGGCCGACGAGTGGCTGCTGCTCCAGGCGCTGAAGCTGGTGGGCGAGAACCAGATCGTCTACGCCTCCGACTTCCCGCACTGGGATCACAGCTATCCCGCCTCGCTCGACGAGATCCGGGAGCGCGGCGACATCACCGACGTCCAGAAGAGGAAGCTCTTCGCCGACAACGCGCGGAGGCTCTACGGCCTCAAGGGATGAGGCGGGGGCGTCCGCCTCGGCCGTAGCCCTCGTCGGCGCGCGCAAGCGCTACGGGGTAGTCGAAGCGCTGCGCGGCGTCGATCTCGTCATCCGGCGCGGCGAGGTCGTCGCGATGCTCGGCCCCAACGGGGCGGGCAAGACCACCTCGATCAGCCTCATGCTCGGGCTGCGCCAGCCGACCGCGGGCCAGGTGCGCCTCTTCGGGCTGCCGCCCACCGACCGGCGGGCGCGGAGCCGCTGCGGGGTCATGCTGCAGGAGTCGGGCACCACCTCGGTGCTCACGGTGGCCGAGATCGTCGACGTCTTCCGCGTCTACTACCCCGTCCCGCTGCCGGCCGCGCAGGCGATCGCGATGGCCGGGCTCACGGAGCAGGCCGCGGTGCGGATCGGCACGCTCTCGGGCGGTCAACGGCAGCGGCTCTACTTCGCGCTCGCGATCTGCGGCGATCCCGACATCCTCTTCCTCGACGAGCCCACCGTGGGGATGGACGTGGAGGCCCGCCGGGCCTTCGTGACCAGCATCCAGACCCTGGCCGCGGCGGGCAAGACCATCGTGTTCACCAGCCACTACCTGCGCGAAGCGGAGGAGCTCGCCCGGCGAATCATCGTGATCGACCGCGGCACCGTGATCGCGGACGCGAGCCCGCAGGAGCTGAAATCGCGCGTGCCGGGCAAGAAGATCACCCTGGTCGCGGGGCGGCCGTTCACCGGCAAGGACCTGGAGGGCCTGCCGGCCAGCGTGATCAGCGCCACCGGGGAGCGCGCGAGCCTGCTCAGCAACGAGCCGGCCGCGGTGCTGCGCGAGCTGTTCCGTCGGGGGGTGGACGTGGTGGACCTGGAGGTGACCGGCGCGGACCTGGAGGAGGCGTTCCTCGCCCTCACCCGGCGCGCGGAGGCGGCCGCCCGGTGAGCGCGGGCCCGAGGCCGGAGGTCGCGCCGCTCGGGCGCATGCTGCTGGTGCAGGCGCGGAGCGAGATGCGGATGCGCTGGCGCATCCCCGCGTTCAGCGTGACCATCGTCGCGCTGCCGGTGCTGTTCTTCACCTTCTTCGGCCTGCCCTACGTCAAGCAGACCCTGCCCAACGGCATCAACCTGGGCGCGTACCTGATCGCCTCGTTCGCGGCCTACAGCGTGGGGAGCGTGATGGTCTTCGGATTCGGCATCGGGGTCGCCACCGAGCGCGGGCTCAAGGTCGACGTGCTGATGCGCGCGACCCCGCTGCCGCCGGTGATCGCGATCCTGGCCAAGGTGGTGAACGCGCTGGCCTACGCGCTGCTCTCGCTGATCGTGCTGATCGTCTACGGGGTGGTCGTGGGCGGCATCCGGCAGGATCTGCTCGTGTGGCTCGACATGATCGCGCGGCTGCTGGCCGGCTCGGTTCCGTTCATCGCGCTGGGCTTCGCCATCGGCTACACGTGCGGGCCCAACGTGGCGCCCGCGGCGGCGAACCTGGTGTACCTGCCGCTCTCGTTCGCCTCGGGCCTCTTCCTGCCGCTCTCGCAGCTACCCGGCTTCGTGCGAACCGTGGCGCCGTACCTGCCCGCCTATCACTACGGCCAGCTCGCCTGGAGCGCGGTGGGCGCCGGCACCGAGCCCATGGCGGTGAGCCTCGCCTGGCTCGCCGGCTACACGGTGGTCTTCCTCGCGATCGCCTTCCGCGCCTACCGCCGCGAAGAATCCCGCAAGTTCGGCTAGACGGGGTCAGGTCTTACATTCCGACATTTCCGCGCGCTGTGCCCGTGCCGCGCGCCGGAAAAATGTCGGAATGTAAGACCTGACCCCAAGCTAGGCGGTGGCCTTCTTCTCGCGGAGGTTCTTGATCTCGGCGGCGGAGTAGCCGAGGTCGGCGAGGATGGCGTCGGTGTGCTCGCCGCGGAGGGGCGCGGCACGGCGTACGCCGGGGGACATGCGCGAGAAGTGGAGCGGGGTGCCGACGACCGGGATCTCGCCCAGCTTGGGATGGGTCACCCGCTGCACGATGCCGCGCTCGGCGGTCTGCGGGTCGTTCATCACCTGGTCCACCGTGTTGACCGGGGTGGCCGGCACGTCGGCCTCCTCGAGGCGCTTGAGCAGGGGCTCGCGGTCGAGCCCACCGATCGTCGTCTCGAGGATGCCTTCCAGCTCCGCGCGATTGGCCACTCGCCCCTGGTTCTTCTGGAAGCGGGGGTCGGCGGCCAGGTCGCTCAGGTCGAGGGCCTTGGCGAGCTTCTGCCAGAACCGGTCGTTGGCCGCCGCGATGAAGATCCACTGCCCGTCGCGGCACTTGAAGTTGCGATAGGGCGAGAGCGACGGGTGCCCCGACCCGAGCGCGCGCGGCAGCGCGCCGGTGAGCAGGTAGCCCTCGGCGTGGAACGCGAGCAGGCTCACCGCGGTCTCGAGCAGCGAGCCGTCGACCCGCTGGCCCAGGCCGGTGCGCTGGCGCTGGATGATCGCGTTGGAGACGCCGAGCGCGCACAGGATGCCGGTGGTCAGGTCGAGGAACGACACCCCCGCCCGCACCGGCTGACCGCCCGGCTCGCCGGTGATGGACATGATGCCGCTGAAGGCCTGCATCAGCGCCTCGTAGCCCGGACTGTCCTTGCGCGGCCCGGTGCGCCCGAAGGCGGAGACCGAGCAGTAGATGAGCCGCGGGTTGATCTGCGACAGCACGTCGTAGCCGAGCCCGAACGACTCCATGGTCCCGGTGCGGAAGTTCTCGATGACCACGTCCGCGTCCTTCACCAGCCGCTTGACCACCTCCACCGCCTCCGGCGTCTTCAGATCCAGCGCGATGCCGCGCTTGTTCCGGTTGAAGAGCAGGTACGCGGCGGCTTCCCCGTCCTTGTGGGGCGGCCAGGTGCGCGACTCGTCGCCCGGCCCGGTGTCCTCCACCTTGACGACGTCCGCGCCCAGGTCGGCCAGCAGCGCGCCGCACCAGGGGCCGGCGATGACGCGGGACAGATCGACGACGCGGATGCCGTCGAGGGAGAGCGACGAGGTCGGGAAGGGTGTGGTCATGGCGCGTACTATACCGCCGCTGGCGGTGTATATTCACCTCCCGCCAGACCATCAGAGCCAGACCATCCGAGGAGGGTGAGCCAATGGAGCTCTACGACGTGATGACGACCACGTTCTCGGGCCGCGACTTCACCGACGAGCCGCTGCCCGACGAGACCCTGTTCCGCATCCTCGACCGCGCGCGCTTCGCCCCGAGCGGCGGCAACCGCCAGGGCTGGAAGGTGATCGTGGTGCGCGACCGCAAGACCCGCGAGGGCCTGGCCGCCGCCACCGAGCCCGCGGCCAAGCGCTACGCGGCGCAGGTGCAGGTCGGCGAGAGCCCGTGGAACACCATCGACCGCACCCGCGTGGACGCGGCCACCATCGAGCGGACCCCGCCGCCCGCGCGCCTGATCGAGCCGGTGCTCAAGGCCGCGGTGGTGCTGGTGATCGGGGTGGACCTCAAGGTGGTGGCCTCGATGGACTCCGAGCTCGACCGCGTCGGGGTCATCAGCGGGGCCTCCATCTATCCGTTCGCGTGGAACATCCTGCTCGCCGCACGCCACGAGGGCTTTGCCGGCACGATCACGACCCTGGCCGCGGCCCAGGAGCCCGCGGTGCAGGCGCTGCTCGGCCTGCCGTCGCACGTGGCGCTCGCCGCGGTGATGCCGCTCGGCCGGCCGGTGAAGCGTCTCACCCGCCTCAAGCGCAAGCCGGTGGAGGAGTTCGCGATGCTTGAGCGCTGGAACGGATCGCCCCTTCGCGGCTCAGCGTGAGTCGGGCGGTCTGCCGTCGGTGAGGATTTCGAGGATGCGCTCGCCGGTGATCTCGCCCGGGATCAGCACGTGGTCGGCGCCGGCGCGCAGCAGGTCGACCGCGTCGCTCTTCTCCTCGCCGGTCATCACGATGATCGCCCGGGGCGCCAGGCGGCGCAGGTTGCCGACCAGGCGCCGGGTGCTGATCCCCTTGAGGAAGGTGTCCGAGATCGTCGTCACCACGACGCGCGCCTCCTCGATGCCGAGGTGCTCGAGGGCGTCGGGATTGGCGAGATCGCCGTACTCCCACCGGAAGCCCCGCGCCATCACCCCGTGGGCCCGATTGGCGTCGTAGTCGATGAGGGTGATGCGCGCCTTCATGTCGGGGACCTGCGCCTCCACCAGGTCGAGCACCGCCTGCGCGATGCGGAAGTGCCCGAGCAGCACGATCTCGGGGGCCCCGCGCGCCGGGCCCGCGACCGGCGCGGCCACCGCGACCCCTCGCCCGAAGGGTCGCACGAGCACCCGCGCGATGTGGTCGTTCCAGGTGATCAGGTAGGGGGCGAGGAGGGAGGTCAGGATCATCGCGGTCAGCACCACCGCGCTCGCGTGCTCCGACACGTGGCCGTACCCGGCCCCGAGGGTGAGGATGACGAGCGAGAACTCGCTGATCTGGGCCAGGTTGAGCGCGGTCACCGTCCCCGCGTAGAGGCCGTTGCCCAGTAGGCGCGCGGTGGGAACCACCGACACGAGCCGGCTCGCGATCACGAACAGCACGATGAGCAGCGCCTGGCCGAGCACGTCCCCGGTCGGGACGGGCACCTTCATGCCGAGCGCCACGAAGAACAGGGTGACGAAGAAGTCGCGCACCCCGGTGACCTTGGAGATCACGTCGGAGCCGTAGGGGAAGGCGGAGATGCTCACCCCCGCGATCAGCGCTCCCATCTCCCGCGACAGGCCGAGCTGGTCCGCGAAGCCCGCGATCCCGAAACACCACGCCACCGAGGAGATCAGCACCAGCTCCGGACGGCTCGCCGAGATCTCCAGCAGCGGGGCCAGGATGAACCGGCTGGCCAGGAACGCGACGCCCACCAGCACCGCGCCCCCCGCGATGGACTGGGCGATGCGCAGCACGCCCGGCTCGGCCAGGCTCGGCTGCACCGCCATGAAGAGGATGGCCCAGATGTCCTGCACCACCAGCACGCCCAGGGTGAGCCGCCCGGACAGGATCTTGAGCTCGAACTTCTCGCGTAGCAGCTTGACCACGATCAGGGTCGAGCTGAGCGAGATCACGATCGCGAGATAGACGAGGTCGAAGCGGCCGCCCCCCACCCGGTAGCCGAGCCACGAGAAGAAGGCGGCCCCGAGCAGCGCGTTGATGACGAACTGGCCGACCCCCAGCGCGAGCATCGAGCGGCCGAGGCGCCGGAGCTCGCGCAGGTCGATCTCGAGCCCGATGATGAACAGGAGCAGAATGAGGCCGATCTCGGAGATGAGCTCGATGCTCTCGGCGTCGCTGACGAGGCCGAAGCCCATCTGGGAGCTGAGCAGGATGCCGCCCGCGATGTAGCCCAGGAGGAGCGGCTGCCGGAGCAGGCGGGCGGCGTGACCGAGCACCGCGGCGAAGATGATGCCGAGGGCGATGTCGCGCAGCAGGGTCACGTCGTGAACCACCGGTCGCCCGCCCCTCCGTCTTGCGATAGAATCGGTCGCCGTATCCTAACCAACTTTCCCGACCCGGAGGAGGATCTCGTGGAGCAGCGTACACTCGGCAAGAGCGCACTGGCCGTCTCGGCCATCGGACTCGGGTGCATGTCCATGTCCAACGTCTACGGCAAGGGCGACGACGCGGAGTCCATCGCGGTCGTCCACCGCGCCCTCGACCTGGGCGTCAACTTCCTGGACTCCTCCGACATGTACGGCTGGGGGCAGAACGAGGAGCTGCTGGGCCGGGCCCTCCGGGGCAAGCGCGACGGGGTGGTGCTGGCCACCAAGTTCGGCAACCTGCGGAAGCCGGACGGCACCGCCGGGGTCAACGGCCGGCCTGAGTACGTGCCGCAGGCCTGCGAGGCGAGCCTCAAGCGGCTGGGCGTCGACAGCATCGACCTCTACTACCAGCACCGGGTGGATCCGGGCGTGCCCATCGAGGACACCGTCGGCGCCATGTCTCGGCTGGTCGAGCAGGGCAAGGTGCGGTACCTCGGCCTCTCCGAGGCTTCCCCGGCCACCGTGCGCCGCGCCCACGCGGTGCATCCGATCACCGCGCTCCAGTCCGAGTTCTCTCTGCTCTACCGGGTCGAGGCGGAGGAGACCCTGCCCGTTCTCCGCGAGCTGGGCATCTCGTTCGTTGCCTACTCCCCGCTCGGCCGCAGCCTCCTGACCGGGAGCACCCGCACCGCGGCCGAGATCCCGGCCGACGACCGTCGGCGGGATCACCCCCGCTTCCAGGACGAGAACCTCCAGAAGAACCTAGATCTGCTGAAGCCGCTGCTCGACATGGCGAAGCAGAAGGGCTGCACCCCGGGCCAGCTCGCGCTGGCCTGGCTGCTCGCGCGCGGGCGCGACATCGTGCCGATCCCGGGGACCAAGCGGAAGGCCCGCCTCGACGAGAACGCGGCCGCCGCCGCGGTGCCGATCACCCCGGCGGAGGTCGCGGCGCTCCAGGACGCGGTGCCCGCCGGCGCCGCCGCCGGCACCCGCTACCCGGGACCCGCCATGAAGTCGGTCTACATCTAGGCCGGCGCGGGCGTGGGCGACTGGCTCGAGACCTATCGCGGAACCGTCTTCCGCTGGGAGGTGGATCACAACGACCACTTCACGGTGGCGTACTACTTCGCCCGCATCGCCGACGCGGGCCTCGGGATGCTCGCCGACCTCGGCCTGAACCCGCTCGACACCCCTACCACCGACTGCTTCGTGCGCTACCAGCGCGAGCTGCGGGTGGGCGACGTGATGCACATGGAGAGCGGGGTGGTCCACGCCGAGCCCGGCGCGCTCGTGCTCGGCCACAAGCTCTTCGACACGGGCGCGGCGGCGCTCTGCACCACCGTGGAGCAGCGGGTGCGCGTGCCCGGCGCGCTTCCGCCCGAGACCGCGCGGCGGCTCGAGGCGCGCCGCGTGGCCTGGGACGGCCCGGCTCGTGAGAGACGGCCCCGTCCGACCGGGCTCGCGGGCTTTCGCGACAGCGCGCGCGACACGGTGAAGCCGGCCGAGCTGGACGTGTCGGGTGGCGCCGCGCTCTCGCACTACATTCACCGCTTCTCGGCCGCCAACAGCCACGCCATCGCCTCGTTCGGCATGACCCCCGCCTACATGCGCGGCGAGCACCGCGGGTTCTCGACCTTCGAGTTCCAGCTCGAGATGGGCGCCCCCCTGCGCGCGGGCGACCTCGTGCGGGTCCGATCCGGCGTCCTGCACGTCGGCAGCTCCTCGCTCCGGCTGCTGCACGTGATGACCCGCGAGCCGGGCGACGAGGTGGTGGCCTCGCTCGAGCAGTCCGGCGTGCACTTCGACCAGGAGGCGCGTCGCCCGGCCCCGCTGCCTCCTCCCCTGCGTGAGCGCGCGCTGGGCCTGCTGCTGTCCACCCCCTGATGCCGCTCGCGCTCGGCCTCTTCTCGATGACCACCGGGCCCTGCTCGCATCCGGAGGGGGCGGCCCGGGTGGCGCGCGCCGCGGAAGCGGCCGGCTTCGATTCGCTCTGGGGCGGCGAGCACGTGGTGCTCCCGGACCCGCAGGCTCCGCCGTCCCCCCTGGCGCCGGAGGACCGCATCACCGATCCGATCGTGGCGCTCGCCTTCCTCGCGGCCCACACCACCCGCATCCGGCTCGGCACCGGATCCTGCCCCAGCGCAACCCGCTGGTCCTGGCCAAGCAGCTCGCGACGCTGGACGTCTTCTCCGGCGGCCGCCTGATCTTCGGCGTGGGCGTCGGGTACCTCGAGCCCGAGTTCCGGGCGCTCGGCATTCCGTTCGAGATGCGGGGCCCGATGACCGACGAGTACCTGGCTGCGATGCGGACGATCTGGAGCCAGGAGCGGCCGGCCTACCGCGGGCGCTTCGTGGCCTTCGACAATGTCCAGGCCCATCCCCAGCCGGTCCAGCGGCCGGGTCCGCCGATCGTGGTGGGCGGGCATACGCCCGCTGCGTTCCGCCGCGCGGTGGAGCAGGGGCGAGGCTGGTACGGATTCGCGCTCGACGAGGCGGGCGTGCGACGCTGCCTCGATGGCCTGCGCGACGCCGGCAGCCGCTACGAGCGGCCGGCCGCGCTCGGCCCGCTCGAGATCAGCGTGACGCCGCGCCCCACCCGCGGCGGCGAGGCGATGAACCGCGCGAGCGCCGATCGGTTCGAGGCGCTCGGGGTCCACCGCCTCATCCTCATGCCTCCTCGCTCGCTCGAGGCCGACGGCCTCGCGCGCTTCGTCGAGAAGACCGCCCGCGAGCTGCGCTAGGCTAGTTCGGCCTGGGGCGGCCCCATTCGATCGCGAAGCCCACCGCCGGCCAGCCGGCGGTGTCGTGGTCACCCGCCACGCGGGAGCCCACCGGCGGATTCGGCGCGGTGTAGCCGGCCACGCCGGCCTGGCCCGTGGCGGTCGACCGCGAGAGAGGCTTCATGAACCGCGGCTGCTGCGGCAGCGACTGGCGCTGCGGATAGAGATCACGGTCCGGCAGAGCCGGCGCGACGCGCTCGCGCTCGGCGGGATGGGTCTTGAGATCGAGCGGGTCCGCGGAGGCGCCCGCCGGTAGCATCGCCAGCGGGACGGCGAAGACGAGCAAGGCCGCGATAGACAGGATACGCATACGTGTCGTCCTCCTACCTATTGGAGTACGCATGGGGGATGCCGGATGCGGCTCCGCGACAATCGGTAGGGAACCGCAATGGACCCGGGCAGTTACGAGGGCCCCTTTCTTACCGACCGGCCCGCCAGGAGTCGGGAGGAGAAGGACCAACCTGGTAATTCCTACCTCTCCGCTTCCCCCTTTCCGCGGCCCGGCAAGGCGCTTATCATGGCGGCACTTTCACCGCTCACCGAGGAGAGGGCCATGACCGCCATCAGCCAATCCGTCGATCTTGACCGCCGCGGCCGCATCGCGGTGCTCACCGTGAACAACCCGCCGGTCAACGCGCTCAGCCAGCACGTGCGCCAGGGCCTGCGCGATGGACTGAAGCAGGCCGCCGCGGATGCAGGCGTCGCGGCGATCGTGATCACGTGCGCGGGGCGCACGTTCATTGCGGGCGCGGACATCACCGAGTTCGGCAAGCCGCCGAAGGAGCCGGGGCTGCACGAGGTGCTCGACCTCATCGAGGGCTCGCCCAAGCCGGTGGTCGCGGCGATCCACGGCACTGCGCTCGGCGGCGGCCTCGAGGTCACCCTGGCCTGCCACTACCGCGTGGGCGTGAAGGCCGCGCGCTTCGGCCTGCCCGAGGTCAAGCTCGGCCTCCTGCCCGGCGCGGGCGGGACCCAGCGGCTGCCGCGCGTGGTCGGCGTGCCGAAGGCGCTATCGATGATCGTGAGCGGTGATCCGATCGGAGCCGATGAGGCGCTGAAGGCGGGGCTGATCGACGAGATCGTGGACGGCGATCTCACCGCGGCGGGCGTGGCCTTCGCGGAGAAGATCGTCGCCGAGAAGCGGCCGCTCAAGAAGATCCGCGACCTCGACGACAAGATCGCGGCGGTGCGCGGCAAGCCCGAGGTGTTCGCCGAGTTCCGCAAGTCGGTGGCTCGCCAGACCCGTGGCTTCCGGGCGCCCGAGAACTGCATTCGAGCAATTGAAGCGGCGGTTGATCTGCCGTTCGACCAGGGCCTGAAGCGCGAGCGCGAGCTGTTCCAGGAGCTGATGACCTCGCCCGAGTCCAAGGCGCAGCGCTACTTCTTCTTCGCGGAGCGCGAGGCGGCCAAGATCCCCGACGTGCCGGGCGACACCCAGAGCCGGGAGATCAAGAAGGCGGCGGTGCTCGGGGCCGGCACCATGGGGGGCGGGATCGCGATGAACTTCGCCAACGCGGGCATCCCGGTGACGGTGGTGGAGGTGGCCCAGGACGCGCTCGATCGCGGCCTCGGGGTGGTGCGGAAGAACTACGAGGCGACCGCCTCCCGCGGCCGGCTCACCATGCCGGACGTCGAGAAGCGCATGGGCCTGATCTCCGGCACCACCGACTGGTCCAAGATCGCCGACGCGGACATCGTGGTGGAGGCGGTCTTCGAGGAGATGCCGATCAAGAAGGAAGTCTTCGCGAAGATCGACAAGATCTGCAAGCCGGGGGCGGTGCTCGCCTCCAACACCTCCACGCTGGACGTGGACGAGATCGCCTCCGCCACGAAGCGGCCGGAGAGCGTCATCGGCATGCACTTCTTCAGCCCCGCCAACGTGATGCGGCTGCTGGAGGTGGTGCGCGGCGAGAAGTCGGCCAAGGACGTGGTCGCCACCGCGATGAGCGTGGGGCGGCGGATCGCCAAGGTCCCGGTCTGCGTGGGCGTCTGCTACGGCTTCGTGGGCAACCGCATGCTGCACCAGCGCGGCCGCGAGGCCGAGAAGCTCATCCTGGAGGGCGCCCTGCCCCACAAGGTGGACAAGGTCCTCACCGACTTCGGCTTCCCGATGGGCCCGTTCGCGATGGGCGACCTGGCTGGCCTCGACGTGGGCTGGCGCATCCGGAAGGGCAAGGGCGTGAAGTCGGCGGTGGCCGACCGCATCTGCGAGATGGGGCGCTTCGGCCAGAAGACCGGCGCGGGCTATTTCCGCTACGACAAGGGCGACCGCACCCCGATCCCCGATCCGGACGTGGAGAAGATCATCGTCGAGGTCGCGAGCGAGATGGGCATCACCCGGCGGAAGATCGGCGACGACGAGATCCTGGCCCGCCTGCTCTACCCGATGGTGAACGAGGGCGCCAAGATCCTCGAGGAGAAGATCGCGATCCGCGCGAGCGACATCGACGTGATCTGGGTGTACGGCTACGGCTGGCCGGTCTACCGGGGCGGTCCGATGTTCTGGGCGGACCAGGTCGGCCTCAAGACCATGCGCGACCGGATGCAGGAGTGGCGGAAGACGCAGGGCGAGGACTGGAAGCCGGCGCCCCTGCTGGACCGGCTCGCCACCGAAGGCAAGACGTTCACCGGGGCCTGAGGCGATGCGGGCCCTGGTCACGGGAGCGGCGAGCGGGATCGGCCGGGCCACCTGCCTGCGGCTGGCGCGGGACGCCCAGGCGGCCGGGCGCAAGGCGCAGATCGCGGCGGTGGACCTGGGCCCTTCCCCCGCGCTCGACTCGCTCGTGAGGGATCTGGGCAATCTGGGCGCCGGGGCCCTGCCGCTCCACGGCGACATGGCGACGGTCGACGCGCCGGCGCGGGTGGTCGGGGAAGCGGTCGCGCGCTTCGGCGGACTCGATGGCGTCGTGAGCAACGCGGGCGTGAATCGTCCGGGGCCGCTCGTCGGCTACGCGGTCGAGGACTGGGACCGGATGTTCGCGGTGAACACGCGCGCCACCTGGCTGCTCGCCAAGGCGGCGCACGGTGCGCTCGCCGCCGCGCGCGGCGCGATCGTGGCGGTCGCGTCGATGTCCGGCAGCAACGCGCACGCCAACCTCGGCCCCTACGGGCCGAGCAAGGCCGCGCTCATCATGCTGGTGGCGGTGCTCGCGCAGGAATTCGGGCGCGACGGCATCCGAGTCAACAGCCTCTCCCCCGGCATGGTGCGGACCGGCATGACCGAGAAAGTCTACGCCGACCCGACGGTGGCCGCCGCGCGCGACGCGTTGGTGCCGATCGGCCGCGTGGCCACCCCCGAGGACATGGCCGACGTGATCGCGTTTCTGCTCGGCCCCGACGCCCGCTACGTCAACGGCCACGATCTCGTGGTCGACGGCGGCGTGACCGGCAATCACCTCGGGCGCCTGCCCGGGCTCACCCAGATCACCCGGAGCTGATCGAACTGTCAGCGGGCTGACTTGGCCGGCCTGACAGTGGCCCGGACGTGGCGTGACAGCCCTCCGACGACCGGCAAGTAGCTGAAATCGTTGGTCCGGCGCCCCGGCCCGGTTGGCACCCCCCTCGCATAGTAGGGACCTCAGCCGGAGGTCCTCGAATGCTCTCCCGACCGATCGAGATCTGGACCCGATATCGACATGCCGATCGACGCCAGCTCCCCCTGTTTCCCGATTGGGAGCGGGCGCGATGGCTCATGCCCATGCCTTCCGTGGGCGCCGCACTCGGCCTGATCGCGCTCTTCGCGATGGGGGCATCGTGGACCGCGGGACCGGAGCCCGTCATCGCACGCGCGGAGCCGGTGGAGGAGATCGAAGAAGTCGAGGCGCCCGAGTACGATCTCGCCGCGATCCCCGATTCCATCAAGGCGGCCGCCGAGCGCCATCGCCTGCCGGAGTCGCTGATCAGCGCGGTCATCTTCGTCGAGTCGGGCTTCGACCACGCCGCGGTCTCCTCCAAGGGGGCCCGCGGCCTGATGCAGCTGATGCCGGCCACCTCCGCGATGATCGGGGTCAGCGATCCGCACAACCCCGATCAGAACATCGACGCGGGCGCCAGCCACCTGCGCGCGATGCTCGACACCTTCAAGGGCGACCTGCCGCTCGCCCTCGCCGCCTACAACGCGGGCGAGGGAAACGTGGTCCGGTACCACGGCATCCCGCCCTACCCGGAGACGCGCCGCTTCGTGGCTCGGGTGCTGCGCAGAATGGGTGACAAGCCGGGGGCGGAGCGGGTGATGGCCAAGCCGGTCCCGGCCCCGATGTGGACCTCGCGCACATCGCGCCCGGCCCCGGCGGTCCGGATGGTCGCCTCGCCGCCCACCTCGTCTCGGCCGACCATGGTGCCCTTCCCGGCCCCGCGGTCCGAGCGCGCCTCCCAGCTCGTCTTCCAGGACGGCGAGGCCCCGCCCCTGGTCCGGACCTGGACGCCGTCTCCCTCGATGCCCGCCGCGTCGATCGTACCGGAGCCCACGCGCCCCTTCGCGGAATCTCCGTAGCCGCCGCAGTCCCTCGCCTCCCGCCCGTCTCTTGCGCTACGATGGCCGAACCCCGGCCATGCCGTGGGCGCGAAAGGAGCGGGCATGCGATTCGGGGTCTTCTACGAGCACCAGCTCCCACGGCCGTGGGCAGAGGGTAGCGAGCAACAGCTCTTCCAGGACGCCCTGGCCCAGGTCGAGCTGGCCGATCGGCTGGGCATCGACTACGCCTGGGAGGTCGAGCACCACTTCCTGGAGGAATATTCCCACTCGTCGGCGCCCGAGGTCTTCCTGGCCGCGGCCTCGCAGCGCACCCGACGGATCCGTCTCGGGCACGGCATCGTCCTGATGCCGCCCGGCTACAACCATCCCGCCCGCGTCGCCGAGCGCCTGGCGACCCTCGACCTCGTCTCCAACGGGCGCGTGGACTGGGGCACCGGCGAGTCGGCCTCGCGCGCGGAGCTGGAGGGCTTCGGGGTCGAGCCGGCCGAGCGGCGCGCGATGTGGCGGGAGACCACCGAGCAGGTCGCCAACATGCTCGCCCTCGACCCGTACCCGGGCTTCCAGGGCAAGTACTTCTCGATGCCGATCCGCAACGTGGTGCCGAAGCCGGTGCAGAAGCCGCATCCGCCGCTCTGGGTCGCGTGCTCCAACCGGGAGACCATCCACCTGGCTGCCCAGCTCGGCATGGGCGCGCTCACCTTCGCCTTCATCGATCCGGCCGAGGCGCGCCACTGGGTCGAGGACTACTACGAGACGTTCAAGCGCGAGTGCTTGCCGATCGGCCACGCGGTCAATCCCAACGTAGCGATGGTGACCGGGTTCTCCTGCCACGCGGATGCGCAGGAGGCGCGGCGGCGCGGGATCGACGGCTTCCGCTTCTTCCAGTTCGCCCTCGGCCACCACTACGTCTTCGGCAAGCACCGGCCCGGCCGCACCGACATCTGGGAGAAGTTCGAGCGGGTCCGGGCCGAGCTGGACCTCGACGTCCTGGGCGGCGGCACCGGCTGCATCGGCACCCCCGACGAGCTGCGAGCCTCCCTGCGCGCCTTCGAGGAGTACGGCGTCGACCAGACCATCTTCATCCAGCAGGGCGGGAAGAATCGCCATGAGCACATCTGCGAGGCGCTCGAGCTGTTCGCCGCCTCGGTGATGCCCGAGTTCAAGGCCCGCGAGGCCGAGCGGGCGGCCCGCAAGGCCCAGGCGCTGGCTCCCTACGTGGCGGCGGCCTTCGAGCGGAAGCGGGCGACGGCCGGGCTCGCCGACGCCGACATCCCGGCCTACGAGGCCTACGGGCTCACCGTGACCCAGCCGATCGACCTGGACAAGATGCCGGAGGCCAACCGGCGTCGGATCCTGACGTTCCGGAGGATGCGGGAGATCATGGAGGGCCGCTAGGCTCCATGGCGCCGGGCCCGGAGCCGATCCAGCCGCTGGCCGGCCGGCTCAGGCGCGTCGGGGAGATGCTCATCGGGCTCTCCGGCTCTCCCGTCCCGACCCACCTCTTCCAGACCCTGGCCGAGCAGGCCGAGACGGTGGTGCCGCACGACTACCTGGCGGTCTGCCTGGAAGACGCCGAGCAGCGAGGCTACCTCGTGCACTCCCTGTCCGGTCTGGTCGGCGAGCCGGTGGGCACGCGGGTGTTCACGCGGGACGAGGGGCTGCCCGGGCGGGCGATCCGCACCGGGCGCGCGCACCTGGTGGGAGAGCTCGAGCGCATCGCCGACGGCGCCCCCGATCTCGACGGGGTGCTCGTGCGGGCGGGGCTCC
>WNFF01006725.1_pt1 | contig 18400 bp, 13 predicted proteins | sample 5400441 | NCBI WGS metagenome assembly WNFF01 (sample SAMN13153345, study PRJNA577476) | soil metagenome | isolation source: 120 cm saprolite under Douglas fir tree site 2 hole 3 replicate 1 | place: USA:California | collected 2015-04-18 | reverse complement strand
CCAGCAACGCCGTCATCCTGGTTTTCAAGATCGAGGAAGGCCCCAAGGTCAAGGTCGGCAGAATCAAGTTCACCGGAAACCACGCCTTCAGCGACCGCAAGCTCATCCGCGCCATGCGCCACGACCGCCCTTACTCGATCCCGCTCTACTTCTGGTACATCCCGGTGCTCACCAAGACCTACGACCGCGAAAAGTTGAGCGAGGACCTGGAAGTCGGCGTCCGCGGCCTCTATCGCGACAACGGCTATTTCAAGGTCTCCGTCGGCGAACCGGTTCTCGAAAACATCGATACCACGAGCGGCCGCTTGGGGATGCCGGTCCCGGTTCTCGGACACGCCCACGGCAAGGCCGTCAATATCACCATTGCCATCCAAGAGGGCGAGCGCTTCCGCATGGGCACCCTCAAAATCGTGAGCTCCGACCCGGACAAAGCCCTGTCCCTCAAAGTCGACGCGCTCAAAACCGCTTTCCCCCTCAAACAGGGCGACATCTTCTCCACCGAAAAGGTTCGCAAAGCCCTCGAGACCTACGGCAAGATTTACGGCGAATACGGCTTCATCGATTTCACTCCCGAGCCGGACACCGAAGTCGACGACGCCAACAAAATCATCAACCTCACGCTGCGCTTCGATGAGCAGAAGCAATATTTCGTCCGCCGCATCGACTTCAGCGGCAACACCACCACCCGCGACAAAGTCATTCGCCGCGAACTGCTCATCGACGAAGGCCAGCTCTTCAACAAACGCCTCTGGGAGCTCAGCATCCTGCGCCTCAATCAGCTCGACTACTTCGACAAAATCGAAGCCGACAAGGCCGCCGAGCTCAAACGCAACAACAAAGAAGGGACCGTCGACATCAACCTCAAGCTCAAGGAAAAAGGCAAACAGTCCATCGGCTTGCAGGGCGGCGTCAGCGGCCTGGCCGGCAGCTTCATCGGCCTCACCTATCAGACCAACAACTTCCTCGGCCTCGGCGAAACGCTCACCTTTTCCGCGCAGTTCGGCGATCTCTCCCGCAGTTTTATGTTTGGCTTCACCGAGCCTTATCTTTTTGACCGCCCCATCTCCTCCGGTTTCACTATCTTTACCAGCCGCTACAAGTTTGACCAGGCGCGCCAGGCCGCCCTCCTCACCGGTCAGGCCGTCAGCATCAACCCGCAATTCATTCAGAATTACAACCAGGACAGCACCGGCTTCACCGTCTTCGCCAGCTATCCCGTTCGCAAGCTCTCTTTCACCCGCATTTCTCTGAACTACGGCCTCACCCGCACCAACATTACTGCTTTCAACGATGCCTCCAAGCTCTTGTTTACCCAGGTGCAGTTCCGCAGTATCGCCGGGCCTAGCGCGCTCAACGGTATCATCTCCAGCACCATCACCCCTTCGATCAACTTTAACACCGTCAACAATCCTGTAAATCCCACAGGGGGCAAGAGTTACTTCTTTTCCACGGGCTTCTCCGGGGGACCGCTGGGCGGCAACGTCAAGAGCATCACCAACGTTGCGGATTGGAAGTACTACCACGCCGTGAACAAGCGCCGCAATGTCTTGGGCTTCCACGCCTCGGCCGCGTTCATCACTGGTTACGGAGGCGGCGAACCGCCCCCGTACAGCCGCTTCTATATGGGCGGTGAATCCGATATTCGCGGGTTTGACATCCGCTCCATTACGCCGGTCACCTTCATTCCAGTCCAGACGACTCAGCAGTTCACCTACAACTGCAACACCTGTCTCAACGGCTTTGGCGGGCCGTCTCCTCGAACCGTTAGCGTGCCGGTGCTGGGCTACACCATTACTTTTCCAGGTGGCGACACGCAGGGCTATGGAAACGTCGAGTACCGCATCCCCATCATCGGCAACACCTTCCAGACCGTGCTGTTTTTCGATGGCGGCACCAACGGCATCCTGCGCAAGGGCGCCTTGCGGCTTGACCCTACGGGCTTCAGCAATCTCACCACAAGCTTCCCTGACGCCGTTAACTCCGGCGCGCTTACCGCCAACCGGCAGCTCGGCCTCGCCCCGGGAACGAATTTTCGCTTGCGCGGTTCCACGGGCGTCGAGTTCGTCGTGCAGTTGCCGATCATTCAGGCGCCCTTCCGCGTCTACTATGCTTTCAACGTCCATCGTTTGCACTCCCAGCTTTTGGCGCCCGGGGATTTCATCGAGGCCAGCGAGATTTGCGATCCAACTTTCGGGGACAACTGCAGCAAGAGCGGTGTTGGCCGCCTCCCGGCCTCGCTTCCTCCGGACGTCTGGAGGCTTTCCGTCCGGCCGACGATCCAGCAGCTTCTCAGCAATCCGGGGAGTCTCAACTATTTTGAGCCTCTGCGTACGTTTCGCTTCACCGTCAGCCGAACCTTCTAGGGCATGAGCATGATTGCAATTTTTGGAAAAACTTGGGTATTCAGCAGCGCGTCACAGCCGAATCACTTGCGAAGCGCGCAAATGTGGGGGAGACAGTGGGTATGAAGTGGCATAATAGTGCAAGAAACGTTCTGCTGGCGGCGGCGTTCGCCGGCCTTTGGGTCAGCGGCTGCGGCAGCAGCAGCTCGGCCAATCAGGTGGTTGTTACCGTTGCCGGCACCGCGTCCGTCATGTTGCCGGGGCAAACGCAGACGATTGCCGCCAACGTCACCGGCGCCACCGACGTGACTTCCACCTTCGCCTGTACCTACACCACCACTCCGAACCCCACCACGGCCACGCCGAACCCGAAGCCATCCGCTTCCGCGGCCTGCGATACTGCTAAAATCCCCATGGGCGATCCCGACGCCGGCACTCCCGCCGTCGGCACGCTGACTCCTGTTGCGAGCACCAGCACCACCGTCCCTTCCACCGCTACGTTCCTCGCTCCGAAGGATTTTCCAAACCAGAATACATTTCCCAACGTCATCGTCACTATCACCGCCACTTCCAACGCCGATAAGAAGAAGACCGGCACGTTCACCATTGTCTTCGATTCTGGTATTCGCATCGCGCTTAGCCCCGCGACGGCGACTCTCGGCACTGTTGAATCCAAGCAGTTCCTCGCTTTCGATATAAATGGATTGATCATTCCTCCCGCTCAGCTCACTTGGGGCGTGACTTTCGAATCCACTGCGAAAACCGGCAGCGCCTCCTGCAGCAGCGGAAGCAACGACTGCGGTTCGATTGACCAGACCACGGGCACATACACCGCGCCCGCCGCGGTTCCGGCGGCTGCGCCCTCCTCCACAACAGCGCCAGTTAATCCTGCCGGGATTGTCACCGTGTTCGCTTTCTCCAAAGTAGACAACGCGCGCATTGCCCAGGCGGCCGTTACCGTAGTCAAGGCGGGTGACATTGCTTTCACCGGCATTTCACCGATGGTCGCGCCTCAAGGCGGTTTGTTCCAGGACATCTTCCTCGCTGCCACCAACGCCACTTCGCAGATTGGCGTCACCCTGGACCCCACTGACTCGAACTGTACGCAAGTTCCGAGTAACATTCAGCATTTCATAACCTTTGATCCCGCGCAGATCAAGGTTGTTTTCGCCCCGGGCGCGGCTACTTCCTCGATCGGGGTTCGCGTTCGATTGAACGTCAGCACCTCTCCGGATAATTTCCAGGAGGCCAACCTGGGTAATATCACGGGCGTGCCGTTTGTCATCGATGGGGGATTCTTCGGCCCTGCAGATGCACCCACTATCGCCGCTAATTTCAACGAACAAGCCCTGCTGGCCGCTTCGGTTCTTTCGCCGCGCCGCATTAGCGGCTCCCTTCCTGCTGCAAATGCCAACGGAAACTTCGCCGGACTCTTTCCCGTGAGCGTGACTTACGCGACTTCACCGGCTCCGTTCACGGCCCCAAATCCCGCCAGTGCCTTCAGCAACATGGCCGTAATCCCAGATTATGGTGGCACGAATCCACCCATCGATATCATCACCAAGGTCCCGTTGACATTGAAGCCGGTCTCGCAGCAGCCTCCGCCGCCGAACCCGCCAAAAATATACGTCGGACCCGCGCCGCTCATTTCCTTTAACGCAGGCTCCGTCCCCAGCAGTATCGCGATGGATCCGGCAGACGGTTTGGCCATCGTTACCATGGCAGGCGTGCCTTCGAACAATGTTCAATTCATCGATCTGACCGGCGCAACACCTGCCCAGACGATTTCGGTTTCTTCCGGCGGGAGTATTGCCACCAGCGTGGCAGTGGACGACCAGCTCACTCTTCTCACTCCCTCGCAGTCCAATCTGGCCGTGGTCGTGAATTACGCCAGTAAGTCGCTTTCCATTATCTCCGTTCCAGCAGGTTCGCTGGTGGCAACCTTGGATTTGAGCTGCGTGATTCCTCAAACCTCCTGCCAGGCGAGCGCGGAACCGTTTCCGTACGCTGTCGGCATTGACCCGATTACACATCGTGCCGTTGTCGCGTTTGCGTCCACAAACATCGGGCTCATCATCAATTTGGATAAAAACGCGGCGGTCAAATGTCTTTCTAACTTCACTTCGACGACGTCCTACTGCCCCATCGACTACGTCACGTTGAATACCGGCGCGAATCCCCAGGTTGCCTTCGAGCCCGGCGGGCGCCTTACCTACGTCACGCCCGGTGGTGCAGGCCTTCTCTCGGCGGTGAACCTGGCTCATCCATCCGGTGGTGGATCGGTTGGTGTTACGAGTGCCACTCGCGCGTCCAATGTTGTTACCGTAACCACGGCCAGCGCCCACAGTCTTGATCCCGGCACTCCTGGCACCGTGCTCATCGGCGGCTTGCCCCTGAACACAAACGGGACGGATTTCAATGGTTCCTTTTCCGTCGGCGCCATCCTTGATGCCACTCACTTTCAGTATTTTCAGGCCGCCAAGGATGAAACTTCCACCTGCCCAACTCCCACGCCCCCTTCCACGACTCTCAGTTGCACAGCCACTTCGGGAACTCCGTTCCTTACCTATACCATCTCACCTTCGATCACCGGGATCGCCTTCAATCCAATCACGCGAAACGCCGTGCTCGCCGACCCCAATGCCACCTTCAGCCAGATTACTTTCATTGATCCGAAGAGCCAGACCGTCAACTCCATGTCGCTCTTTTCCGAAGAGACTGGCCCGGCAAGCACTGGCGTGGGCGAACTCGGCGCGGCCCAAGTGGCCTTCCAGCCTTTTACGAATACCGCGGTTTCTTTTAATCCCAAGACCAACGAGGTCTCGCTGCTTGATCCTTCCCTCTCGCAGCGTCCCGCCATCGTCACCACGGGTCAAACCGGACTCATTACCCTCTGCTTTACCGGTTCGGGGGTGCTCGCAACGTGCAATCCTATGGCTAATCCGCCTCAGACAACCATAACTATCCTCGGCGCTATCGCCGTGGATCCCGTCAGCAATGTGGTCCTGACGCTGAACTCGGGCAGCGGCACGCTTACCGGCTTCAGGCTCGGCAACATTAAAACCGTCCACATCGAACGTGTGCAGACTCCGGCGATCGACGACGCGACCATTGGCATTCCGGCGAATCTCAGCCCTGCGGCGAAAATCACTTTGGGCGGGGTGGCGCAAGACATCGGTCCCGTGCGGATTTTTGGTTCCGGTTTCAGCAGCACTCCCGTGCAGGTTCGGCTGGATGGCGTTGACGTATCCACGCTAGGCGCTACCGTGACTCCCGTCGGTAACCGGGAAATTGACGTAACTTTCCCGAAAAAACAGACTCCGAATGGTCCCGTTCCATTTTTCTCCGGTCCCCAGCACCTCGCGCTGGATGTCGTCACCTCCGCGCCCACTAATTTGAATCATTCGAACGTGGTGGATTTTACCGTTATCGAGGAAATCCCGTTGGCGCCCTGCAACGTGTCCATGACCTCGCCTAACGGCACGCCCGCTGCTCCTGGCGGCGTGGCTATCGATGAAGTTCATAATCTCGCGGTCGTTACCAACACCGGCTCGGGCTGCAATCAAGTCACCGTCTTCAGCCTGGACCCCGCGAACATTTTCAATCAGACCGTCAAAACTATCGCTACCGGTGCAACGCCCACTGGTGTTGCCGTTATTCCCAACCTTGCCTATATCGGGCAGGCTGCCGGAACCTCGGGCGTCGCCGTCGTCACCAACAACGGCGCGAATACCGTCTCATTGATTGATCTCGTGAACGCCGTGCCGGTCTTGGACAATTCCACACCGCCGAAACCTATCGTAGTGACCGTCGGCACGGCCCCCAGCGGCGTGGCCATCGATCAGGAGACGAATCTCGCGGTCGTCGCCAACACCAGCTCGAACAATGTTTCCACTATCGATCTCACGCCAATTGCGCAAGATCCCAGTAATTCTGCCAAAACCCTCGGCACTCTGACCCCCGGTCTTGTGGCTGTCGACCAGAACCCCATCGCCGTGGCCATCGACCCCGACCGCGGCAGCAATGGCCGCGGCCTCGCCGTGGTATCTTGCCTTATCAACAATGGCGCCTCCTCTCCGTCCGGCGCTCTGGATGCCGTCGACATCGGCGCTTCCACGCCCATTAGGTCGACGTCCGGATCGACCTCCTTTCTTACCGCCACTCCCACTGGCGTGGTTTTTGATCCCGCAGTCTCTCCGGCGCTCTTTTACGCGGTTTCCACCCAGGGCAACGTGATCACCCAGTTCGATCCGGATACTGGCGGCCTGCAAAATATCAAGGTCGGGATCAATCCTAACGCCATCGCTTACAATTTCCAGACCGGCACCATTCTCACGGTGAATTCGGTTGGCAACGCGGCTTCGACGGCCAATCCGGTCACCAATACGATTTCGATCGTGGATTCGCAGACTTTTTCGACTAAGGCAACTCTGGGTATTGGCGGCTCTTCCAATTTTGCCGCGGCTATCCAGACGCTTACAAACCTGGCGGTTATCGCCGACCATGACAACAACCGGGTGCTCCTGTTCCCGCTCCCGAAATGAGTTCTTACCCAGAGATGCGTTCTTTATGCAGAGGGTCTGACGATTGCGGCTATTTGCTTTCTGATTGCGGGACACAAAGCGCCTCGGCTATACTCTCAGGTTTGCAATGTGCCCGCGATATTCGCCCGGGGGAGTGGAAAAAATTTGAAGCCAAGCTGACTTGGCGCGCGTTCGTCCCGGTTTGTTCGTGGCGAACCAAAACAAGGAGAATAAAGTGAATTCTAGATTTGTAGTTCGTACGGCGGTTCTGGCTGCGGCGTGCGTCTTGAGCATCGCGTCTGCCTGGGCACAGGCCCCCGCTGCGGCCGGCTCGGCGGCGGGAAACAAAGTCGGCGTCATCAGCATTCGCCAGGCCATCGTTAGCACGGCGGAAGGCAAAGTGGCTTCCGCGGAGTTGCAATCGCAGTTCGCTTCGCGCCAGAACGAGATCGAGAATTTGAACAAACAGATAAATGATGTGCAGCAGCGCCTTCAAGCCGGGGCCGGCAAACTGAGCCCGGACGAAGAAGCCCGCTTGCGGCAGCAAGGCCAGCGCTTCGCGCAGCGCCTCGATCGCATGAACACCGAATATCAGGAAGACGTCAACGCTGCGCAAGCCGACGTCATCGACCGCATCGGCCGCAAAATGGTAGACGTGCTGGATCGTTACGCGCGCGAAAACGGCTATTCCGTCGTCCTCGATTCTTCCGCGCAGAGCACTCCGATTCTCTACGCCTCCACGCAGATCGACGTCACCCAGGACATTATCCGCCTCTACGATCAGGCCTACCCGGTCAAGGCCGGCGCTGCTACGCAGCCCAAGCCAGCTGCGGCGAAACCCGCGCCCGCGACGACTCCGCCGCCCGCCGCCAAGCCCTAGCAAAGCGCTGGCCGCTGCAATCTCCACTCGTTTCGAACGCGCCCCGGTTCAACCGGGGCGCTTTTTTCTTGCGGGCGCCGTTTTCAAATACGCCAGCTCCTGTGCCTGTGGCGGCGGGCTTCAGCCCGGCCGCCCTCTTCTGTAGTGGCGGGTCTTTCACGCTTTTTGCGGTCCCGCTCCTGCCGGACAGACCCGTTCTTCCCCGCCTTCAGGTTCTTTCGAACGCATCCGAAGCGTTGGTTGCCAATGCTGTTAGTCGCCCACCTCTCTGTTTTTTCGAGCGCATTCGAAAGATTGTCTGCCACGCCGCTGAGCGTTCCGCCGCCGCTCTGCCCCTTCGGTCAGGTTCCCACAGTGAACGGCCTGTACCATTTCGCCGTTGCCTTCTTTCGCAGCCGCGGCCTAATCTGGTGGTGTATTGGCCTTTTCTCGAGAACCATGGAATCCCTACTCGGTCTCCGCGCTCGCAAATCCAATCCCTCGGCCCTCGAGGGCCCGGGAGCTTTCCGCGCGCAGCAAGCGGAATCCAGCCTGCGGCAACTCGCTCGCCGAGAATGGTGGCTTTGGTTTACCGCGTTATTCGTCGCCGTGCTCTCGGCGGCGGCCATTGTGCTCAGCTTGTTCCCTTCATTGTTCCGGCGCCACGAGCATTTTTACGATCTCCGTCCCGAACAGGCGCGCTGGGGAATCCTGTGCTTGCTGCTTCTATTCAATTTATGGATGGTGGCCCGCCAGTGGTCTTTTCGCCGCCAGCGCCGGGAATTAACCGGGCAGAACGCCGCCACGGACGCGCCCGCCGCACAAAATTCCGATCCTTCCGGCGTCGATGCCGTCACGGGATTGCATACGCGCGGTTTTATCGAGCAGCAGCTTGGAAAAGAGATTGCCCGCGCGCGGCGCCAAAATACCGCGCTCAGCCTGGCTACCATTCATCTTGACGATTTTACGGAAATGAATAAGCGCTACGGCCTCTCGGCGATGGACGCGGCCTTGAAGGAGCTTGCCCGCCGCTTGAAGAGAGCCTGCCGCGGCACGGATTTCGCGGCGCGGCTGGCTAACGATGATTTCCTTCTGGTGCTGCCGGAATGCAACCTGGCCGAAGTCCAGGTGGTCTTGAACCGCATCGGCGTCATCGAAGTTGCCTGCTCCGGACGGCAGGTCAACATTGCTTACACGACCGGTTGGGTGGACTATCAGCCCGGCGACCTGCCCGCGGATTTGCTCAAGCGGGCCGCGCAGCTCCTGCACCTTGCTGGCGCCGCATTAAAGAGCTGCCTAATTTCTGGCGTCAGCGATTCCCGCACATCGCCGCGAAACCCCGCTGAGAATCACTCCGCAAATTTCAAACACAGCGAAGCCCGCGGAGATGCATGGAGCTTCTCAGCGGGCCGAAACATTGTCAGCAGGCAACGACTTCCCGCGCCAGATCAGCTTCCCGCGGGGGACTGCAGCCAGCGGATGGCTTTGCGCCAGGGGGCGGGGCCTCCGCTGCTCATCGGCGTCTGCAACCACACAATCAGGCCGTTCTTGACGGTAGCCAGTTGGCGCTGGCTGCTGCTCTCCGCGTGCTCGGGCGAGCCCGCGGAAGGTGCTTCCGACGGCGTAAGCCAGTATGGGCTTGCCGCCGTGAGCGGGCGATCGGCCACGACATTCGGCGACTGCCGATCCGTGACTGCTCCCGTTACCGACAGTTTTAGCAGCGCGCCGACCTGCTCCTGGGACGCACTAAGCGTTCTTAGGATTTTCCGCGCAAACCAGATACCCGCAGCCAGGCAGACAAACTCGGCAACGAGGGTTCCTAGCTCATACCAATTGCTCTGTATCCAAACGGTGATATCGTTCATGGCCTCACCTTGGACTGGGACAGCTTTAGCTTACTGCCCGGCTGCGGGTGAGGAAACTGGCAGAAGGTCCAGTAAATGGTCAGGCAGTTATCTGCCCTCGCGGCCCATGCGCCTGCCAGCGCCGCATCTGTGCTGGCGCGATCTAGGTACTCATGAGCACCACGGCGTTGCCGCGCCGCCTGCGCGAGCGAAAAATCCGCTAGGATGAGCTTTGGAGATGGGGTCTCCGTGCCATGTTCAAGCGGCTCATGATTCTGGGGATCATAGGGATTGCGTTTGTCTTGGCGGCTAACTATCTCCTGGTTTATGCGCTGAACCAGCAAGTGAAGCGCGAGCGCGATCGGCAGAATCCGACCTACTGGAACGCTTACACGGCTATCGTGCGCTTCGGTCAACATCCGGATAGCGCGTCCGAGCAGAGGGCCAAAGCCGCGTTGGACGAAGCCTCCCAAAAAGGCTTGAGCAAGGCTCGCACGAAAATTCTGCAAAATTACCTTGAGGATCTTGAGCGCTGCTACCAAGGCCAGCGTGAATTCTGCAAACAAGCCACCACCGCAATGAATGAAGCCATGCGGGCCCCCGCCGAGCGCTAGCAGGCGGTTAGTCAGCAAGACGCCCACTTTCCGTGAATTGCACCGACTGAGTCGTGGCAGACCGACGATCCGTCCTTCGTGACTCGTGTCCCGTGATCCGTGGGCGAGCGGCGCGGAGGAGGTTGACAGTCCCGACAAGGTCGGGATCTTCGATCGACAGTTGAAGGTTGAAGCGGAAGTGTTGGACAGGATACGCCCAGGCCGTCCCGACAGGACCGGGATCTTCGAGTTCGCAAGCTCCGGCCACTGAGAGAGTGGTGAACCAAAATGGGAAGAATACCCCCACACCCCGGTTGTTTTCGTAAGAGTGGCAAACAAAGGGCTTGCGGGATACGGAACTTGGAAGAGTGTACGGAAGATGGGAGATCGGGAGAGCAATGGGAAGGTTGCAGGTACCCCCTGTCCCCCTATGTTTTTGTAAAGAATTGAGGTGACAGGGTTTAAGGGGTGGGGGTCGGCAAAAGAATTGAGGGGAAAGAAGTTAGGGGCGAAACGCGCTTGAATGTTTTCAGAGCGGCATGGCCGGCGAGGATGGGTGGCGACAAACACACAGAATGGTAGTATGAAACGAAGCAGATGTCAAGTAGTTATATGGATATCATTCAATGGGATTGCAAGTCGTTGAAACGTCCCGGCTTAGACGGTCGGGATGCGAAAGACGCATTTATACGTTAGAACGTTTGCACGTTAAAGGATAGGAGTTCAAGGGATGGGGATGCGGGGCGGGCGGGAAGCCAGAAGGCAGAAACTAGAAAGCAGAAACTAGAAGGCGGAAAGCACGGGCAGTAACTGGAAAGCAGAAATGAAAAGCTGGGGCGGAAGAGCGGAAATTCTTAATAAAAGAGGGTAGGGCGAGAAGGCGGGGGAAGTGTCAAAGGCCCACGCTTTCAAAAACAGAGCCCGTTGGCCATTCGCCTAATGTCTTGCGGCCGCTTCGTAGAGAATCTTTGAGGTTCGCAATTGGCTATCAGTGCAACTGCTATGAGTGGCTCGGAGAATGTATTTGACTATGTCAGGAACCCCGCCATCGACAGCGAGCTCGATTACACAAGAGTTGTCTCCCCTTTGCAGCCTTATAGCAAACGGATAGTCTTCCAATGATTTGAAAGTGTCTAACCCTCTTGGGTGAGCGAAAGGACTTGTGCTTCCGGAATTCATTGGGGACAGAGTGACCCTTTGAATGTGAGTACGGACAAGGGCTTCGGTTTCAACCGTTAGCACTGTGTGAATCTTGTTTCTGTACGCTCGAGCTGACATAAAGGTCTTCAACCTATCTAGCGTGAGCCAAAAAAATACGCGTCCGTTGAGTGTCCGCAACCAAGTCCTTGTGTTACAACCCCGTAGGCAGGCCCTTAGCTTGGATTCACTTAGGGGCTTTTGGTCGCGAATGACAATCACTCCGCAGGCCTTGGACTCTAGTGGTACGGAGTTGGGGCGCTTGTGCTCCTCGATTCTCTCCCTTTCGGGCGCTGGCGTTTCGCAGAGATCAAGGAGCTTGGATGTAGATAATAAGCCGAATTTTCTTATGCAAGCCCACGAGTTGGCCTCGGCCATGTGGTACAGGCGAGGGTACTTGGCGACTAGTTGTTCAATAGGCACTCCTAGGGGCTTACCACGCACGTCTGTCAATTATGCTTCTCCAGTGAAATCGAGTGGAAATAAGTGATACAGGAGCGCCAGAAACTTTTTCGATTTCCTCAGTAAACCGAAGCGTTTCGGGGGTCAATTGCTCAAACCTTCTGGCCTGTGTGTTGACGGCACCCATGTAGTCCGCAAACGTTAGTGCGATGTCGGTTGGACCGTTGAGAGAAGCAGCTCTGCGAAGTAACTCCCATTCAAATTCGCCGACCCTCCTCTTCCTGCGGGTTGTCGACGTTCGTTCTAGATTCTTTAGCTCCTCTAATCGTATCCCTGATCGTTCCGCGATGACCCGCCACGAAATCTCCTGCGACAGCGGACCAGACGTACCACCCGGTGGGTCTTGAACACGGATGGGATAGCTTCTGCATACCATCACAATTTTCCTCACGCGCCTCGGCGCGATACCGGATTCTGAAAGCAGACCAGCAACGGTGGTATCGCGCGAAGTAACATAAGGATATGGCCCGTGAAAAAGACTTAGGCCAGTACCTTGCGTCCCTTCGAGCAGGATCTTGTGGCGGTCTGCGTAGGCTCGCTCAAGCTGTTCGCGGGCAGAAGACCCAGTGTATGGCTTCAGCTCGGGAATGTCACCGGCCAGCTTTTGCTTTTTGTCCGATCTGCCCAATATTCTGCGTGCTGTGGCAGACCCAACCCCTTGTCCTGTTGACCCGATTCTCTGAACTAGCTTTTTCTCTGCTGCAATGTCTGTGCTGTCGATAACCATTGCTTGAGGATCGATAGATAGCCTCTCGCGAGAGACGCCGCAGTCAGCGATTTCCTGCAAGAGGGCCGGCACATTTAGCACGGCCCCGGGGCCGATCAACAACTTTGCCCCACTAAAGAGCGTACCGGAGGGAAGTTGGTGGTGCGTATAGGGCTCGGGAACCCGAAACACCTTATGCCCGGCATTAGGGCCCCCGACCCTAACGAGCAGATCGTACTCGCGCGCCAAATAAGATACTATGTGCCCTTTTCCTTCACTTCCATATTCACCTCCGACTACTACATCAACTAGGCGAGCGTCTTCTGCTCCGTAGAGTCCAAGGTGGCTCGCTGCCCTGACGAGTACATCTTCTTGTGTACAACGGTCGGTTTTGATAACGACGTCTGCTATTTCTGCCAGACGCGAGATCCTTTTCTCGGTGGTGTCCCTTGCAACCTCCTTGTACGCAGAAAACTCCTTGAAACCCTTCACTCTGCGCTTCTTGTACCTACCTGCTAGCACGTCGGTTGGGGCGTCGAGATGAATGTGAAAAACACGATGGCCGAAGGCCTTTCTGATCGCGTCAACCTGTTTTTCAATTCGGACGGCATCGACCAGGACGTACTTCGGGTTTGTTTTCCCAATGCGAGCAAGGATTTCATCGCGTACCCAGACGCCATGAGTCTTTTGGTCTAAGTAAGTACCGTGGTCCTGGAGAGCTTTGCGTTCGTTTGCTGACCCCGGGAAGTAAGTTTGGAGCACGGCCTTGGTCTTGATTAGCTCAAACTGAAAACGTTCAACAAACATTGTACCGAGGGTTGTCTTACCCGAGGAGACTGCCCCAGATAGCAACACGATTATCTGTGGGATAGACATCTTCTAAGCGGTCCGGCTCATCTGCCCGACCAATTCAAGTTGAGCAGCTTCTTTTGTATGAGTGTCCGGGAGGTCGCAGATAGTAACAGCTATGCCACGCCGACAGAGCGTATCTTGGATCATCTCCTCAATGACGGGCCAAGAGCCACCAGCTTCTCCTGCGCCAATTCTTGGCATCTGCACTCGCGCGTGTCTACTTAGCGCAGCGTCTGCCAACAGTCGTAGGCACTGCCGTAGCTCTTCGTACCGTAGTCGTGGTTTTGGGGAACTTCCGTAGCCATGCTGACTAATCATGTGAAAGACAACGAGAGTCGGGCTAACCTCGGTCAAATACGCCGTGCCCAACTGGAGACGGCCTCGGTCTGTCCAAAGTCTTCTGAAATTTTCCTGTACCTCAGGCCATTTCTTGGCAAGGAATTGCCCGAACCCCGCACCCCAATTCGGCGTTTTATCATTTACGATATGCGCTATCACGGTTGGACTTGGGTCTATGGGTACTGTTGCGTCCCGCTTAAGGTAGGTGACGGTCGGGCGAGTAGATTTCTGGTGTGACTTCGGCCTTATGAACCCTACTACCCTAGGAATGGTTTGGGTAGCGCGGGCTTTGGATAGATAGTAGTCGGGAGTTCTAGTTTCCGCCGGAACGGGGTACGGTGGAACACCCACGGCTTCGAGATCGATCTGCCCCATTTCTCCCTTCCAGATTTCTGAAGCCTCGGTGGTAAAGCCGATTGCAATGCATTGCGTTAGTGCTGTCCTTTCAGGCAGGACGAATCCAGGCCGCAACATAACGTCCCAATCTTTCGACGTTACGCAATATTCGATCGCATATCTCCTTGCGCCCCCGGCCTCGGATGCAACAGCACTGAACGCGGCGAGGGGGTCTTCCGACAGTTTAACTATCCTAAGGAGTACCGCCTCGGTCGAAACCTCGAATTGTTTCCTCAAATCGAGAATCTTGCTCATTGTGACCTTGTTATGCGCAATTTGAGGAAAGCTGCCTATTGGCATGAGTAACTCAGCAGCCCCCAGATTACAGAGCAATTCGAGTTGTCGGTCTGCTCCATGCATTTCCTCGGGGGCCAAGCGGTGTCTAACTTTTTCGCCACAGTCAAAGAAGAAGGAATGGGCGATTTCGTGACAGATCGAGTAACGAATACGGGCTTGCGACTTGTTCGGATTGTACTCTATGGTCAGTCCGCCACTCTTATCTGCCACTATTCGGGCGTCCCTAATCGCGTCACCGCCTACGTTGTTTAATGGAACCACTCTTATGTTGAGTATCTGTGCGAGAGCGATTGGGTCAAAAGGTGGCCCGTTCCAGCCTTCCTCCATGGCCTTGAACACGACGTCCTGGGCTTTTTCTGTTATCGCCTTAATTGGGTCTCGCGCACCGGCGAACTTGAGTACGGAGGAATTTTTCCAATATTTGAGTGTCTCCCCCGGCCTTTTCCCCTGCTGGACAGTTCGGAAGATATTGGGATATTGCGTTGTGTCGTGGGTATCCCAGAAGTTCCCAGCTTCTTCGAGGCTCGGGAACTCCTCAGGGACAGGATCAAGTTGCTTCGTTTTGCTCATTGTAGTATCTCCGCTCGGCTGCGGTCATGTCGCGAGCTGAAATCGGGAGCGCGGAGCCCTGACCCTTCCATATAAACAATATTATCAAATATCTACCAGAATCGGTTTGCCCGTAGGCAAAGTAGAGATGTTCACCTTTTACGTGCCCTTTTTCGGCCAACCGGATGTGTGGCTCCGAGAATAGCACCTCTTCGACTTCGGGCTCCGTCACGGCATGTTTGACGGCTATCTTTTCACGGACTTCATCCTTCCAGATAAGGTTTTGGAGCTTCAAGCCGTCTCCACGCTTAGTGCTGAAGAGGAGTATAGAGTCTATCACTATATATATAACGTGAATGAGTAATTGACGAGTGTTGAGCAGGCTCTAGGCGTGGATGTCGGCCCCCCAATTGCGGTGACCGAGTCGAGAGCAAGAGCATGGGCTGCCCGCCAGTTGCGGCTAATTAAACCAATGGGGCGTCTTTTTCGTCCACTCGCTGGCGGGATAGCGTTTGTGGAGCAGGTCGAAGGCTGCCTTGGCGTACTTTCTCCGGAACTTTCGGTGCAGCCGTAGCGCCACGCGCGGACGCACGACAGATGCAGAGCTTCCGGGACGCGTGCGTCGTCGGGATGAGCCTTAGCCCATTCGACGGCCTGTTTGCCCATCCAGCGAGGTGCGGAATGCGCAGCCACCAGCGCGGCTTGTTCTTCTTCCGCCGTGCTCTTATCCGCATTTTGCAAGAATGCAGGCTCTGGAACCACGCCACCTGAGAAGGCTTCAGGCTTTGTCGGCAAACCAATGCCTCATTAGGGGACGATGTCTGGTCGCATGGGTTGTGCTGGGGGATGATGTTTGAGTTGCGGTTACCTGTCAAGTAAGCCGCAGAGCCCTGGCGACAGTCGACCGCTAGAAGAAGAGTTCGGGAGAAACGTGGAAGCGGCGGCTGAGGCGTTTGATGTGGTCTTTGTTGAGGTCGCGCTTGCCGCTGAGGACTTCGGAGACGATACTGGGGGTGCCGAAGACGTCGGCAAGGTCCTTTTGCAGGAGGCCGTGCTGGTCCAGGAGGAATTGGAGGACTTCGAGAGGCTTGGCGTGGGGAAGCTGGTAGTGGCGGTCTTCGAAATCCTCGATCAAGAGGGTCAAGAGATCGGCAAGCTCCTTTTCCGCAGGGGTAAGCTTGCCACTGCGGTGATCCAGTCCATAAAGAAGCGCGGTGCAAGCCTCGTTTTCCTTCTCGGTGCGAATCACGCGCGGAGGGAATTTCTTGAGAAGCTCGATGTATTCCGGGCTGGCGGTGAGAGTGCTCATTCTTTCCATCCTTCCTTGCTGTATTCGGCGTGAGTCAAGACATGCCGGAGGAAAATCTTTCCGGTGTGGTAGTTGATCTCCGTGATGAGCCGGAAGGCATTCCCTTTGATGTTGAACACGGTAAATTTGCCCACAGCATCCGCGGAGGGAAACACTTGCCGGACTTGCATCAGGCTACTCCACCGCGCCTTTTTGGCGATGCGATACCAAACGTCCAAAGGGCCAGCGAGATCAGGGTGCACGTCTGCGGCTTGCAAAAGCTTCTTGCGGCTGATGACGTGCAAGGGCGGCCTCGCCACTATTGGATTCGCAATTTGCGAATTTGTCAAGAGAAAGTTCGCAATTTGCGATTCGGGCGGGGCGGGCAAGAGTTGAGAAAGAACGGGTCTGAAGACCCGCCACTACAGACAGCAAAGATGGCAGGCTAAAGCCTGCCGCTACGAGGAAGCGGTGGGGGTGGGTTGCTGGGCGGGTTTGGGGAGGAGATTCAGGACGACCTGGAACCACCAGTTGGGCTGGTAGCGAATTTGGACTGGGACGCCGCGGAGGTCGCCCCGGGTGCCGACGAAAATGGAAAAGTAGACGCGCTTTCCGGTGGCTTGATTTGTGGAGACGAAATCCGTTTGGAGAAGATCCTGGTAGGTCCTGTTGGTGAGCGCTTCGCCCTTGGCGGTGTTCACTCTTACTTCCAGCTTGGGTAGTAAGGCGGCGTGCTCGATTTTCAGGGTGTCGACCTGCGCGTCGTAGACGTAGCAAAGCGAGAGCGGTTTGCTGCGGTCCTGCAAAGCGGAGTCCAGCAATTGCGAAACGGTGCCGAGGAATTCGCCGGCGCGGGAACATCCCGCCGGGTTTTCAAGGGTGCGCGCGGGGCGTTCCGAGGAGCTTAGTTTCTCCAGCATGAGCGGTTCCGCCTCCGCGTACTGGTGGAGGTTGTAATCGATGTCGGAGGCTAGCGGCACGGTGAGAGAGATGGCGTGGCCGGCGTCAACGCGGCTGAGAATGCCGGTGAACTGGTGCTCGCCACCAGCCTTCTCTTTTTTGAGCTCGTCCTGCATCTCGGAGACGGATTTGCCTTTCGAGGATTTCATGAAACCGAAAAAGGCGCTGGCGACGACGTCATCGATGGTGGCGGGGTTCACAACGGCGTCTTTATGCCAAACGATTTCGGTGCCGGCTCCCCAGCGATTGATCGAGCGGGGAGCTTTGGCGGGGTCGGAACCGAAGAGGACTTGAAGGAGCTCTTGGCGCGGATCGTCCTTGGAAACTCCCCTGCGAATGAAGCCGCCGCCTACGTCGTCTTTGCCAGCCCAGAAAAAAAGCAAGCGAATGCGAGCGGTCATGACGTAATCAAATTGGATGGCGTCGGCAGGAGCGCGGCGCACCCATCCGAGTGCTTCAACGATGGGGGCGCGGTCCGAGGAAGTGGGTTTTGCCGATAGGGGAAGGAAGACGAGAAGAAAGAGGAGAACGAAGCTGGAGGAGCGGCGTCTGCTCACGGGAGAAAAATTCGCCTGCCGAGGGATGCGATGCGCGATATGGCCACTATGCATGAGAGAGCACCAAACACTCGTTACGGAAGATTGACACAAGATTGAAAGGAGAAGGATATTTTCGCAATCGAGTGTTACATGCGGACACTACAGATTGGGGCGTGAGAACACCGCTGGCGTGATTCGTGTGGGAGCGATGCAAACGGCGCAGAAGGGAGCGGGCCATCCGGGGCTGGGCCGCAAAAGGCAGCAGGGAACAGACCAAGAGGATGGCCACAATACCGCTGCAAATTTTAGCCGTGCGTGTCACTTTTATCCCAGGGAGCAAGCCGGTTGCCAGGTTTCCCCACTGATATGGAAGGATTTAGGCGCGGATGCCGGTTTCTGGCGCGTTCACCGGACCACGGTGTGTTGATGCTGGACCGCGGCGCAAAACCAGGCAATCGCCGCTGGTATCCTCCCCCGTATCTTGCTTTTACCGTGCAGCGGGAATATACTCTGAATTCGCTCTGAAGCGGGTCGCACGATGAGTGGGCTGCAAGCCCACTTTTTTGTTGGGGCCGGTTGGAGTGTAGTGCGGACCGGCTAGGGTCGGGGAGTCTCTGCGTGGATTTGGAAAAAATCCGCGGCGCGGCCGAGCGG
>WNFF01001578.1_pt1 | contig 18405 bp, 16 predicted proteins | sample 5400441 | NCBI WGS metagenome assembly WNFF01 (sample SAMN13153345, study PRJNA577476) | soil metagenome | isolation source: 120 cm saprolite under Douglas fir tree site 2 hole 3 replicate 1 | place: USA:California | collected 2015-04-18 | reverse complement strand
GTCTCTCCAGGTCAATCTTGTTCAACAACTCACGATGGAGGACAGTCTTCAGCTCTTGGTATGATTTGTACGATGGCGCACCGTTACCCGGTGGCGGCTGAGGACTTGGTGTGGTTGTAAATCCGAATCCCATGGTCTTAATTCTCCCTTGCGAAACTACTTGCCGAACAGCGCCCTGAAACCACCAATCTGTCCCTTGGTTTCAACAGAAAGCTTGGCCGGGGCGGTGGCCTGGATTCTGTCGTTTCCGACGCCATTGCTGACCAGTTCGTGCGCCCACTTCTGGATAGCTGCGCCGAAATCGGACTTCTTTCCAACGGAAATCGGCGCTCCCGCATTGATCGCCTGAATTACTTCGTTGTAGCTATTTGGCACCCGCAGCGAAATCTCCCGCCCCAGAGCTTTTTCAATGCGTTCGTCGCTCAGCGGTCCCTTTTTGGAGTAACGGTTGAGTACGACATGTATGCTGCTCGAGGTATATCCCAGCTTCGACAGGTACTCGATGTAGCGGACGGAATTGCGCACCGACGGCAATTCAGCGGTCATTACGATCGCAATCTGTTCCGACTGTGCGATGCTCGACAGCGTCGCATCGGTCAGCCCGGGCGGGCAATCGACGACCACGAACTGATAGAGATCGGCGAGAAACGCGAGGGTATGTTCCACCGCCGACGGCGGCGCACCATGAATCGCATCGACAATCTCGGGTGAATCCAGGAGATGAAGCCCGGAATCATGGCGCAGGAGAAAGCCTTGCAGCAGCTCTTCGTCCAGGCGGTCGCTGTCGTTGGCAAGCTCGAAAAAACTGTACTGGTGGCGACCCGTACCGAGATACAACGAAGCATCACCCAGGGCGGGATGCTGGTCAACCAGTACGCATTTTCGCTTCCCTTCGTGGGCTAGTTCCAATGCCAAATGCAAAGCCAGCGAGGTGACGCCAGTGCCCCCTTTTGCGCCAACGAGCGTGATGACCTTTCCGTGGGCTCTCGACCGGGCTCTTTTCTTCTGGTTCGCTTCCACTCGTGCCATTCCGTCCAGCACCTGCTCCTGCCGCATTGGCTTCGACAGATATTCGGCGCAACCTGCACGCATGGCTGCGATGATCCCTTGCGGCTGGGAATTGGACGATACCGCAAACACATGGGCATGTGGATATTCGGAGCGCAATCGCTCCGTGATGCGGATCGCTTCCTCGTTATTCCGGTCGTAGTCAATGAAACAAATGCGGGTGTGCGGGAGGTCCAGAGCGCGTCCTACCTCTCGCTCCACATGGGGGATGTCCAGAGCGCGTCCTACCTCTCGCTCCGCACTGGAATAATGGTCCACATTTCCTGTGATGACTGCTTCGGGCACGCCCGCCATGAAATCCGACAGGGCCTGGTACGACGTCGAGTCAAGACAGACCCCCATTACCGTAACTCTTGCTGCCCATTCACCCGTGGCCATGTTCATTTGCTCCCAAACCCATGTGGGGTTTCCGTGTCAAATTGCTTCGGTTCCAACGGTGCGACCGGCATCTTGGGCAACTCGGGCGCCCCCGCCGTCCCCGGGTCTACGATTGTTGGCGTGACGATGACAATCAGTTCGGAGTTCGTTTTATTCAACGATCTGGACCGGAATAGCTGCCCCAAAATCGGCAGATCACCGAAACCCGGCACCTTGGAAAACTGCGACACCGTCCTCTGATCGAGTAATCCGGCGATGCCAAAGCTCTGGCCGTCCTTCAACTCCACGACGGTCTCGGCATGGCGAGTTGCAATGGCCGGCAATACAAATCCGCTGATGGTTACTGCATTCGCGAAATCAAGTGAACTCACTTCCGGGAACACCTTCAACCGGATGGTGTTGTCGTCCTCGATGGTCCCGGTAAATTCCAGTTTGACGCCGAAGGGCTTGAACTGGACGTTGATCGTGGTCTGTCCTGCCGCGCCCGTGACAACCGGGTAGGGCAATTCTCCGCCAGCCAGGAAACTTGCCGGCTCGCCGCTGGCCGCCAGAAGGTTCGGCTCGGCCAGGATTTGCAGTACATTCCTCTGCTGGAGGTCTCGAATGACTGCGCCCAGGTTGAGGTCGCTGCGGAAAAGAAACAGATTCAGCAGATCGGAAGTGCCAAAGCCGCCGGGCTGACCGGCAAGTTTGTTGCCGATCGCCCCAGCAGCGATGTTGTTGCCGGTTACCGTGCCACCGGTGACGGTCTTGGGGATCGAGCCGACATTGGCGCCTGAGAACCCGCCGAACTGCTGTGTGCTTGAGGCGCCGAAGGTATTAGCCGCCCCCGTGCTGAAGACGTTGATGCCCAATTCGCTCACCTTTGCTCGATCCACCTGGGCAAAACGGACCTTCAGCAGCACCTGTTTCTGCCGATGGGGCAGTCCAAGCCGGATGGAGTTCACAATGTCCTTGGAGAATGGCGCTCCCATTTTTCCAATCTGGTCCGCTACAGCGGCGGACGATGCCGTCCCGGTCAGAACAACGCGGCCCTCTTCCGCTTCTGCCTGGATGGCCTCGTTGGGAAAACCGCGCTCGATCGCTTCGCGCAGCAAGGACACATCCACATCCGCAAACACTTCGATGATTCGCGATTGATTGTTCTCCTGCCACAGAACAACGCTGCTGCTGCCGGGGGCTGCCGCCGTCACTACGACTTCATTGGGCGACGTCGTAGTGGTGTTCACGACTGCGGGATTTCCGACCAGCACGCGTGTGAGGCGGGGGTCGGTACGGATCACAACGGAGTGGCCTACGAGTATATGGACGACCTGGTTTCCGCCAGGGGCCTCCCCGGGTATTTGCTGCTGCACTGCTGGAGCGCTAGGGCCCTCGGCCATCGCGGGCCCAGAAAGGCCCACAGCAGCCAGGGTACACAGCGCTAACAGACGACGTATTGATGCGTGAACTTGCAGAAAATCCTCCTTGGCCCTACTGTTGACTCGCCGGAAATTTAGAAACTGTGATCTTGCCGTTCGCCAGAGTCTCGACGATGTACGAGTTCACCGGTTTCACTGCTGGTGCGGCCGGCCTGATGTGCGGCTTCTCTGGCTGTGGCGCCGGGGTCTTTGGAATTCCCATCAATTCGGCCATATCAACCGCGGGAGTGTCCGGACTCGCCGCATCCCCGCCGTTGCGCAGCACGAACTGGATGGTGCCTTGGTTCTCCGCCAGCGCTAACTTTTCCGATTGCTCGGGAGTAACCAACAGCGTGACTACGCTTACGTTCTCGGGTTTGCCGTTCGGATCGGGGTCTATCCTCGTTCCAGTTGACAGCACCTGGACGTTTTGCAGCACCGTGCGTGCTGTCGTGCTCGCGTTGTTGTTATCGCTGTGCAGTGTGACGAGCACATCCACGCGAGAGCCCGGGAAAATAAATCCGGCGATGTTCATGACCTCATTGGTCTTAACAGCGGTCGCTCGCATGCCGTCCGGAATCTTGGCTGCCAGACCGAAACTGGTGCTTGAGGCCAGGTCACGCCGCAACACCGGATCGTTCGCGGCGATTGCGTACATCAGCACGTGGCCCGTGACGTCTTCTTTTTTCTCGACCAGCCCGTCCAGTGACACATTCTCGGGCCAGTTGATCTCGGTCAGATTTTCAACGGTGATGGGAGTGCCTGGCTGCAACGCAACCGCGGCCGCCACTACGCGCTTCGTCTTCGGGCGGGCGCTGGCTTGCGTCCGCGTAATGCGCACATAGAAAACATAGGTGATGCCCAGGGAAATCACCAGGGCAGCCAATAGAGCCAAACCAAGTCTTCGTGTTCCCATGAATTATCTCCAGACCTGCAAAAATACAGCCCAGTACAATGTCCCGCCGGCAAACGCCAGCCCGTACGGCATGCGCAGCGCTCCGGGGTTATCCAAGTTCACCACGGGGTGTGTTTGTAATCCGTGCTGCACGTGAAACCCCGCCACCCACAACGTGTTCCGCAGCGTCTCAAAAACCCGGCCTGACAGCACCATGAAGAAAATCGCCAAGGCGCCTCCGGCTAGAGCCGTCGCGAGCATCACCTGCAATGCGGCTGAAGGCCCCACCAGGCATCCCAGAGCGGCGGCCAGTTTCACGGCCCCCGCTCCCATGGCTCGGACCAGATAGAACAGCAGGAACGTGCCGCCAAAAAGAAGACCGCCACCCGCACCAAGCAGGAGGCCTCTCCAGCCGTGGAGCATGCCCTGCAACAGCAGGCCTGCAGCCAAGGCAGGATAGGTCAGCAGATTCGGGATCCGCCGTTCCGTTACATCGCTGATTGCGGCGCACACTGCAACTGCCGCCGCCAGCGCGGGGATGATTTGAGTCAAGTTCATAATTTCACTTCAAATTTAAAAAGTGGCGCCGTGCCGCACTGGCAAGTGCTACCCGGCGCCTTCAAGCGTCTACGGGATTACTAAAGATCCGATCGCGGTGTTGATCTTGCCGAGTTCGGTGTTGATCGTCCCTGCCAAAGTGGTCGTACCGGTCACAACGGCCGCCAAAACGGCTGCCAGAACCAGGGCGTACTCGAGCATGTCCTGGCCTGACTCTTCACGATGGAACTGGCTAACGAATTGTTTGAACGTCATAAGGAATCTCCTCCATTTAGATTTTTACCGCGTTTACATACCCCAGCGCCAAGATTCTCGTCCCGGAGACCCAACGCCTGGCACAGAAGACTGCGCCTTGTCCAAAGCACGCCGCAGACCAAATGATCCTGGCGCTCTCGAAGCGTAAGTTGCTGAATCAACGCGCCGGTGGAGGATTGAATGGCAAGCTGCCGGTCGATGGAAAGCGGAAAGTGGGAAAACACTTGCGACTGTCGGGCAATATCTTTCTGCGGATATGATCTATATTTGGTTCATTGCCGCCCTATTCCGCGCAAGTAGTGCGCAAAACGAAACACCAATGCGTCTGTGCTCGATTGTTGCGGTGAAGACTTCCACACATTCTTTCATGAATGTAATGAGAGTAATGGTACGCGTCCGCAGCGGCGACAATTTGTCTTTGCTCATTCCCGTTCTCCAGGCCACATTTATGACATCAGAATTTAAGTGTATTGAGGGATTGATGGCCCAGATCGGTACATCGGCACAGTGTTTGCAGATCACGTTACCGGTCTGAATCTATGACTTGCCTCGACGGGCGTTGGAACATGAAGCCGCGTCGCCGGTGGATCATCCGCTATATCCCGGCTGCCCGCACTGCGTCTTCTGAAGCCATCCACATGCCGAATATGCCGGCACTGGGATTTCCTCCCACTGAACGGGGGTGCAGAAGCTCGACAACCTCCGCACTGGCACGATGAATCTCTGCGAGCTCGCCGGGCATGTGCCGGTGTCCACTTGACCTTCATTTCCCTGAATTCGACCAGTGTACTTGGATCAATCCTCATTACCGGTGCGCCAACTATGGGAGGCCAGGTCGCAACTAGCCCACACAAAAAGTTGGGGTGTTGGCCATGGGTTGAAGGACCGCCGCACAGACAATTCTTGTGAGAAGGCGATTGAATGCAAGTCAGCTAGATCGCAAATACATGCACTAAACAAGCTATTGTGCTGCTCAAATGTGAAATAATCCGTAACAACCCAAATTACGTCCGCCGACCGTGCGCCTGCCAAGCCCCAGGTCCGCGGAAGCCCCTTTGTTTTAATGTGCTGAATTCTCTGCATTTAGGAACTTGCAGATCTTACTCGAAGCGATTTCCCGCAAGGCGCCGATTGTACGTATCCCATGGCACGGTAAGTGCATCATTTGACCCCCAAGTAGTCGACCTGAGGGACAGCGGGTCAGGGGGCTGGAGCGGGGGTTATGATTCCCGTTCCTCAGTTTGTTCATGACGAACACCCTTTGGATCGTATCGACAATTCTCGCTGATTCGAAACCCGCAACAATTGTGAAGAGGGCGGAAGAGTCTTCGTCCTTCGAGTGTCGACCACCGCAGGCTCGTGGGACCGCTAGTGGGATTTGTGGATCATCGGCCAAATGTCTACGAAACTGTGAGAAAGGAACATGCCCATGAAAATCCGGCGGATTATGTTCTCGTTACCCTTAATCGCCGTCTATTTGACGGGAGTCTCAAACGCCCGAGCTGCTGGGGTCGTCAGCGGTAAAGTGACGGCCGAAGACCAGACCTCGAAGCCCAATACGATAAGCGCGTCCGCGACGCCGAATGCCGCGAAAGGAATCCATCTCCAGGCTTCGAATGGCTCCGACGCCCGACAAAACGGTGCGGTTCAGAATGTGGTTGTATACATCACCCCTCGCGCTTCAAGCAAGACCGCGCCGGACAGGCAACCTATCTCCATCGCACAAGACGGCTGCCGGTTTACAGAGGGGGTCCGGCGGATGGGCTTCGTTCCGGTCGCGCCTTATACTGGGCAAATGGTGAGCTCGGCCGATGAAGAAATCATCCCTGTGCGATGCGACATCAGAGCGGGAGCTCGAAAGTACTTCGTAGTCTTGAAACCTTCACACTATTCTGTGACAGGGCAAGACGGCACATTTACCCTCAGAGACCTGCCTCCCGGCAAGTACACGATCACGGCTTGGGAGGAAACCTACGGTAGTCAGAGCGAGGAAATAACCATCTCCGGAAATGAGACTGTTCCGGCTAATTTCGTGTTCAGACCGAAGTCGAAAACATAGCTTCGCACGAAGGCATCAAGAAGAAGTTTCCGGCAGAATCGGCTAACTCGGGGGCTGTCGTGGCTTTCTTTTCCGGGATCCAGGGACTGGCATTCTGAGCTTTGGATCCAACCGGACTGCTTCAGCAAGTTCCTGTGCAGCTTCCTCCCTGTTTCCTTTCGCCTCTAATGCGCCCGATAATTTGTAGTGAGCAAAGGCATCATTAGGGTTCAGGCGGAGAGTTTCACGATACTCGAGAATGGCCCCGTCCAGGCTACCTTTGGCTCGCAAAGCGTCCCCGAGGCCTGAATGCGCTTCGGCGAGGCCGGGGTTGAGACGCAACGCCTCGCGCAATTCGACAATGGCCCCATCCATGTCGCGCTGCAAACCGAGAGCGAAACCGAGGTTCATATGTGCTTCGGCAAGACCAGGGTTGAGACGCAACGCTTCGTGCAATTCAGCTATGGACCCACTTAGATCGCGTTTCACACGGAGGATTGACCCCAGGTTAGCGTGCGCCAGCGCGAGGTTGGGCTCCAAGCGTATTGCTTCCCGGTATTCTGCGATGGCTCCGTTGACGTCGCCTTTCACCAGGAGGGCGGAACCAATGTTGACGTGGGCTTCCGCCAGCGTGGGCTCGAGACGTATGGCTTCCCGGTATTCTGATATCGCTCCATCCAGATCGCCATTTGCCTTTAGCGCAAGTCCCAGCTCGTAGTGCGCCTTGGCGCTGCGCGGCTTCAGGCGCAGAGCTTGCCGGTATTCTCCAATGGCTCCGTCAAGATCATGCTTGGCGAAGAGCGCTTCGCCTCGCGCCAGGTGTGCTGCGCTGGTATCCGCTGAGGATGGCTTGGACGAAACAGCCAAAAGGAACGCCAAAGCTATTACGCCTGATTTCAGAAAGGCCTCCGTGAGGTGCGGTTCCAAGAATCGCAAGATGAAATTAAACGACGCGGCCTCACTCCTATCAATCGAACAATTCAGGAGGATCGACAGAACAGAGCCGCCAAAATGAGGCTTCCGAAAGGCTGCCTGCCTGCCACTGTTTCAAATTCTCAAGAGTAGCCGCGATTTGCCCTCCGTCAGCCGAATCGAACACGATAACCACGCCGGCGACCGCTTGATCGTGCGAGGAGATCTCCTGGTATGCCGTGACGAGAAGTGACTTTGCGAAATTCCTCTTGGCTAGTGCGGGGGCCGGCTTCCCCTCAGAGGACGCCGGCGCGGTCCAAATGATTTTGACCGTTTTTCCCTTCAGTGGCTCCCAGTTGCCCTTAAATGGATTTGTCTCTTCGCGAACGACTCGAAAGGGTGGCTCGGCAGCGGGCGCGGCAACGTCGGCCTTGTTCGAATTCGCATTCAAGCCCTCCGGCAAGTTCAAGTCCGAACGGCGAATCCAGCCGCGAGAGACTCCCGAGATCAGCACGTGCACCCAATCCGGCTGGGTGTCGAGCACTTGAAATTCGTCTTCGTTATCCGCGGAAAACAGCACTGGACTATTCGCACTCGCCGTTGACACGACGCGTGTTCCCGATTTCCGAACGACCGCGATATCGGTTGGATGCGTTTGATTACGGAGAATTTCCTCGAGGTTTTGGACGACGCCGCTCAAATCACTCAATTCCTTTTCGGCTTGTTCGCGCCGGCGCCGCAATGATTCGATATCCTCGGAAGTACTTGGCGCTGCTATGACCGCCGCCGCGGGGGATCCGGCGAGGCCGGAAGAGGATGCGCTCAGTCCGGCGCGAGCCAGGGTGGACTTATCGATCCTCGTAGCCGGGGAAGCCAGACGCGTCGCCATCGGCCCCGGAGCGGGAGCGTTTGCGCGGGCGGCCTCCTCTGCTGCGGCGGAACTCGCGTACAGATCCACTACCAGGCGGTAAGGGTCGGGAAGCAGGGAAACGGAATAATCCTTTGCGTGGTCCACCTCCAGAACCACGCGCGCAATGCCCTGTTGATTCTGCCCGACGCGCACCCTCTTCAAGAGGCCGCCGCTTTCTACTTCCACGCCGGTGCGGAGCAACTCGGGATCGATCTTGGTGTTTTCAATATCGAAGTAGATGCGGTCGGGGCCGGAGATGCGCGTCGCCTGGTATTTCACCTGGGCGCCCACGTCAATCTCGATGCGCGAGTGCGGGTCACCATTCCACGTGCGGATTCTCGTCACTTCCGGCCTGGAGCCGGCTGTTGGGTGGTTTTCGCCGGATGCTACCGGCCTCGAAGCAAGCGAGCCCGGCGATTCTGGAGCGGCGGTAACTGGTGCCTTGGTCGCGAGGGCCTCATCGATCCGGTCGAGCAAATCCGATTCCACGTGTCCATTCGACAGCAACACTCGATATCCGGATTGCGCTGGGTTCGGGTCCGTATACCACGCGGTGATCTTGGCCGTGACGTGTACCCGCGTCTCATCCGGGCCGTTCGCCACTACCTGGACCGCGCACTCAAAGTAACCACGCGTGAGGCGATCCGACTGTTCGTCGATACTCTCAGCGAATCCGCCGAGAATTGGCAAGCGCCCCTTGAGCGTGGCATGAAGGTCCTGAATCGCCTTCTCGACTTCGGCCTTCTGATGATGAAACACGCGCTGCATCCCGCGGGCTCGATCGGCGGCTGCCTGTGAGGGGGGCAGCGGAATTATCGAAAAGACCGCGCAGGCAAGAAGAATGCTCAGGGGATGGTTTCTCATGGCAGCGCCTCCACTTGATCCTTGCGGAGCCACCCTCGGTGTTTGTCCGTAGTTTCCACCCCATACCAGGACGGAGTTACGATCAGGACTACGACTTCCGAATCGGCCCACAGGGATTGGACTCTTACCGCGGAATTGAATGGCGCTGACTTCAATTCCGTGCCTTCGTTCTTAACCTTCACAACGAGCTTGTGGCGAAGTTCCTGGAAACGCGAATCCAGATTTTTCAGGGAAGATTCGGCGGATGCCAGCTTGGTTGTTTCTTCCTGCCGCTGGCGGAGTAGCGCCGCTGCCTTATCGTCTTCTTCCTGGCGCTTCTTTAGGAGAGCAGCCGTCTCCTTATCCGCGATTTGAACCTGTCGAAGTCGATCCTGAATCTCCTTGAATTCGCCCGATTCGACTGTGCCATCAGAAATGTCCGGTTTGCGGTGGCCGTCCTCGACGAACACCGCGTCGATCCGCAGATGGGTATGTGACTCACCCTGCGCCAGCACGACATAGCGGACCGTGATCGTTCCCACATCGCCGCTATCCTTGAAGTTGCGCGGAGCCACCGCTCCTTTCAGGACCTTGTAGAAGGCATGTCCGGGCCCCGTCCATGGTCCGAAGTAGGCGGACGAATCCGCGGGCAAGGCGCCCGAGAGCGTCTTGTTGTTCTCGTAGACGTACGTTCCCCGAACGATGGAATCGCCCGCAACGGTCTTCACTATCTCGAGGACATCGGCCTCCTTGGCATCCAACTCAAATCCCAAGCCTGCGGAGGCCTGCGCCTTCACCTGGGGCGGCTTTGCTGGAGTTCCCGAAACCTTGGCCCCGATGAGAGCACCAAGCAATAAGGAAAGACTGCAGGCCAAGCGTAGCCTGAGAACCATTGGATTCCCCCGACTGATGACGCGTGCGCTCTCGCCCTCAGAGAAAAAGTAAGCGATGGCACTTCCCTTTATCGGCAGGCTCCAAATAGAGCCGGTACCGGAATCTCGGCGAAAGCTCATTGGGGCGACCTGTTTCATTGAATTAACGCCAGCATTCCCAGCCCTCTCGATGAGCACGTAATGACCGGAGGCTTGAACCTCTTACTTTGTACATCCTGCTTCGTAGGTCAGCGAAGTCTGGGAGTCGAATGGACCCTAGCACAATTTAATCAGATATTTCAAAGTGGCGGTCAGCTTCATTTCGGGGCTGTTCCCAAGATTCAAGGGGTCCCCGAATGATTTGCTCCTCCGTGCAAACACCGATGACAATCAAAAGCACTATCCGCCAAGCAGTCTGCTCAGGTTACTGCATAAGCGATGCAATTGTCACGACTCCGCACACCAACGTGGCAACTCTGGTTTCTGTGGAAAGTCCCACAATTGGAGCATTATAGACCTACCTTGTGGCAAGTATACAATCGCGCAGGAGTGCCCGCCCGACTAAAACCTGGACGCGCGAAGCGGCGTATTCATTTCGTGGTACGCTAAGAAGCCGCAAGAAATTTCCTACCATGAAGTAGGGCCGCGATCGTAGCGGAGAGGATTGCGCCGAGGTGCATGCAGACGAACGAGCTGCATTTGCCGGCGGCTGAGACCGTACTCGCGCCTGACGCTCGCTCGGACGATCCTGTAGAATGCTGCGGGGAAAATATCCTGGGACTCTCTCGCCGATGAAAAAAGTTCTGGCCCTCAATCGCGGCGAAATCGCCATCCGCATCCTGCGTGCCGCGAACGAACTCAAACTCCGCACGGTCGCAGTATTCTCCGACGAAGATCGCCTGAGCCTTCATCGGTTCAAGGCCGACGAAGCGTACTTGATCGGCGAAGGCAAAGGACCCGTCCAGGCATATCTCGACGTCGAAGGCATCGTGGCGCTCGCCAAGGAAAGAGGCGTGGACGCCATCCACCCAGGTTACGGTTTTCTCTCGGAAAATCCGGCGCTTCCCCGCGCGTGCGAGGCGGCGGGGATCACGTTCATCGGGCCGAGCGCCGAACTGCTCGATCTGCTGGGCGACAAGACGGCGGCGCGGCGGCTCGCACAGAAGGCCGGCTTGCCCGTGGTGCCGGGAACGCCGGAGCCAGTCACGCAGAAGGATGACGCGGCGAGCATCGCGGAAAAAATCGGTTATCCACTGATGGTGAAAGCGGCGTTCGGTGGCGGCGGGCGCGGTATGCGCGTTGCGTTGAACGCGGAATCGCTGGAAACGTGCCTTGAGGAAGCGCGGGCGGAAGCTGGAGCGTCGTTTGGGAATGACGCAGTGTTCCTCGAGCGCTTCATTCGCCGGGCGAGACACATTGAAGTTCAAATCCTGGCCGACCAATACGGGAACGTCCTCCACTTGCATGAGCGCGATTGCTCCGTGCAGCGGAGAAATCAAAAAGTAGTGGAAGTCGCGCCTGCGGTGCATCTCGATCCGAAAATCCGCGAAGGATTGGCGAATGCCGCGGTGGCGCTGGCGCGCGAGGCGAAATACTACAGCGCGGCGACCGTCGAGTTTCTAGTTGATGCCGACACAGGCGCCTATTATTTCATTGAAGTGAATCCGCGAGTGCAGGTGGAGCACACGGTCACCGAAATGGTGACCGGAATCGACATCGTGCAGGCACAGATTCAGATCGCGCAAGGCCTCGAGCTGCACGGCGCGCAGATGAATCTGCCCCGCCAGAACGAGATTTCGCTGCACGGGTACGCACTGCAGTGCCGCGTGACCACGGAAGATCCCGCGAATGGATTCCTTCCGGACTACGGCAAGATTCAAACCTACCGGTCGCCGGCCGGCTTCGGCATTCGCCTCGACGGCGCTTCCGCGTACGGCGGGGCCGTGATCACGCCGTACTACGATTCGTTATTGGTTAAAGTGACGGCATGGGGGCGCGAGTTTCCACAAGCCTGCCGCAGGATGGACCGCTGCCTGCGCGAGTTCCGCATTCGCGGAGTAAAAACCAACATTCCGTTCCTGGTTAACGTCGTGAACCACGAGCGCTTTCAAGCGGGCGGAGTAACCACTTCGTTTCTCGACGAAACGCCCGCGCTGTTCCAGTTCGCTCCTCTGAAGGATCGGGCGACGAAGCTCTTGAGTTACCTCGGCGAAGTGATGGTAAACGGAAATCCAGAAGTCGCGGGCAAGCCGAGGCCGCAGACGATCCGGGCAGCTCCGGTCCCCGATCACATACCTGGCCAGCCGCCTGCGGGAACGCGGCAACTGCTGGACCAGCTCGGCCCCGAAAAATTTGCGGAATGGACGCGATCGCAGAAGCGGCTTTTGATGACCGACACGACCTTTCGCGATGCCCACCAATCGCTGATGGCCACGCGTGTCCGGACCCACGACATGGCGGCGAGCGCCAATTTGGTGGCGCACAGGCTGCATAACCTGTACAGCCTGGAGATGTGGGGCGGAGCAACATTCGACGTGGCCATGCGTTTTCTGCTGGAGGATCCGTGGCTGCGCCTTGCCACCATGCGCGAAGCGATTCCAAATATTTGTTTCCAGATGCTGCTGAGGGCGTCGAACGCCGTCGGCTATTCGGCTTATCCGGACAATGTGGTGGAAGCATTTATCGTGGAGGCAGCGGCGCAGGGCATCGACATTTTCCGCGTTTTCGATTCGCTGAACTGGATGCCGAACATGAAGGCTCCCATCGAATTTGTGCGGAAGACGAACAAGGTTTGCGAAGCGGCCATCTGCTACACGGGCGACCTGCTGGACCCGCGTCGTGAAAAATACTCGTTGAACTATTACATCCGCCTGGCGAAGGAACTGGAAAAGATGGGCGCACACGTCCTGTGCATCAAGGACATGGGCGGATTGTGCAAACCATATGCCGCGGAGCGGCTGTTCACGGCGTTGCGGGAGGAAGTGTCGCTTCCGATTCACTTTCACACGCATGACACGAGCGGCATCAATGCGGCTTCAATCTTGAAAGCGGCGGAAGCAGGCGTGCACGTGGCGGACGCGGCGGTCGCTTCGATGAGCGGCACGACGAGCCAGCCGAACTTGAACTCCATCGTGGCGGCGCTGCGGCATTCGGAGCGCGACACCGGGCTCGATCTCGATGCGCTGAATGTGTACGCCGATTACTGGGAGACTGTGCGGACCTGGTACCGTCCTTTCGATAATGCGCCGCCGGCCGGTACGGCGGAAGTCTACATCCACGAAATGCCCGGGGGACAGTACACGAACCTGCGCGAACAAGCAGAATCGATGGGCCTGGGGGCGCGCTGGCAGGAAATCGCCCGCACTTATGCGGAAGTGAATTTCGCATGTGGAGACATAGTGAAAGTTACTCCTTCAAGTAAAGTTGTGGGCGACCTGGCGATTTTCCTCGTCAGCCACGATATGAAGGTGAAAGATCTGGAGCGTCTGGGACCGGACCACAACCTGACGTTGCCGAATTCCGTGGTGGAAATGTTTGCGGGGGCGCTGGGCGAACCGGAGGGCGGCTGGCCGCGGGCGCTTCAATCCGTAATCTTGCGCGGCGCTCAGCCCTTGCCCGGCAGGCCAGCGGACCATCTTGCGCCAATAGATTTCAAGCAGACCATGACGGCCGTCGAGAAAAAGACGGAACAGAAGATTTCCCACACCGACTTGATGAGTTATTTGATGTACCCGGACGTTTTTTTAAAGTTTGCAAAGGCGCGATCGGCCTACGGGAGCTTGGAAGTTCTGCCCACGCCTGAATTTTTTTATGGATTGGAGCAAGGCCGGGAAATCGCGGTGGAACTGGAGCCGGGCAAGACGCTGGTGGTGAAGCTACTCACCGTGAGCGATGCGCATCCGGACGGAACGCGTACGATCTTTTTCGAGTTGAACGGGCAGCCGCGCGAAGTTACCATCCGCGACAATGCCTTGCGCGCGAAAGTGCAGTCGCGGGCCAAAGCGGATGCGAGCGAACCAGGGCAGGTGGGCGCGCCCATTCCGGGAGCGATCTCGAGCATCGTCGTCGAAGTGGGGCAACAGGTGAAGCAGGGTGACCGGCTCCTCATTCTGGAAGCCATGAAAATGCAATCGACTGTCTATGCGCCGATGGATGGGAAAGTGACCCGGAAACTTGCGAATGTCGGAGACAAGGTCGACGCTAAAGACTTGTTGTTGGTGATCGAGTAGCGGCCCTTGTCACGTCAGAGTCGGGCGTGTGGCAATCAATGCGTGAAAGGATTTTGTAGCGTCGGCCTTCAGGCCGACACTGTAGATTCGAGCAGATGCCCGCCTGAAGGCGGGCGCTACATGGCCCAAGACCAGGTTCTCGCAGCGAGTTTCCCCCCTTGAATGGCTGAACGAAAGCGAGGCCTTCGTACATGAAATACGACGCGATAGTGATCGGCTCGGGACAAGCAGGCGTACCGCTTTCCTTTCGTTTCGCGGACATCGGATGGCAGGTGGCGCTCATCGAGAAGAGCTATCTCGGAGGTACCTGCATCAACAACGGATGCACGCCGACGAAGACCATGGTCCATCGCGCGCAGGTAGCTTACTACGCGCGAAACGCCGCGCGCTGGGGAGTCCGGACAAGTGATGTGAGCGCCGATCTAGCGGCCATTGTCACCCAGAAAAATAAGGTCGTTCATAGCTTTCGCGACGGAAAGCAAAAACAGATGATGCGTCGCCCGAACCTGCATTTCTACAATGGCCAGGCCCGATTTGTGGGCGTTCACCAGGTCCTCGTCGGAGAAACACTTTTGGAATCCGAGAAAATCTTCATTAATACGGGAGGCCGGGCGCGCGCTCCCCTGATACCTGGGTTGGACAAGATCCCATATCTAACCAATGAGAACATAATGGACTTGACGGCGCTTCCGGAGCACTTGATTGTTCTGGGCGGGGGATACATCGGACTTGAGTTCGGGCAAATGTTCGCACGCTTCGGCAGCCGCGTGACCATAATTCAGAGAGCGGCTCAGATTGTTCCCCGCGAAGATCCGGAAGTGGCGGTGGAACTTCAGAGGGTACTCGAAGAAGAGGGGCTAACATTCCTGTTGAACGCCCGGGCGACCCGCGTGGAACAGGAAGGCGACACAATTGTAGTTTCCGTTGACCGGGCGAGTGGGCCATCGATTGTTAGCGGGTCGCACTTACTCGTCGCGATCGGGCGCCGGCCAAACACGGACGATCTTGGTCTGGAAAAAGCGGGAATCGAGACGGATCAATTTGGTTTCATCAAGGTAAACGCCCGGCTGGAGACGAATGTGCCCGGCACCTGGGCGCTTGGCGACGTGAAGGGCGGACCCGCCTTCACTCACATTTCGTACAACGATTTTCAAATTGTGGACGCGAACCTTACGCAAGGGAAAAATCTCACGACGGACAATCGAATTGTCCCGTATAGCGTTTTTACCGATCCGCAGTTGGGCGGGGTTGGCATGACGGAGAAGGAGGCTCGGGCAAAAGGCTACCAGCTGAAGATCGGCAAAATTCCTATGTCGTGGGTGGCTCGCGCCATTGAACGCGACGAGACGGCAGGGCTGATGAAGATTATTGTCGATGCGGCCACCAACAGGATTCTCGGAGCGACAGTCCTGGCAACAGACGGAGGCGAACTGATTCACGTGCTGTACACGCTGATGCTTGGGAACCTGCCGTACACCCTGCTGAAGGGAGCCGTCTACATTCATCCGACGCTGGCCGAGGGATTCTTCTCACTCATGGAAGACGTGAAGCCGGTCAACTGAAATTGATTCATAGAGCCAAGGCGCAAACTCCTCTCGACATCCGGCGTCTGCGCCGCTCGGAATTACCCGTGAACACAGTCAAACTGGCGCGCTACTTGATCGGAAAGACACTGGTCCACGATTCACGAATAGGCCGAATGAGCGGGCGCATCGTAGAGACGGAGGCGTACCCTATCGGTGATGCGGCAGGCCACTCGTTCGGCGGCGAAACTCCCAGCAGGCGGTCACTGTTTCTCGAACGCGGGCGCTCCTACGTGTATTTTACGTACGGCTCCTGCTTCATGATGAATGTCTCGAGCGAGAAGTCTGGCATCGGCGCGGGAGTTTTACTGCGCGCGCTTGAACCATTGGAAGGAATCGCGTTGATGGAGCATCATCGCGGGACGCAACGTTTAGTGGATCTTACTCGCGGCCCCGGGCGGCTCGCGAGAGCAATGGATATCGACAAACGATATGACGGCGTCGACTTGTGCGCCGAGGGCCCGCTCTGGCTGGGCGCTCCCGTAAGTCGCGCCGACGCCATCGGCAACAGCGTCCGGATCGGCATCACGCGCGAGATAAGCCGACTCTACCGATTCTACGAGCGGGGGAATCCATTCGTTAGCGGGCCGAAGCGGTTGAGACCTTAAAAGCCGCCGCATTTATGTTGGAATAATGAATGCGCGGAAACTCGGCAGGACGGGAGGAAGACGGACATGTGCGCAATCAACGGCACCACGGATCGGTCGGAAGCTTGGCCTGCTCTCCCTCTGTCAGAGTGGGCGGAGACGTATGCGACGCTTCACATGTGGTCCCAGGTCGTTGGCAAAGTTCGCCTGGCGCTGAGTCCGCGCGTCAACCACTGGTGGGAAGTTCCACTGTACGTGTGTGGGCGGGGGCTTACGACGTCCCCAATCCCTTACGAGAAGGGAAGCTTCGAAGTCCAGTTCGACTTCATCGACCACAAGCTCGACATCGTGACAACCGGCGGTGAAATCAGGAGCCTGCGTCTCATTCCACGCACAGTCGCGGATTTCCATGCTGAATTCATGGGAATGCTTCGTTCGCTCGGGATCAACGCCAGAATCTGGAGAATGCCTGTTGAAATCCCCAACCCGATTCGTTTCGATGAGGATCGCACGCACGCGTCGTACGATCCGGAATACGCCCATCGGTTCTGGCGCATTCTGGTGGCTGTGGATTCCGTCTTCAAGGAATTTCGGTCGCGGTTCCTGGGAAAAGTCAGCCCCGTGCATTTCTTCTGGGGGAGTTTTGATTTTGCCGTGACGCGATTTTCCGGCAGGCGCGCGCCGGAACGCCCCGGCGCTGACCGCATCACCCGGGAAGCCTATTCGCACGAAGTCATCAGCGTAGGGTTTTGGCCGGGCGGAGGAGAAATGAAGGGCGCCGCATTTTATGCGTACGCTGCGCCAGAACCGGACGGATTTGGCGATCGCCCAGTGCGGCCCGCAAAAGCTTTCTACAGCAAACAGATGAGCGAGTTTTTCTTGATGTACGACGATGTGCGGGCGGCGGACTCACCCAGGGATGCGTTGCTCGAATTTTGTCAAAGCACATACGAGGCAGCCGCCGACCTCGGTAAGTGGGACCGGGCGAACCTGGAAAGGACTGCGTAAGTGGCCGATCCGGTTTCCTGCGGCCTTCACTCAACGGTAGTCCGCCACGAATTCTCTGTGCTCGGTGCCCCGACACTTTGCTGCGGAGTGCCGGGTTTGGTGGCGCCAGCGTCTCGCTGGCGATTTTTGCACGTCCATCGCGGCGCAAAACCGCCGGCGAGACGCCGGCGCCACCAACCCACGCTCCCAGCACGCGATAGGGCAGGAGCAGAGTGCATGCTTCATCCATTGTGAGAAATCCAGGCTAAACATTGGTGGATGGAAGTGCTTGCCCTTGTCCGGCGGGTAAGATAGTTTCGGGTGCAACGTCAATGCTGAGGAATCGCAAGAACATCCGCATCGAGTGGGGAGATTGCGATCCCGCAGGGATCATCTTTTTCCCCCGCTATTTTGCTTACTTTGACGCTTGCACCCATGCCCTTCTTGAGCGGGCCGGATGCCGGCAACGGGATGTTCAAAGTGAGTACGGAATTCTCGGTTTCCCGCTGGTTGACGTGCGCGCGCGGTTTATCGTTCCAACACGCTACGACGATGATGTAGTCGTGGAATCTGGCATTACCGAATTCGGCCGCACCAGTTTCCAGGTGCAACACCGGCTTTACAAGGACGATGTGCTGGCCGTCGAGGCCTTTGAGACGCGAGTCTGCGTGGCACTGACCGATGAGAAACCTGGGAACATGGAAGCCAAGTCGATCCCGCCGGAGTTTGTGAAGAAGCTCAGCGGGCAGGGATAGTAACGACAAATTGTCAATACATTGTTTTGCTGAGGATTTTTGTCAACAACCCGGAAAAGATTTCACCCCGATACTTCGATTGCGCATATAATCGCAAGCAAAAGCAGGACATATACTCCCTCTGTATGGCCTGCT
>WNFF01001575.1_pt1 | contig 18414 bp, 25 predicted proteins | sample 5400441 | NCBI WGS metagenome assembly WNFF01 (sample SAMN13153345, study PRJNA577476) | soil metagenome | isolation source: 120 cm saprolite under Douglas fir tree site 2 hole 3 replicate 1 | place: USA:California | collected 2015-04-18 | reverse complement strand
GCGCACCCGCGAGATCGGCGTGCGCAAGGCGCTCGGCGCCACGCGCCGCGAGATCATGTGGCAGTTCCTGGTCGAGGCGGCGACACTGACGCTCGTGGGCGGGATCGTCGGCATGATCGGCGGCGGCCTCGTGGCGCTGTTGCTCGCCGTGGCGACGCCCATTCCGGCCCACGTGCCGCTCGGGTCGGTGCTGGTCGCCTTGGCCGCCGCCGCGTTCACCGGCGTCGTCTTCGGCCTCTACCCCGCCAGCAAGGCCGCGCGGCTCGATCCAGTGGACGCGCTCAGATACGAATAGCGGCGACGGAAAGACGGGATGACGGAAGGGGGATGCGGAGCAGGCCGGCCGCGTCCCCCTTCCGTCTTGCCGCCCGTCGGTCACTGTTAGCTTTCTGACGTCATGCAGCTCACCGAAACGATCATCCAGGCGTTGCAAGCGGCGTGGATCCACCAGCTCCGCTCGGTGTTCGGCATGGGCCCCGCCGCGCGGGCGGCGAAACTCGATCCGCTGGAGGCGCTGCGTTATGAGTGACGAAGTCGAGCTGCTGGCGATCGCGGCCCATCGCGACGACGTCGAGCTGACCTGTGGCGGGACCCTCGCGAAAGCGGTGCAGCAGGGGCACCGCGTGGGCATCGTCGATCTCACGCAGGGGGAAACCGGCACGCGGGGCGACGCGGCCACGCGCGCCGCCGAGGCGATGCGAGCGGCCACGGCGCTGGGCGTCCACGTGCGGCTCAACGCCGGCCTGCCCGACGCCCACCTCCACAACGACGAAGCGTCGCGCGCGGCGGTGATCGAGCTGATCCGCCGCACGCGGCCGCGCGTCGTGATCCTGCCATACGCCGCGGGGCGGCACCCCGACCATCGCATCGCCGCCGAGCTGGGGCGCGACGCGTGCTACCTGGCGGGCCTCGCCAAGTACGGCGGCGCGGGCGCCCCACACCGGCCGTTCAAGGTCCTGCACACCATGGCGTACCGCGAGGACCCGGTGAAGCCGTCGTTTGTGGTGGACGTCTCCGACAGCTTCGAAACGAAAATGAAGGCAATCCGCTGCTACGCTTCGCAGTTCGACGGCGCCAAGGCGGCGGGCGAGATCCACCCCACGGGACAGGACCTCTACGAGTTGATCCGGATCCAAGGTGCCCACTATGGATCGCTGATCCGCCGGCCGTACGGCGAGCCGTACTTCACTCCCGAGACCGTGGCGGTGGACGACGTGCTGCAGCTTGGCGTGCAGTCCCTGTAGCCGATACATTGCGTGCCATGAGCAAGCGGCTGGTCTATCTCGACAACGCGGCTACCACACCGGTGCGGCCGGAGGTGCTCGAGGCGATGCTCCCCTATCTGGGCGCGGAAGCCTTCGGGAACCCCTCGTCGGCGCATCGCTTCGGCCGGGCCGCGCGCGCGGGGATCGAGGAAGCGAAGCGCACGATCGCCACCGTGCTGGGCGCCGAGCCGAACCAGGTGATCTTCACGTCGGGCGGCACGGAAGCGGACAACCTCGCGATCATCGGCGCGGCGCTGGCGGCGCGCGAGCGCGGCGGGCCGGTTCGCGTGGCCGTATCGGCCACCGAGCACAACGCGATCCTCGCCGCCGCGCACGCCGTGACGCACCTAGGCGGGGAAGAAGTGATCCTCCCCGTCTCGAGTGCAGGTCTGGTGGACGAGGCGGCGCTTGCGGCCGCGATCGACCGCGGGCTGGCCGTGGTGAGCGTGATGTGGGTGAATAATGAAGTGGGTGTGATACAGCCCGTCGCGCAGCTCGCCGAGCGATGTCGCGCGGCCGGTGTGTGCTTCCATTCGGACGCCGTTCAGGCGTTCGGCAAGATTCCCGTCTCGCTCAGCGACGTTCCCTGCACTCTGCTGACCATTTCCGGCCACAAGATCGGTGCGCCCAAGGGCATCGGTGCGCTGATCGTGCGCGACCGCCGCGCGGTCGAAGCGATCATCCACGGCGGCGGCCAGCAGTTCGGGATCCGGCCGGGGACCGAGAACGTGCCAGGGATCATCGCGCTGGGCCGCGCGGTGGAGCTGGCGGCAGCCGAGCAGGCGGCGAGCGCGGCCCGGCTGCAGGCGCTACGCGACGACCTGGAACGGCAGCTGCTCGCCGTGGTCCCCGACGCGGTGATCAACGCGTGGCACGCGCCGCGCGCGCCGCATGTCACCAACGTGTCGATTCCCGGCACCGACAGCGAGGCGCTGCTGATGCATCTCGACCTCGCGGGGATCGCCTGCTCCTCGGGCTCGGCGTGCAGCACGGGGGCGGTCGAGCCGTCGCACGTGCTGACGGCCATGGGCGTGCCGCCGGAGCTGGGCGTCGCCGCGCTGCGCTTCTCGTTCGGTAAGGAGAACACGGCCGCAGACGTCGACACGGTGATCGCCGCGCTGCCGAAGATCGTGGAGAAGGTGCGGTCCTTGAGCGCGGTCCTGCACCGATGAAGGGCAGAGTGCTCGTGGCGATGTCCGGCGGCGTCGATTCGTCGGTCGCCGCGGCGCTGCTCGTCGAGCAGGGCTATGAGGTCATCGGCGCGACGCTGAAGCTGTTCTGCTACGGCGACGACGTCCCCGACCGGCCGTGCTGCTCGCTCGACTCCATCACCGACGCGAAGCTGGTGGCGCACAAGTTGGGCATCCCCCACTACGTGCTCAACCTGGAAGATCGCTTCGGCCACGACGTGATCGACGACTTCGTGCAGGAATACGCCCGCGGTCGCACGCCGATTCCCTGCGTGCGCTGCAACTCGTTCACCAAGTTCCGCGACCTGCTGTCGCATGCCGACGCGCTGGACTGCGAGTATCTCGCCACCGGCCACTACGTCACGGCGCGCGACGGCGCCCTGTATCGCGGCCGCGATCCGCAGAAGGACCAGTCCTATTTCCTGTGGGGCATCGACCGGCGCGTCGTGAGCCGGATGCTGGCGCCCGTGGGCGGGCTGACCAAGCGGGAAACCCGCACGGTGGCCCGCCAGCTCGGTCTGGTCACCGCCGACAAGGTCGAGTCGGTCGAGATCTGCTTCGTGCCCGACGACGATTACGTCGCGGTGCTCGAGCGGCGGCTCCCCGCCGGCGCGCCGGCGCTTACGCCCGGCCCGCTCGTCACGACCAGCGGCGCCGTACTGGGCGAGCACGCCGGGTTCGCGCGGTACACGATCGGTCAGCGCCGCGGGTTGCCGGGCGGGTTCGCCGAGCCGATGTACGTCGTCGCGATCCGGCCGGAGACGCGCGAGGTCGTGGTGGGTCCAAGCGCGGAGTTGTTCGGGCACACCGTGTCACTCGAGGAGGTCAACTGGCTGGCGGACCCCCTCACCGCCGGCGACGCCGTCTGGGTGCAGTGCCGCTATCGCGCGCGCGCCGTGCCGGGCACGGTCGATGCGACCGGCGACGGGCGTATCGCGCTGCGACTGGCCGAGTCGGTCCGGGCGATCACACCGGGCCAGTCGGGCGTCCTGTACGATGACAGCGACCGTTTGCTCGGCGGCGGCCTCATCGGCTCCGTGTGACGCGCTGACGCGTCACGGCCACGCAAACCTCCGTCGGGCTCTGGCCCGGCGGGGGTTTTCATGTTATTGGTTGAGGGTGCGCCGCCTAACGTTGGTGGTACTCGCCACGGCCGCGGCCTGCACCGACAGCGGCTCGACTGTCGTGCCATTCGCACCGGACGTCATCGCCGCCAACATCAACGCGGCAACGGGCCCCATTACCTCCCCCGTGTTCACGAGCTTCACGGGCCTTGCGTCGTTGATCCAGGTGGCGGGCACTTCCCCAACCGCGCCGTATTTCCCGGACTCGCTGCGCGGGCGCACGTTCACCTGGGACACGACCGCCAAGGCCTACGCCTTCACCGCCCATGACACCGTGCCCGCCCGCGGCGTTCGCTTCATCGTGTATGACGCCGATTCCGCCGGGCGCCCGGCGGCGCCTACCACGCAGCTCGGCACCGCCGATTTTCAGGACGGCCCACCCGATACGACGGCGCTGCACGTGCGGGTGGAGGGCGGCGCCCCGCTGACCACTGTCACCTATCTGCTGAGCGGAACGTTCCATCCCGACTCGTTCCAGGCCACCGAAAACGGCTGCGTGTCCACTGCCGGTGGCGGCAACCTGTGCGCGATCGCGGGCGTGCGGCAGCGACTCGCCGCCGGCGATACGACGACGACCATCTCGGGCACCGCGACGGGAGCGGGCGTCCAGCTCACGTTCGAGCTCACGTTTCACCTGTCGGCCGCGGGCCTGACGGACACGGTGGACGTGAGCGTACTGTCGGATATTCAGTCGCAGCAGATCCGCATGACGGGCACGGCCCAATTCGGCAGCGTCGTCAAAGCGGATCTCGTGCTCACCGTGAACGGCCTGTCGTTCGCCACAGTGCGCGGCACGGGCACCCTGACCGTGCGCCGCTCCAACGGCGAGGCATTGAGCGCCGAGGAGCAGGCCCTGATCGGCGCGATGTTTGCGCTGCCCGGCGCGCTGTTCGACTTGGGCCGGACGCTGGCCCGTCCCGGCCAACACCTGCTCTCCTGAGCGAGGACGTCATGACCACCAGCCGCCGTCACTTCCTACGCTCGCTCTTCGCCGCTTCGGCGACTGTTCCCGCCTTCCGCAACGACACACTGGACCGCGTGGCGAGGATCGTCGCCCGGGCGCAGCATGCGTCGCCCGGCGACGGCGCGCAGGACGAGGACTTCTGGCGGGAGATCCAGGCCGCCTTCACGATCGATCGCACGCTCATCAATCTGAACAACGGCGGCGTGGCGCCGAGCCCGCGCGTAGTGCAGGACGCGCTGCAGCGTTATCTCGAGATCTCCAACCAGGCGCCGGCGATGACCATGTGGGCATGGCTCGAGCCCCAGATCGAAGCGGTGCGACGGCGGCTGGCGGCGAACTTCGGGTGTGACCCCGAGGAGATGGCGATCACGCGCAACGCCAGCGAAGCGCTGGAGATCCTGCAGCTCGGCATGCCGCTGGAGCGCGGCGACGAGGTGCTGACGACGACGCAGGACTATCCCCGCATGATCACGACGTGGAAGCAGCGGGAGCGGCGCGACGGCATCGTGCTGAAGCAGATCACGTTCCCGGTGCCGCCGCCATCGCCCGACGATCTGGTGCGGCGCTTCGCCGCGGGGATCACGCCCAAGACCAAGGTCATCCACGTCTGCCACATCACGAACCTGACGGGCCAGATCTTCCCGATCCGCCAGATCATGCAGCTGGCGCGGCCGCGGGGCATCGAAGTGATCGTCGACGGCGCGCACGCCTACGCGCAATTCCCCTTCAAGCGCGACGAGTTGGACTGCGATTATTACGGCACCAGCCTGCACAAGTGGCTGACGGCGCCGATCGGCACCGGCTTTCTGTATGTCCGCAAGGAGAAGATCGCGAAGATCTGGCCCCTGATGGCCGCGCCGCCCGAGATGAACGGCAACATCCGCAAGTTCGAGGAGATCGGCACACACCCCGCTGCCAACCACAACGCGATCGCGGAGGCCGTCACCTTCTACGAGCAGATCGGCGGGGAGCGCAAGGCCGCGCGCCTGCGCTACCTGCGCGACCGCTGGGCCAAACGCCTGGAGAAGCTGCCGGGCGTGAAGGTGTTGACGCCGTACGATCCCGCGCAGTCCTGCGGGCTGGCGTCGTTCACGCCCGCCACGCTCGACGTCGGCAAGGTGGTGGGATTCTTGTGGGACAAGTACCGCATCATCGTCACGCCGATCGTGCATCCCGAGTTGTCCTGCATCCGCGTGACGCCGAACGTGTACACGACACTCGACGAAATCGACCGCTTCGCGGGCGCGATGGAAGGGCTGCTCGCGAGCGGCTTGCCAGTGACGCAGTAGTCAGTCGAGAGTGGAGTTACCAGACCGCAAGTTGCCAGCGGTTTCCAGAGGAGCGTGAACCGGTGAAACGGATCTACTTGGGGATTGCAGCAACCGTCTTGCTGGCCGCCTGCGGCGGGAGCGATGCCGGAAAAAAGACCAACGCGATCAATCGCGATACGCTCACCGAGCGGCAGCGCGACTCGGTGCTCGGGCAATCGCGCATTCCGGGCGCCACGGGTGTAGCGAAGGCCATGCGCGTGGCCGACTCGACGAGCGCACGGGTCAACGCATCCGACACCATTCATTAGCGCTGGCGGCGCTGGTCGCGGCCTGCAGTCCCTCCGATCCCTGCCACTCCCCGGCGTTCCGGGAGCTGCACCGCAGCTCCCTGCCCTACGCCGGTGATTGGGTCGTGGCCCGCGGCGACACACTCACGCTGCCGCAGATGGGCGATCGGTTCCGCCTGCGCGCGCTGCGGCTCGATACCACCACCATCGTGGTCGGGAAGGGGTGTCAGTTCACCGGAGCGTTAGTCTTCGTGCTGCCCCGGCGCGACACCTTCCCCGTGACCTGGTTCGGGCAGGCGGGATCGATCGCGCAAGCGGGACGCGTGATCATGATCGGCTGGCCCGTCGACCTCGGCCCATTCTCGGGGATCGAAGCCACGCCATGGGGCGATTCGCTCGTGGGCAATCTGCTGTTCGACGGGCGGCTCGGCATCCAGGTCAAACCGGGCGTCACCGCGCAGTTCGTGGCGGGGCGCTCCCGCCCGCCCGGCCACTAGCGATTATCTTTCGCCCATGTCGTTGTCCGTTGCCGAGCGCGCAGCTCTGATCGAGCGATACGCCAACGGCCCGGCTGTGCTCAAAGCCGCGCTCCAGAAAATCCCCGCGGCGGCCATGCAGTGGCGCCCCGGCCCCGGAAAATGGTCGGCGCACGAAATCATCGTGCACTGCGCCGACAGCGAATCCAATTCGCATGGCCGCATCCGGCAGTTGCTGGCCGATGCGACGCCCGTCATTCACGGCTACGACCAGGATCGCTGGGCAGTCGAGCTCGACTACCACACGCTGCCGCTCGAGCCCGCGCTTGCCACCACCGAGGCGGTCCGCGCCAATACCCTGCCCCTGCTGCGCCGCCTCAGCGAGGCACAGTGGCGCAAGCGCGGCACGCGCAGCGATGCGGGCCCCTATTCGATGGAGGACTGGCTCCAGACCTACGCCGACCACCTCGAGGGCCACGCACGCCAGCTGGAGCGCAACCTCGCAGGCTGGAAGGAGCGTCAATGAGAGGGTTCTTCTTTCGCCTCCTGATCACGGCCCTGGGCCTGTGGGTCGCCGCGACGATCGTCCATGGCGTATCCTTCGCCGGTTGGCGCTCGCTGCTGGTCGCCGCGCTGGTGCTGGGCATCGTGAACGCAGTGGTCCGGCCGATCCTGCTGATCCTCACGTTCCCGATCACGCTGATGACGCTGGGCCTCTTCATTCTGGTGGTGAATGGCATCTCGCTGGCGCTGGTGGCATGGCTCGTTCCGGGCTTCCACCTCGCGGGGCTGGGGGCGTCCGTCCTCGGCGCGCTGGTCGTGAGCGTCACCGGCTGGTTCGCCTCGTCGTTCGTGGGCCATTCGGGACGGATCGAGCGGTTCCGCCACGTCGCAGTGAGCGGGCGCCGCATCGATTGATGACGGTGATCGAAACGCCGGCCTTGCTGCTGCACCTGGACACCGTAGAGCAGAACCTGCGCTGCATGGCCGAGCGCGCCCGCGCCCTGGGAGTGGCGCTGCGGCCGCACGCCAAGACGCACAAGTGCGTGGAGCTGGGCCGCCGCCAGCTCGGCGGCGGCGCGCGGGGGCTGACCGTGGCGACGCTGGTCGAAGCCGAGGTGTTTGCGCGCGCGGGCGTCACGGACATTACGTGGGCCTTTCCGCTCGATCCGTCGCACATCGCCCACGCCCGGCGCATCGCCGAGCAAACCACGTTGCGCGTGGTCACCGATGACCTCGAGACGGCGCGCGCCCTCTCCGGCAGCGGCTTGCATGTGTTCCTCAAGGTCGATTGCGGGTATCACCGGGCCGGTGTCGATCCGGCCTCGGCATACGGGCTCGCCGTAGCCCGTGAGCTCGGCGCGGAGCGGGGGCTGGTGTTCGACGGCATCCTGAGCCACTCCGGCCACGCCTACCGCACCCGCAACAAGGACGAGGCCGCCGTCGTCGCGGAAGAAGAGCGGGCGGTGATGAGCGCCTTCGCCGAGCGGCTGCGGGGCGAGGGGATCCCCGTGCGGGAAGTGAGCGTCGGGTCGACGCCCGCGATGGCGGCCGCGCGGAGCGTCGCGGGCGTCACGGAGGCGCGGCCCGGCAATTACGTCTTCTACGACCGGACCATGGTGTTGATCGGCTGTTGCGCGCCGGCGGACGTCGGGGTGACGGTGCTCGCCACCGTGGTGTCGCACCAGCCCGGCAGCTCCCAACTGATCGTGGACGCGGGCGCGCTGGAGCTGTCCAAGGACCTGGGACCTGCACATCTCGGTCTCCCGGTAAACTTTGGTGAGGTGAAGGGCCACCCTGGGCTGCTCGTGACGTCGGTGTCGCAAGAGCACGGAATCATCCGCGCCCCCGCGCCGCTCGACGGGCAACTCAAGGTGGGTGAGCAGCTCGAAATCGTGCCCAACCACTCCTGCCTCGCCGTCGCGCATTTCGACGAGTACCACGTGATGCAGCAGGGCCGCGAGATCGATCGCTGGAGAATCGAGCGGGGCCGCTGAGGAGGGTTCATGCGCATCGTGATCAAGAATCTGCTGATTGCTGCCCTGCCGCTGTTGCTGGGTTTTGCGGCCGGCTATGCGTTTTCTCACACCCGCGCATCGTGCGGCAGCATGGTGGGGCCGTTGTTCGCGGCCAAGTGCCACGGCCGCGTGCTGCAGTATCAGATGAAGTTCCAGACGCTCGGCACGGCGCTGGGGTGCGTGCTCGTCGCCCTGATCGGCGTGGTGCGGGAACTCCGCGCCCGCCGCGCCGTACAATCCCGGGCATCCTCCCAAGGAGACGCTCCATGAAGACGACACTTTTGGCGCTCGGCCTCCCGCTGCTCCTCGCGGGCGCCACCGTGGCGCAGGACTCGACGCAACCGAAGCCGGCTCCCACGCGGCCGCCGGCCGCCGCCACGGCCGCGTCGCTGACGATCGTGCAGACGGTGCTCACCGACTCGGTGGTCAACCGGATGCCTGCCGACAGCGGCACGGCCTACCCAGCCACCGTGGGCTCCCTGGTCTGCTTTACCAAGGTCAGCGGCGGTACGGCGGGCACCACGATTCACCATGTGTGGTTCCACGGCGACACCCAAGTGGGAGATGTGGAGCTGCACGTGGACGGGTCGCCCTGGCGCACCTGGAGCCGCAAGACGATCCCGGCCGACTGGACGGGGGCGTGGCATGTCGAGGTGCGGGATGCGGCGGGAACCGTCCTGAAGCGGATCGACTTCACGGTCGGGAGCTAAGGCACCACTCAGCAGCCATCAGTGGAGTTGCCAGAGCGCAAGGTGCAAGCGGTTCCACGTGCACGGTGGCCAGCTGCTCCGCGGAGCAGACTGGCCACTTTGTTTCGTGCAAGCGCTGGCAACTTGCTGTCGGGCACCTGTTCTGAAGGCTGACTACCGGCCCCTGATTGCTTATCTTTGAGCCCCATGGAACTGCTCCAACAAGTTGTCGCCAATCTCGAAATCGACGAGAGCAAGGCGGAGAAGGGCATCGGCGCCATCCTCACGGCGCTGCGGATGTCCTCCGGCAAGGAGACGTTCGAGCACGTCAAGGCGGCCGTGCCCAATGCCGAGCGCATGATGGGGCACGCGTTGATGAGCGGCGCCCGGACGGCGGAACTCGTGGCCCCGGTGGGACCGGCGGGCCTGATGGCGGCGCTGGCGGCGGCCGGCGTCAAGAGGGACGATGTCCCGCGCCTGGGCCGGATCGTGCTCGAGTTCTTGCGGCCGCGCGTCGGCAGTCCTGTGATCGACGCCTTCCTGGAGAAAGCGCCGGGCCTGAAAGGCTGATGTCGGCCTGAACGCCCTCCTCTCCCCCGCGACACCCGCGGACCTCTCCGCAGTGTTGGACCTGCTCGAGCGGAGCAACCTGCCCCGCGCGGGCGTGGCGGACCACATTGGCAGCGTCATTGTCGCCCGCGAAGGCACCCGAATCATCGGCTGTGTGGGCGTGGAGATCTACGGTAGCGCCGGTCTACTACGCTCCGTGGCCGTGGACATCGCCCATCGCGGCCTGGGACTGGGCATTCAGCTCACGGAGACGGCGCTCGACCTCGCGAAACAACGCGGCGTGAAAACGTTGTATCTCCTCACCGAACGCTCGGCCGGCTTCTTCCTCCGCTTCGGATTCAAGAAGATCACGCGCGGCGATGTGGACCCGGCGGTGAAAGTCTCGGCCGAGTTCACCGGCGCCTGCCCCGACACCGCCACCGTGCTGCGCTTCGACCTGCCGCGGTGAAGCAACTCGTCATTACCCGGCACGGCGGTCCCGACGTGCTGGAGATCCGCGAAGCACCCGAACCCGCACTCACGCCCGGCGGCGTGCGCATCCGGGTCCGTGCCGCGGGGCTCAACTTTTCCGACATTCTAGCGCGCCAGGGGCTGTACCCCGACGCCCCCAAGCCGCCCTGCACCACGGGCTACGAGGTCGCCGGCGTGGTCGAGGCGGTGGCGCCCGGTGTCGAGACGCCGCGGCCCGGCGACGCGGTGGTGGCCACGACGCACTTCGGGGGCCAGAGCGAGATCGTGGTAGTGCCGGCCGCGCGGGTGTTTGCCCTTCCTGCTGGCTGGAGCTTCGAAGAGGGCGCGGCGCTGCCGGTCGTCTACCTCACGGCGCACCACATGCTGGTCCGCGTGGCAGCGGCGCGGCCCGGCGAGAGCGTCCTGGTGCACGCGGCGGCCGGCGGGGTCGGCCTGGCGGTGGCGGAGCTGGGCAAAATCCTCCAGCTCCGCGTGATCGGGCTCTGCTCAGCGGCCAAGCACGAGGTAGTGGGGCGCTACGGCGTCGAGCCGCTCGATGGACGCGATCCGCGCTGGCCCGAGGCCGTGCGCCGCGCCGCGCCGGGCGGCGTGGACGTGATCCTCGACGCGGTCGGCGGGGATTCGTGGCGGCAGGGATACCGGTTGCTCGCGCCCGGCGGCCGCCTGGTCTGCTTCGGCGCGTCGACGCTGTCGCGACCGGGCGGGCGGCACCTGCTCGCAGCGCTGTGGCAACTGTTGCGCTTCCCGCGCTTCGGGCCGCTGGCCCTGATGAGCGACAATCGCGCCGTGGCGGGCGTGAACATCGGACACCTGTGGGACCGGGACGCGATGATGCGCCCGCAGATCGCCGCGCTGCTGCGCTACGCCGCCGAAGGGCGGATCAAGCCGCGCGTCGACCGCGCGTTTGGGCTCGCGGACGCGGCCGCGGCCCATCGCTACATCCAGGAACGCAAGAACGTCGGCAAGGTGGTGCTGGTCAGTACTTGAGACCCTTCTTCTCCGCGAAGGTCTTGAGGGCGTTTTCCTCTTCGGGCGACAACTTCTCGGGAATCTCCACCCGCACTTCCACCAGCTGATCGCCGCGCCGGCCGTTTTTCTCGACGCCCTGGCCGGCGATCCGGAACCGCTTAGCGGGCTGCGTGCCGGGCGGAATCCGCAACACCACGCGCCGCCCGTCGAGCGTGCGCACCTTGATTTTCGTGCCGAGGGCGGCCTGCACCACGTTGATCGGTACGACGCAAATCACGTCGAGTCCCTCACGCCGGAAGAACGGGTCCGTGTCGACTTTGAACTCGACGACGAGATCGCCTTTGCCTTTCGCGCCCTGCCCGCGCAGGCGCACGCGCGCGCCGTCCTCGGTGCCGGGCGGCACCGTGATCATGAGCTGTTTCTCGACGCGCACTTCCCCCGAGCCCTGGCACGTGCCGCAGCGCTGCGAGGGAATCCTGCCTCTGCCGCGGCACATCGGGCACGGCCGGTTGACGGCGAAGCCGCCCTGGCCGAACGACACGGTGCCGCGGCCCTTGCACTCAGGGCAGGTGGAGATGGTGGCGCCCGGGGCGGCGCCGCTGCCGCTGCACGTGGGGCACACTTCCGCCATCGCCAGCGTGACGGGCAGCTTGCCGCCCAGCGCCGCGACGCGGAACGGCACCGCGAGGGTGGTCTCGACGGTGTCGTCCTGGTCCTCACGCTCGGCGCCCTTGCGTCCAAAAATCGAGGAAAACAGATCGCCCAGCCCGCCGAACGAGCCGAGGTCGGAGAACTCGAAATCGGTCGAGAAATTGTCCGACGACCCACCGCCCGTCGGCCCGCGGGGACTGCGCCCCGCGCCGGCGAAGGCGCCGTAGCGCCGCAGGGTGTCGTATTTCTTGCGCTTCTCGGGATCGCTCAGCGCGTCGTGGGCCTCGTTGATCTCCTTGAACTTGTCGGCCGCCTGCGGGTTCCCCGGATTGCGGTCGGGATGGTGCTGCTTGGCCAGCCGGCGGAACGCCCGCTTGATTTCGTCGGTCGTGGCCGTCTCGGCGACACCGAGGGTCTGGTAGTAATCCTTTTGCGGAGCCATCAGCCGTCAGCCGTCAGCGGCTCGGCGCGCGGCCGATCGTCCGCAGCCGGCGGGCCCTCTCCCTGCCACGTCAGCACGATGACGCGCGCCGGGCGGATCAGCGTGTCCCCGAGCTTGTAGCCCGGCTGTAGGACGGCGGCGACCGTGTGGTCCTGCGACGCCTGCGCCGCGGGCTGCATCGTCACCGCCTCATGCACGTGCGGATCGAACGGCACGCCCGTCTGGTCCAGCCGCGTGACCCCCAGCGTCTCGAGCTGCTTCCAAATCTTGCGCTCGACCATATCGACGCCGTCGTGGATCGTCTTCGCGTCCGTCTGCGCGGGATCGACGTGCGCGAACCGCGCCAAGTCGTCGAGGCCGTCGACCAGCCGCGCGAGCAGATCGGCCTGGGCCCGCGCCCACCCCTCGGTGCGCTCGCGCGTGACCCGCTTCTTGAAGTTGTCGAACTCGGCCGCCAGCCGGAGGTATTTGTCCGTGGCGTCGGCGAGCTCGGCTTCGAGTCGCCGCATGGCCTCCGCGGCGGGCTCGACCGGGAGCGGCGCGGCGGGGCCGTCGGGCGCGGGATGCGCGGGTGCCCGATGTTCGTGGTGACGGTGCTTCTTCTCAGTCATCGTGGTTCGCTGAAGGTAATATGGGCACCAAGGAACGCGAGAACGTCGTCCAGCACCCGCTCGCGCTGCGGGTCGTTCAAGACCTCGTGGTACATCTCGGGATACCACCGCACCTCGACCGGCGTCTTGAGCGCGCCCGCAAACCCGCGCGCCAGATGGGCGTCAGTGAGGTGGTCGTCGCCGGCGAGCAGAAACAGGAGCGGCGCTTCGATGCGCCCGGCATCGGCGGGCACGGCGCGCTGCGCCCACTGGATCTCGCGCCACGCGCTCGCGGTCATGCGCTGATGTACGAGCGGGTCGTGCGCATAGGTTTCGTTGACCGCGGGATCGCGGCTCACGTGGTCGGCCGCGACCCCGGTCGACAGCGCCAGCGTGGGCCACAGGTCCGCGAGCAGGCGCCCGGCGGCGAGTTTCCAGCCCGGCGGCTCGAACGCGAGCCCCAGGAAAGGACTGGAGATCACCGCCGCGGCGATCGGCTCGAGCGGCTGGGTCTCGAGGTAGCGCAACACCACGAGGCCGCCGAAGGAATGGCCGAGCAGCACCTGCGGCGCGGGTGTGCGCTGCCGCACGGCGCGGCGGAACGCCTGGAGATCGCCGAGCAATTGGCTGAAGCGCGACAGATGGCCGCGCCGCCCGCCCGAGCGCCCGTGGCCGCGCTGATCCAGCACGAACGTGGCGTACCCCGCGTCGCGCAGGCGCGCGGCCGCCGGCACCCACCGCCCCGCGTGGTCGGACCAGCCCGTGAGAAACAGGACGGCCCCGACGGGCGACGGCAGCTCGTAGGCGTCGTAGACGAGCGACGTGCCGTCGGGTGCGGTGAGCTGCGGCATCAGCGGCTCTCGAGCTGGCGGCGCAGCAGATCGAGCACGGCCTGCGCGCTGCGGTTGCGAATCTCATCGCGGTCGCCCGGAAACACGCGCCGCAGCGCACGGATGTCGTCGCCGACGCTGGCTGCGAGCCACACCGTCCCCACCGGTTTCTCGGGCGTGCCACCGGTTGGGCCCGCGATGCCGGTTACGGCCACGCTCGTCGCGACGTCGAAACGCCGCCGCGCCCCGGCCGCCATCGCCCGCACCGTCTCTTCCGACACGGCGCCGTGGACCTGGAGCACATCCGCCGGCACGTCGAGCAGCGTGCGCTTCACGCCATCATCGTAGGCCACCACGCCCCCCACGAACACATCGGACGCGCCGGGCACCGCCGTGAGCCGCGCGCCCACGAGACCGCCGGTACACGACTCCGCGGCGGCGAGCCGGCGGCGCGACGCGCGCAGCGCTTCCAGCACCACGGCCGCGAGGTCCTGGCCGTCCACGCCGTAGACGTGCTCGCCCGCGCGTTCGCGCACCACTCGCTCGCCGGCGTCGAGGCGCGCGGCCGCGTCTGCGGGCGGCAGCGACCAGGCCGTGAGTCGCAAGTCGACGCCGTCTTCCCCCGGCAGATACGCGAACGTCAACGGCGTGAGCTCGTCTTCAATGTCGCCCATCCGCTCGGCCAACGCCGATTCGGGCACGCCGGTCGTGCGTATCGTGCGCGATTGTACCACGCGCGGCGGCTCACCGTCGTGCGCCAGGCGCGCGGTGAAGCGCGGCAGGACCTCTTCCACCAGGAGCCCGCGCATCTCGCGCGGCACGCCGGGCAGCAGCACCACCACGCGCCCCTTGGCGTCCTCGAGCCACAACCCGGGCGCCGTCCCGCGCGGGTTGGGGAGGACGGTGGCACCCTGCGGCACCTGCGCCTGGGAGCGGTTGACCTCGGGCATCGGACGTCCGAAGCGTCGGAAGCGCGCTTCGAGCTGGCGCAGCACGGCCTCGTCGAGCTGCAGGGGCCGCCCGAACAGCTCCGCCGCGACGACCTTGGTCATGTCGTCGCGCGTGGGCCCCAGGCCGCCCGTGGCGATCACGAACCCGGTGCGCTCGAGCGCTTCCGCGAGGGCCGCCCGAATGGCGGGCGGGCGGTCGGGGACGGAGGTGTGGCGCACGACTTCGCCGCCCGCGGCGGCGAGCGCGCGGGCGATATCCGCCGCGTTGGTGTCGAGCGTGTGACCGAGCACCAGCTCGGTGCCGATGGTGAGAACTTCGAGTTTCACCCGCCGCTCTTCAGCAGCGCGCGGTAGCGGTACAAATAGACGCCGAGGGAGTAGATCGTGAGCAGCACGGCGCAGGCCAGCGTGATCGTCACGAGCCAGCCGTGGAAGTTGTCCCAGAAATTGCGGAACCAGCCGGCCCAGCGGTGGGTCGCCAGCGCGTCTTTCCAGGCGAACCAGGCGATGGTCGCGCCGATGAAGACGTTCTGCACCACGGTCTTGAGCTTGCCCGCGCCGGCCGCCGGAATGACCACCCCTTTGCGCTTGGCGAAGAACCGGAAGGCGGTGATCAACAGCTCGCGCCCGACGAGAATCAGCAACACCCACACGGGCACGCTGCCCCACCACGGGATGCGGTAGTCAACCAGGATCGTGGGGTGCCGCGTGATCCAGAAGATGGGAATCAGCATCGCGAACAGCATCAGCTTGTCGGCGATCGGATCGAGCAGCTGGCCCAGCTCGCTCACCTCGTTGCGCCGGCGGGCCAGCCACCCGTCCACCACGTCGCTGAAGGCGGCCGCGAGGAAAATGAAGAACGCGATCACCTTGGGCCAATACCCCGAGATGAACGGCAACAGCGCGATGACCGGCGTGAGGCCGATGCGGGCCAGTGTGAGGATGTTCGGCAGGGTCCAGCGCATGGTGCGGCCGCTCAACTCAACGTTTTGAGCACCAGCTTGCTGACCACCTTGAGCGTATCGAACACACCGTCGCCGCGGACAGCGACGGCCTCGAGGTAGGGCGCCCGCCCCACCCATTGGCCGGCCTGGCTCTCGACGAGATTCTCGCCGGCGTGGCCGGGATCGGGGGTCACCTTCTGCTGGGCGGCGTCTTCGATCGGCCAGCCGGGATTGAGCGCAGCCTGGAGGTCCTTGATGGGCGCCGCGTTGGGCAGGTCGCGCTTGTTGTACTGGACGATGAAGGGGATCTTGGTGAGATCGTACCCGTACTCGGCCATGTTGTCGTACAGGTTCTGCATCGACTCGACGTTGGCCTCCATGCGCTCGAGCTGGCTGTCGGCGACGAAGACGATGCCGTCGACGCCCTTGAGGATCAGCTTGCGGCTGGCGTTGTAGTACACCTGGCCCGGCACGGTGTAGAGGTGGAACCGGGTCTTGAAGCCGCGGATGGTGCCGAGGTCGACGGGCAGGAAGTCGAAGAACAGCGTGCGCTCGGTTTCGGTGGCGAGCGAGATCATCTTGCCGCGGGTCTGCGGCGACACCTTGGCGTACACGTGCTCCAGGTTCGTGGTCTTGCCGCCGAGACCCGGACCGTAGTACACGAGCTTGCAGTTGATCTCGCGGGACGCGTAGTTGATCATCGACATGGGCGCGTCCCCTTATCCGAAGAGCTTGTCAATTTCGTCTTCCGCCCCTTCGAGCAGGCCCTTCTGCTGCGCGCCGCCCGTCCCCACGCGATTGAACATCTCCTCGAACACCTTGTTGAGGCTTTCGACGACGCTGCGGGCCTTGAGCTTCACCAGGCCGAGCGTGGCGCGTTGATCGAACAGCACGACCAGGATGACCCGCTTGGCGACGTCGGCGAGGTACATCGACTCCTTTTCGCCCTGATGCACCAGCGACGCGAATTCGGGCTCGCCGATCATCTTGGCAAGCTGGTCGTTGGCGCTGAAATCGGCGGCGGTGAGCGAGGCGAAGGCGGTGGAATCGAACTGCGGCGTCTCGCCGACGGTCGCGACGAGCTGGCCCGTGCGGTCCACGAGCAGCGCGCAGCGCGCGTTCGAGTCGCGCAGGAACGCCTGGAGGTGCGTCTGAATCTGCTTGAAGTCGTTTTCGCTAAACGACCAGCTGGCCGCACCCGTCATCCGGCTCCCTCAGTCACTCCGACTCCGACATGTCGCGGCGCGCGAGCAGGGACTGCGCGATGGTCACTCCGTCCGCGTATTCGAGATCCCCGCCCACCGGCAACCCGCGCGCGATGCGCGTGACGCGAACGCCCGTGGGCGTGAGCACTTGCTGCAGGTACGTCGCGGTCACCTCCCCTTCCATCGACGGGTTGGTCGCGACGATCACTTCCCGCACACCGGCGCCGTTGCTGACGCGCTCGAGCAACCGCTCGATGCGCAGCGCCTCGGGACCGATCCCCTCGAGCGGCGACAACCGCCCGCCCAGCACGTGGTAGCGGCCGCGGTACCCGCCCGCCCGCTCGATCGCGCCGACGTCGCCCGCCTCTTCCACCACGCACAACACGGTCGCGTCGCGCCGCGGATCGCGGCAGATCGCGCACGGGTCCTCGTCGGAGAGATTGCCGCACACAGCGCACGCCTCGACTTGCGCGCGCACCCGGCGAATCGCCTCCGCCAGCCGCTCCACGATCTCGGGCGACTGCTTCAGCAGATGAAACGTCAGCCGCTGCGCCGTCTTGCGTCCGATCCCGGGGAGCCGTGCCAGCTCCGTCACGAGATCATCGATGGCCGACACGACGAACTACAGTGGCAACTGGAACGGAAACGGCAAGCCGGGGGCGAGTTTCTTCACTTCCGCTTGGTACAGCTCGGCGGCCCGCTTCTGCGCCTCGGTGACTGCGGCGAGGACGAGGTCCTCGAGCAGCTCGACGTCCCCCGAGGCCACGACCTGGGGATCGATCTTGATCGAGCGGATCATCCCGCCCCCGTCGGCCGTCGCCTGCACCATCCCGCCGCCCGCCGAGACCGTCAGCGTCTGTTGCGCCAGTTGGGACTGCATCTCCGACAGACGTCCCTGCATCTGCTGCCCCAGCTGGAGCAGGCTGGATAAATCCGCCATGTGTCGAAAGTTACCCGTGGCTGAGGGGAGCCGCAAGCTACTCCAACAGCTCGAGATCGAGCGCGTCGGCGGCGGCGTTCAACGTCGGATCCTTCTGGCGCAGCACCTTGAGTCGCTCGGCATTGGCGCTCTCCGCGGTGAGTCGTTCGCCGCGCGGCGGTGCGGCGCCGCTGCCCGCTCCCGGCTCGCCGCTCACCGTGACCCGCACGCGCACCGGCTCCGTCATGTGGCGGCCGATCACTTGGGCCAGTGCGTCGCGCTTGCGGTCCACGCCTTCGGCGTGATGCGCGTCACTCAGCGTGAGCGTCACGACGCCGCCCGCCACCGCGGTGAGCGCCGCTTCGGCCAGCAGACTGGCGATCATCGGGTTTTCGGCACGCATGTCGGCAACGATGCGGGGCCAAAGACTCCGGAGGCGCTCTAACGAGGCTGGGCCCTTCTCGGATGACTCGGGAGCGGGGAGCGGCGAGCGGGGAGCCGTGTCGCGCAGCTGGGGCGGAGGTGGCGAGGCCGCGCGCGGGGGATTCCCGCTCCCTGCTCCCCGCTCCCCCGTCCCTGTCTCCAGCGC
>WNFF01004522.1_pt1 | contig 18417 bp, 17 predicted proteins | sample 5400441 | NCBI WGS metagenome assembly WNFF01 (sample SAMN13153345, study PRJNA577476) | soil metagenome | isolation source: 120 cm saprolite under Douglas fir tree site 2 hole 3 replicate 1 | place: USA:California | collected 2015-04-18 | reverse complement strand
CCGCAGTCGATGCCGCGCCGGCGGGCGTCTGCGCAAACGCTGGGCTGCTCGCCAACGCCACGCTTGCAAGGATCAAGTAGCCACGCCGAAGGGCCGGCCAATTCGTCTTCATTGCTGTTCTCCTGGACTGGAGTAAATTCGCTTATTCACTTGGTGCTCGACGGGTTTCCCGAAGGCGTCTTTGCCTTCTTCATGGAAGGAAACGCCATCCATCGAAATCTTTTCCACGCTGCCGTCATACAAACGGTCGCCTTCCCGCAGGAAGTAGGTGCGCGCCTGCGGATTTGAAACCACCGCGATCATTCCATTCGGCGAACGCACGATGCCGTCAAGACGCAGCGTGCTGACCTGCAGACCCAGTTTGCCTGGAGGCAAAGGACCGGCCGCCTTGTTCCCCTGCCGGCCGATCAACGACTCGAACGGATCACGGCGTGCCTGTCTTACTTCGCTTTCAGCTGCCGCCGGTGCCGTCCCTGGCGTCGCCGCCTTTTCCACTGCCTTGACCGCCGGCTTCCCGCCAGACTTGGTCTTGGCTCCAGTCTTCGCCCGAGGTTTTGCCGCTGGCTTTCCAGCGGGCTTGGCCGCGGCCGGCGCCGCAGGCTTCGCTGCTTGCGGTGCGGGCTTCGTCGCGGCTGGTGCTGCTGGCTTGGCCGGTTGCTGCGCTGGTTTGCCCGCGCCCTGCAGTGCCGACTTCACACTGTTGGGCGTCGACGGCGCCACCTGCGCCCGCATGCCGGGCGTCGCTGCTGCGATCAAAATCCCTAGTCCGAGAGTTATCGCTGAACGCATAGTTCGCTCATTCCCGCTCAGGGTTTCCCAGCCGCGCCGGCTCCAGGTTTGGCTCCGCCTGCAGGAGCCGCACCCGTGTCGGCGGGCTTGGTGAAGAATGTTGTTGCCGTGAAAATCCCGGAAACTGTCGTTCCCGGACGTATCGGGTACTTCGTGCCCTTCGGCTTCTCCGGATCTTCAAACGCCAGGTCGCCCACATTAATGATTCGCGACAGGCGGCCCAGCCTCCCGAAAAAGTCCAGCAGGTTGAAGTACGGGCCGTCAGCCTGCACTTCAAACGGCATTTCGTAGTGGTATTCCTTCGGCACTATCGCTTGCGATGTCAGTCGCCGAATCTGCACGTTCGACGCGCTCGCCGCTCCCTGCAACAGCCGGATAAATTCGTCAGTCTCTTTTTCTTCCGGCACGATGGTTTTCAGCGTATCCAGTTGCTTCGAAAGCGCATCCATCTGTTGCTTCAATTCTCCGTACCGCTGCTTGTACACCTGCAATTGCGTCACTTCCTGGTTCAGCTTCGTGCGCTGCTGGACGGCGGCATCCACCTCATCCCGTTCCCTCGCGATCGGAGAACCGGGCACGTAAACGCCCACCAGCACCAGCACCACGGCTACTGCCGCAGCCACCAGCGCCTGCATGATCACGGACATGTCTCGAAATGGATTCGCCATGGCGCCCTTTATCCTTTCTTCGCCGGCGCCTTCGCAGTCGCAGCGGGGGCCGGTGTATTGGCAGGACGCGCTTGCGCTGCGGGCGGAGTAATTTCAGCCGATATCTGGAATGTGAAAGACTGCACTGCCGTGTTCTTCTCGTCTTGCTTCGTTTCCTTGATTTCAACCTTCTGGAAATAACCGGACCGCTTCAGCGCGGTAATAAAGTTTGCCACCGAGTTGACCGATGCCGACGAGCCTTCCATCGAAAGCGCGCTGCCTTTGCGCACCATTTCAGTCAGCCAGAGATTTTCGGTCCGCGAAACCGTGTTCGCGACCATGTCCAGCAACTCTTGCCCGCCGGTGCGGTCGCGCTGCAACTGTTCAATCGTCGAAACCCTCTGCTGCAAGACTATCTTTTGCTTTTCGAACGCCTCGACTTGCTGCTTGGTCTGCTCGAGATCCGTCTTTTGCGCCTGCAATCTCTTGATTTCCGTATTCTCTTTGTTGAGTTGATTCTGCCAGGTGTAATAGAAGAACCCGAGAACCAGGGCTCCCAGCACCAGTCCTGCGCCGATGAACACCACCGGCAGTGCCGCCCCTGTGTCTACCGGACGCCGTGAGGCCTTCGGTCTGATTTGTCCAAGAAGGTTTATGCGGATCATGGCTAGTCGAAGCTCCTCAGCGCCAGACCTACGGCAATGGCCAGCCGCGGCGCCATTTCGCGAATCTGGTCATCACTGTGCTTTCCAGGATCGATCTGCACCTTGCGGAAGGGATTCAATTCTTCCACCGGCATCGCAAATTCTTCCCGCAGCAAATCCACCAGGCCGGGGACACGCGCTGTGCCGCCCGCCACCACGATGCGCTGAATGTTTTCTCCGCTCGCGGTAGCCCGGAAGAAGTCAAAGGTCTTTTGAATTTCCAGCGTCAGAATGTCGGATACGCTCCGCAAAATCTGCTGCTTCTGCTCGTCCGTCACGCTGGGAAGCGAATCGCCTCTCTTCAGGCGCTCGGCATCCTCAAAGCTCAAGTCGAGTTCCTTTTGCAGCGCGTCCGTATATTGGTTGCCCCCAACGCTGACGTCGCGTGTAAACAGCGGCACCCCGCCTCGCACGATATTAATGTTCATCACGCTCGCGCCGATATTCAGCAGCGCCACAGTCTGGCCGGCGTCCGGTTCGTAGTTCACTTCAAAGCAGTTCTGCAAACCGAAGGCATCAATATCCACCACCACTGGCGTTTTCCCCGCCTGCGCCAGTACGTTCGTGTGATTCAGAATCTTGTCTTTCTTCACCGCCACCAGCAGCACGTCCATCTGCGAGTCCATCGACTCCAGCAGTTGGTAGCTCAGGTTGACGTCGGCAATGTCGAACGGAATGTGCTGGCTCGCCTCGGAAGGAATCCGGTCATAAAGCTCTTCTTCGCTCATCAGCGGCAGCGGCACGCGCTTCACGATCACCGAATGCCCGGATACGGAGGTCGCCACGTTTTTGGTCTTGATTCGCTGCGCGTCGAAAATCTTGCTGATCGCGTTCGCTACCTGCGGCGCGTCCATGATGGCTCCGTCCACGACCGTATCCGGTGCCAGCATTTCCGTCCCGAAGCTGACGAGCTCGTAGCCACCTTTGCCCGCCTTCAATTCCACTGCCTTGATCGAACTGGACCCGATGTCCAGTCCCACGAGTTGCCGGCTTTTCTTGCCCATTCCCAACATTTCGCGGCCTCTCTCCCTGATTCTTCCGCCAGACTAACGCCGTCTCGCAGTCGCCTGGCTCATCTTGCGTTCCATCCAGCGGTCCAGTATCGTTTTACGCAGTTTCCAACGGTTGCCGAGTTTAAACGCGGGAATTTCGCCCTCGGTGATGTAACGGTACAGCGTATCCGGCGAGATTCCCAGATATTGCGACGCCTGCCGCACATTCATCACTTCACGCGATTCGATCACGAGGAACGCCACCCCGGCATCCACACACAACAAACTTCTCGACCATTCGCTGCTCCCCGCTTGCGCTGCGGACTCTCTCGGGGATGCAGTCCGTGGGAGATTTATGACATTCTATCACTCCGACCGTCAAGTGGCCGTACGCCGCCCGGCCACAATTAGTTGCGGTTTTTCTGGCTGCCTTCCCTGTCCTTAGGGACGGTTATCCTTTGTGTTCAGTCCTATCGCACGGATAAGTACTACCCGCAAATTCATGTTTTTTCTCGTTCGCCTTCTGCCGAAAAGAAAATCCGAACGCTTTCCTCTGCCGCTGGAATCGATTTTTATTTTCGCTTTTGTTATTGGTTATCGAGTGCCAGCGTTTTCCACATGGCATCGACCCGCTTCTTCGTGGCTTCGTCCATCAAAATCTCATCCGGCCAAGGTCTCGTGAATCCTTCGGACGCCCACTTGCGCGTCGCATCGATTCCCATCTTCGATCCGAAGTCCTGCATCCGCGCCGCGTGATCCAGCGTATCCACGGGCCCCAGCGAAAACTGCACATCCCGCTCGGGATCGAGGGCGCACAGCGTCTTCCAAACCACTTCGCTGTAGTTATGGATATTCACATCGTGGTCCACCACCACGATCACCTTCGTGAACATCGCCTGCCCTAGCGACCAAATCGCGTTCATGATCTTCCGCGCGTGCCCGGGATACGACTTTCGAATCGCCACAATCATCAGGTTGTGAAAAATTCCCTCCGCCGGCATGGCCACGTCCACAATTTCCGGATATTGCATCTTCATCACCGGCAGGAACACGCGCTCCACCGCGTATCCCATGCAATAATCTTCCTGCGGCGGCGGTCCCACCACGGTCGTCAAGTAAATCGGGTCTTTCCGCCGCGTCACGCATTCCACGTGAAAAACGGGAAACTCCCCTTCCAGCGAATAAAAACCTGTGTGGTCTCCAAACGGGCCTTCCGTTCGCATCTCATTCAGATTGACGTAGCCCTCCACGACAATCTCCGCGTTGGCAGGCACTTCCAAATCGTTCGTCTCGCACGGCACCATCTCCACCGGCTCGCGTCGCAGAAATCCTGCGAACATCATTTCATCCAGGTCCGGCGGAATCGGCAGCATCCCCGCCAGCGCCGTAGCCGGATCGGCGCCAATCGCCACGCTCACAGGAATCCTCCCTTCCGGATTTTTCGCGCGTGCGCGCCGGAAATGTTCCGCCCCGTGTTTCTGCGTCTGCCAGTGCATCCCCGTCGTGCGCTCGTCATAAATCTGCATCCGGTACATCCCCACATTCCGTTTCCCCGTCTCCGGATTCCTCGTAAACACCAGCGGAAACGTAATGAACCGCCCGCCATCCTGCGGCCAGCATTTCAGAATCGGAAAATCAAACAGGTTGACGTCGCTTCCCTTCTGGATAACCTCTTTGCAGGGGCCAGTCTTGACACTCTTCGGAAAGAATGATCCGAGTTCTGCCAGCTTCGGCAACATTTTCACTTTGTCGAAAAATCCCTGCGGAGTCTCTATCTTCAGAAATCCCTGGATGCGCTCGGCCACCTCATCCAGCTCGTTCACTTCCAATGCCAGCGCCATCCGCCGCACACTCCCAAACGCATTGATCAGCAATGGATGCCGCGAGCCCTTCGGCTTCTCAAACAACAGTGCCGGTCCCAAAGCGTTTGAATTGTGAGTCGGAGCTTCAGCTCCGACATTTGATCCATGGCGAGAACCGGGCTTTGGCCCCTGAAGAATTGCCTCTCTCCGCGCCTTGCGGCCGACCCGCTGCACCACTTCCGCTATCTCCAGCACCGGATCCACTTCCGCGCGAATCCGCTTCAGCTCGCCTTCTTTCTCGAGCTTCTTCACAAACTCCCTCAGGTCCGCGTACGCCACTGTTCTCTCCTGTTCCGCCGCACTCTATCATGAACCTAAACCCATTCCCCTCTATGTCGAGCCTGCGTCTAGCCCGCCAGTTCGCCCGCGAGGCCATCTTGCCTTAGAACGATGATTCGACCTGTTTTTCCCTCGTGCTCCCCCTCCGGACGTTTTCACCGCTCCCTCTTTTTCTTAATCTCGTATTTGACTTTGTGGGGCCCGCCTGGAGTTTATCCCGACCGTGTCGGGGAGGCGGACCGTTCTTCATCTCTGAGCAAGATAAATCGTGCGCCCGTCCAATCCTTCGCAACCTGAGTCGAACCCGTTTCAAGCTGACACAAACTGTCTCAGAGTGACCAAAAACATCATGACAGCGCTACTCTTCCTTGCTTCGTTGGTTTCGAATGCCTCTCTAAACAGCCGTCCCATAACGACTCACTGTCACGCCGGATTCCGGCCCCGATTCCGGACGCCCTATGCCATTGGCCCCGCAATTGCACCTTGTCCTGCCGGAGGGAGCCGGTTACTCACATTTCGTCACTCTGTGACCCTCTCCCAAAAACCCGGGAAAGCTTCTTTCATCCGCCGGGCTCACGAATTTATCTTTTTAAGAAAGCGAGCTGCAGACCCAAGCGCGCCAGTGGATTGTCCCATCAGGCTTCGCCTCTGGCTCATCGGCCCAACATGCTGACCATGCTTCACATGATTCGACTCGATTATCTCTCCTGCATCTTAACGGTGCTCGCCACCGTCCTCATTGGCAAGAAGCTCTGGCAAGGCTGGGTCGTCGCCGCCGTCAACAGCGCCGTCGTCTGCGTCATCGGCTTTCGCACTGCTCAGTTTGGCTTCGTTCCCGCCAATCTCCTCTGCATCGCCCTCTACACCAGTAACCTCGTCAACTGGCGCCCCAAAAAACAAGACCAGTAGTCCTCAAACATTCAGACGTCACGGATCGCGAGTTACAGGTCCCCACAAGTAGTATCCTATCCAGTAGGCCTATGAACCGCGTCTACCTCGATTTCAACGCCACCACGCCCGTCGAGCCGGAAGTGCTCGACGCCATGCTTCCCTATTTCTCCGTCGAGTTCGCCAACGCCGCCTCCATCCACACTCCCGGCCAGCGTGCCCGTGCCGCCGTCGAAACCGCCCGCGAACAGGTCGCCGCGCTCATCGGGGCCCGCCCGCAGGAAATCGTCTTCACCAGCGGCGGCACCGAATCCGACAACCACGCCATCTTCGGCATCGTCTCTCGCTCCTTAACCTCCTTTACATCCTCTACTTCCTTAACCTCACCTCCTCACCTCATCACCACCGCTCTCGAGCACGAAGCCGTGCTCAACACTTGCCAGGCGCTCGAAAAAGAAGGCGTGCGCGTCACCTATCTCCCGACCGATGCGCAAGGACAAATTGGCCTCGACGATCTTCGCCGCGCCATCTGCCCGGAAACCGTGCTCATCACCGTCATGCACGCCAACAACGAACTCGGCACCGTCCAGCCGCTCGAGGAAATCGGCCGCATCGCCAAAGAAGCCGACGTCTACTTCCATACCGACGCGGTGCAATCCGCCGGAAAAATCCGCATCAACGTCAATTCGCTCCAAGTGGATCTGCTCTCCATCTCCGGTCACAAGCTTTACGCGCCCAAAGGCATCGGCGCCCTCTACGTCCGCGGCGGCACGCGCTTGCGCCAGGTGCTTTACGGCGGCCATCACCAGCGCGGCTTCCGCCCCGGCACGGAAAATGTCGCAGGAATTGTGGGACTCGGCAAAGCAGCGGAGCTTGCGCGCAAGTCTCTCGCGGAAGACGCGCAGCGCGTCGCCGCACTGCGCGACAAATTGCAGCAAGGTCTCCTCCAATGCGTTCCCCAATCGCGCGTGAACGCCGGCGCCGCGGCACGCACCCCAAACACTACGAACATCGTCTTTCCCGGTGTCGAAGGCGAAGCCCTCCTCATTGCGCTCGACCTAAAAGGTCTCGCCTGCTCCACCGGAGCCGCCTGCTCTTCCGGCGCTGTCGAACCATCGCACGTTCTCACCGCCATTGGTCTTCCACCCGAAGAAGCCCGCGCCAGCCTGCGCTTCAGCCTTGGCCGCCACACCACTCCCGCCGACATTGATTTCGCCCTCAACGTAGTCCCCGCCGCCGTCGCCCAGCTCCGCGAACTCTCCCCCACCTACCAGAAAGCCGCCATCCATGAGTAATACGCGCCCGCAGGACGATCCTTCTTTCTCTTTCTCTCGGTACTCTGTGTCTCTCGGTTTCGCTCTCTTTCTTTTGCTTTCTTCAAATGACTCAACGCGTTCCGTACGTCATCCTTCTCTTTTTCGCTTCACGCCTCGGATCGGCTAGAATGAAAATATCGCCATGAATGCCGCCGTCCAATTCGACACCTTGCCCGAGCGCGCCGAAACCCAGCGCGGCCTCATTGCCGTCGCCATGTCCGGAGGCGTCGACTCTTCCGCCGTCGCCGCTCTCTTGCAGCAGCAAGGCCGCGCTGTGGTCGGCCTCACCATGCAACTCTGGAATCAGCGCCGCCTCCCCGAACTGCAGGGTGATGGCCCGGCGCAGCACCGCTGCTGCTCGCTCGATGACGTCTACGATGCCAAGGCCGTCGCGCAACACTTAGATTTCCCGCATTACGTCGTGAACTTCGAGGAGCAATTTGAGGCGCGCGTGGTGCGTCCCTTTGTGGACCAGTATCTTGCCGGACGCACGCCCATCGCCTGCACCAATTGCAACACCGACGTAAAGTTCGAGCCGCTCTTGCGCATGGCGCGCCAGATTGGCGCGGAGCGTCTCGCCACCGGCCATTACGCCCGCATTCGCAAGAATGATGAAACCGGCCGCTGGGAATTGCTGCGTGCGCGCGATGATTCCAAGGATCAATCCTATTTCCTCTGGGGTCTTTCGCAGGAACAGCTTTCGCGCAGCGACTTCCCTCTCGGCGAACTCACCAAGGAAGAAGTGCGCGCCCTCGCTCGCCGCGCGAATTTGCCCGTGGCCGAAAAACCGGAAAGCATGGAACTATGCTTCGTGCCCACCGGCAACTACGTGCAATTCATCCAGGCCTACTCAAATGAGCGCGGAATTTCTTTGCAGAACGGCGAAGGCGAAATCGTCAGCGAAAGCGGCGACGTCATCGGCCGTCACAATGGCGTTCATAATTTCACCATCGGCCAGCGCAAGGGCCTCGGTTTCGCCGCCGGCAAGCCGCTCTACGTTCTCTCGATTGACCCCGCAAAGAACCGGGTCGTCGTCGGCGAAGACGATGTCCTCCGGAAGGCAATGTGCGAAGTCGTAGGCGTGAACTGGATTTCTTGCGAGAAGCCGCCTGGTCCGATCCGCGCGTTCGCAAAAATCCGTCACAAGCACGAACCGGCGCCAGCCACCATCGAGCCGCTCGACGCCGCAACCGCCCGCGTCACGTTCGATGCCCCGCAACGTGCCATCACCCCCGGCCAGGCCACCGTCTTCTACGACGGCGACATCGTCCTCGGCGGCGCCTGGATCCGTTAAAGCGCGATGATTCGATCTTTTCGTCTTAAGTTTTGTGTCCCTTGCTCCGAAGGGAGAATGAGTAGGAGCAAAGAAAGAAGGAAAGAAAGAAAAAACAGAAACGGGCGAGCGGAAAGAGCAAAAAAATACTAGCGCCCTATTTTCAACTTAAACTTCCGGCTTTAAACTTTTTCAGATAAAAAGTTCTTCTTCCTGCTGTTCGCGCGGCTCGTCGCCGCTTCTGCGGCTTCGACGTCGCGACCGCAGAAGATCGAGGCCCACCTTAATTCCCTGCACCAGCGCTGACGCTTTCTGCACCGGCCGCCAGAAACTGTGGCTGAACTTTGTTCCCGCATCCTCCACCGCTTCGAGCGTCCCGGTCAAAATCCGATCCGCGTGCACCAACTGTCCGCGAAGCCGGTCGGATGCGTCGGTAAACACGCGGTCAATCTTCTGCGCTTGCCCCCGCGCCAGATACACGATGTGCGACGCGTCATTCACCATGCCGGAAATTTTCGGCTGAGTATCGTCGAGAAGAATCTGCACGCGCGTGAGGATCGGCCCCACACGCGACTGCAGATCCGTCATCAGGCGATTGGTGTTCTCCGTCGTGCGCCGGAGCTCGAAGAAGAGCAACGTCAAAATCACCACCTGCACCACCAGCGCGATGGCCGCGATGATCGAAAACACTTCAAGCCAGAATTGCATACCTGCCCCTTCCACCCCGTTTGGGGGCGGCACCCCGCCTTACCCTGCGTCCCGTCCGCTTCGTTACGCCTTTGCTTCGCGCCGATACGCCTCGCGCGCCCCTTCGACGGCCGCCGTGATCGAATCCTTCTGCCGGCCCGCTACTTCCTTGCTGCGTTCGATCAGCTCGTCGGCGCGCTCGCGAAGTTCCCGCGCCTTCTTTTGGGCATAATCTTTGCCTTCGTCTGCTTTCTTGGCGAGAAAATCACGTGTCTCTTCCCCGGACTTCGGCGCGAACAAAATTCCCACCAGCGCCCCAACCCCCAGCCCTACCAGAAAATAAGTCACTTTCGAACCCACATTGTCCGCCATAAGAACCTCCATCAAAACCGTAGCATAGCACTCAGCAGTGCGCAATGCGGGCTAACCGCTATGTGCGTTCGAATGCGGTTACTCGGCTTTTGAATCGCCCAGATGATTCAGAATTCTTTCCGCACTCTTCCGCGAAATCAGAGTGCTCAGTTTTTCTAGCCCCGCCCGCCGAATATTCGCGACGCTTCCAAATTCCTTCAATAATTTCTGCGCTGTTCTCTCGCCGACGCCTGGAATTTCGCTCAGCACGGTTTCCGTCTGGCGCTTGCCGCGTCGCTGGCGATGGAAGGTGACGGCGAAACGGTGAGTCTCATCGCGGATCTGCTGGATCAGATGCAGCACCGGAGAATGCCGCTCCAAAATGATTGGCTCGTCTTCCTGGCCGAGGACGTACAGAATTTCTTCTTTTTTGGCGATGCTGGCGACGGGCTGATTGATGATTTGGAGCGATTCGAAGGCTTGCGCTGCGGCATGCAACTGGCCGATTCCGCCATCGATCAGGACGAGCCCGGGAAGTTCTTTTTTCTCCTCCTGCAAGCGGCGGTAACGCCGGGTCACGGCTTCGCGCATGCTTGCAAAGTCATCGTTCTGCCGGGACGGATTCCCGTTGGGTCCTTCGCCACGGCCCCGTTCCTTGGGGCGCCCTTCCTCGCCACGAATGATGAATTTGCGATAGTCGGATTTTTTCATGCGCCCCTTTTCCCAAACCACCATAGACGCGACGGTGTCCGTTCCCTGGATATGCGAAATATCGAAGCTCTCGATGCGTTGCGGCTCTTCCGCGAGGTTGAGTGCATTCTGCAAGGCTTCGCCAATTGCTTTCGAGCTCGGCTTCAAAACGCGAAAACGCTGTTCGAAGGAATGCTTTGCATTGCTCTCGACGAGATCGAGGAATGCGCGCTTGGTACCGCGCTGCGGGGTGAAGATTTCCACTTTGTGGCCGGCGCGCTCGGTCAAAGTAGCTTCAAGCAAATCGCGGTCTTCAAAATCCGCGGACACGTGAATCGCTTTCGGCAGATATTCGGCTTCCAGATAGAGCTGCTTTAGAAGCGAAGTTACGAACTCCTGCGGATCAAATTCCTCCAGATCTTCCCAATAAAACTCGCGGCGATCCACCACGCGTCCGCCGCGCAAATGGAAAAGATCGGCGGCGACGAGCGGAGGTTCAGCGTAGTACGCAAGGACGTCTGTATCGTCGCCTTGCGCGGCGGCGATGCGCTGGCGTTCTTCGATGTCTTCGAGAGTGCGCAGCAAATCCCGGTAAGCGGCTGCTTGTTCGAACAATTCCTTTTCCGCGGCAGCCGTCATGCGTTCTTCGAGACTCTTGATCAAATCGTGACGGCGGCCTTCGAGGAACAGCCGGACGTCGCGCGCGGCTTCCGCATAGCGATCGTCCGTGGTCAGGCCGGTGACGCACGGCCCCAGGCACCGCTTGATGTAGTACTGCAAGCAGGGCCGAGGGTGGCTTCGCGTCAAATCCACGGTGCAGGAAGGAACGAGAAACCGCTTGTGTACGAAATGAAGAATGCGGCGCGCCAGGCCTGCTGGAAAATAAGGGCCGAAATAGAGCGAGCCGTCTTTCTTGATGCGCCGTGTGAAATACACGCGGGGATATTTTTCCGCGGCGGTAAACTTGATATACGGATAAGTCTTATCGTCACGAAGGACGACGTTGAATTTCGGGCGATACTGTTTGATGAGGTTGTGTTCAAGCGCCAGAGCTTCACGTTCGTTGCCGACGACGATGGTTTCAAGATCAGCGATTTCCCGCGCCAGCGAACCGGTCTTGGCGTCAATCCAGCGCGATTCCAGAAAATAGGAGCGCACGCGGCTGCGCAGATTGCGCGCCTTGCCGACATAGAGGACGGTCCCGCCGGCATCCTTGAAGAGATAGACGCCTGGGCTTTCCGGAAGCTGCGCGGCTCTTTCGCGGGGTTCCATGAGAACAGTTGGCAGTTCTAAGTTTTCAGTTATAAGTGAATAAAACCAGACTCAAAATCTCCACTCAGTCACCGAGAATCAGAGAGGCAGGGGTAAATAGCCGAGTACCGCCTGGAGAGCCCTGTTTTCAGCAGACAACTTCCATCATACTAGACCGAATCGGAGTAGAGGGAGACCTCCGTGACAGGCATGCGATTCGACCGGATAATTCCAATTCTCACCGTTCTTATGTCCCTTACGGCGCCACACGCGCGCGCGCAGGACCCTCCGCAAGAGTCCTCCTCGAAACCAGCCAGCCCACCCAACGACATGAAGCCAAAGTCCACGGGCAAGCAAAAGAAAGATGCCGCCATGCAAAGCGCGCCGGACCAGCCAGCCTGGGATCCGCTGCGCGCGGAAAAAGATCTGGAAGTCGGCCAGTACTATATGAAGAGGGGCGATTTGGATGCGGCTATAGACCGTTTTCAGGACGCTACCACTGCGAAACCCGGTTATGCCATTCCGTTTCGATTCCTCGCCGAAGCTCAGGAGAAGAAAGGCCTGAAGAAACAGGCCATCAAGTCGTACCAGCGCTATCTGGATTTATATCCGCACGCCGAGGACGGCGACAAAGTGCGCAAGAAAATCGAAAAACTCTACAAGGAAGTCGAAAAAGAAAAGGCAAACTAGAAGGACTGGCCGCCACAACGATGGACATGGGCTGGGCTCGCATCAAGCTTTGTTACAGGTGAGTGAGAGCCATGGTCTGGATAAGACGCTTCTTGATTACGTTGCCTTTTGCGATTTCGGCTGATCGACTTCACTTGAACCGCCAACACGTCGCCGGATACGGTTTTCTGTTCGCTACACCGTGGGGTTGGCTTCTGGATAGCGGCTGGTTTCGAAATGTTCACAGCCGATCACTGATGGTGTTAATAGGTCATGTTCTCATTCTATGGATTCCTGCGGCGCTGTATTCGGGCTGCCTTTGGTTGTTGGTTTTTTGCCTTCGGATTCGGCCGGCCCGCTGGTGGCGCTCTAGAAAAACAGCTTGCAGCCGTAGATTTGGCCTAATTCCACCAGCCCAGAAAACCCAGCAACCAGTGGGATTATCTACCTGGCGAGGCGGTCGAGGATGCGGCGGGCGCGTTCGAATTCGGGGAAGCGCTTCTCTTCCTCGCGAAATTCGCGGGAATGGGAGACCATGCTGCAGCCGGAACGGCGCGTGGGATGTTTGACGTGCAGCATTTCGTGATAGAGGACGTACTCGACGGCACATTGCGGAACGCCGCGGCGGTCCATGCGGCGGTTGAGAAGAATCTGATTCGGCCCCGGATCGTAGCAGCCAAATTGACGGCGCCAACTTCGCAGGCTCCATCCGATGTGCGGGCGCTGTAACTGGCCGTCGAAGTATTTTCCGTTCAGATCATCGAACAGCCTGTCCAGGTCAAAATGGTCGCCGCGTGCGTTCGTCGCTGCCAAGCGAACGCGACCGCGGCGCATGTGGTTCATGCGGCTGCGGGTGCGATCGGAGCGGGCGTACTGCAGATACGGCTCGGTGAGTTCGCGGGAAGCTTTGCGCCGATAGACGCGCGCCAGCAAGAGCGCCGCTGCGCCTTCCAGAACGGAGAGGGGCGCCCGGTGCAAGAGGTCGGAGAAACGAACGCAGACAACATCCTCGCGCCGCCGAATCGTCAGCACCAGGCTGGAATAAGGATAAAATTCCACGCGGAAGCGCGGCGGCCGGCCATCGCAGCCAAGCCGGGTAAACATGCGCTGGAAAAGAGGCGAGCCTCCCGGGACCAGCGAAGTCTTAGGACGATTCGATTTCATGGCAATGGCGTGATTCTCCAAAATCTAGTTTTTCCTGCGAACTGGCGGCGGAGCGACTTTCTTCTTCGCCTTTTCAGCGTCGTTCATCGCGTCGTGGGTTCCCTCGATGGCATCATCCAGATTCTCCTTGTAGAGTTCCCGGTCAGGACCGTCCGTCGAGAGTTTCTCGAGTACCACCAGAAATTCCTTCGTGCGCGAAGTCATCAGCTCAATTCCCTGCCGGATGTTTTCCTGCTTCTCGATCCCAAGCTGGATGAGGTCCCCGGCGTCATCCACACAGCCGACATAGGCATTCAGAAGCGAATTGAGCATGTCGCCGTGGCGGTTCGTGGAGGGATGATCCAATTCATACTGAAATTTTTTCAAGCGATCATCGGCAAACGTAAGAAAGAGCTTTATGCGCTCGTTAATCGTTTCCGCATCGCGAATCTTGTCCGCTTCGACGGACGAGAGATAGTCCTTTTGCGGCGGGGTTGCGGCGTGCACGAACGGCGCAAGCACAAAAATGCAAAAGGCAAGCACAGGAAGAACAATTTTGTATCTCATGGTTGTTTCTCCGCGGGAGGAGTACCCGGGCGCTGATCCAAAGGGCGGCGAGGAAAAAGCATTTTCAGGAGTTCATCATCCATAGCAGCCAGGTCCTGGCGGACAATCTGAAGCGGCGGCATGTGGCTTTCAGGAGATACAAGCAATGTATCATCGACCTCGCGAACGCCCTTGCGCACGTGCATCTCCAGTTGTCTGTAACCGTTGGAATGCTTTTCCGCGTCCGGGTGCTGTTTTTTCAAGGCTTCGACGGCGGCACGAACGTTGTCGCGGTATTTTTCCAACGTCAATCCGACTGCGTCGTAATCGCCGGCTTTCCCGGCGCGGCGGGCCTCTTCAAACTGGGCGTCTCCAAGTTTGCCAAGTAATTTGGCCTTGTGGACACCGCTGGTTTCGCGATCGAACTGCGCTTGCAGCTCGGCCAGACCGTCCGCGGCGCTTAAAGAAAAGCCCGCAGCAAAAAAGAGCAACCAGAACAGTGCACCCAGGGTCGTCCCGCTGGCCCTCATCCGCCTACCTTTTCCGCTCCAGCATGCGTTGCAGCACCTTGCTCCGCTCTTTGGCCTGCCAGATTTGATCGGGGTTCTTGTCCTGATCGAACTCGAGAAATTTCTGGTAAGCCTCCAAAGCGGGCTTGGGCTGGTTCAGCTTATCGTAGCAAATCGCGCGGATAAACCAGACACCGGGGGCGGGTTGTTCCACTTTGGCTATCTGGTCCATGAGCGCAACTCTCAGCTCCCTTTCCGCCGAGGTGAAATCGCGTTTTTGCAGAAAAATGCGTCCGAGACCGCCGTGCAATTGGGCGTCGTTGGGGGCCAGCGCGAGAGCTTTCTGAAGTGTGAGGATCGAATCGTCCCATTTCTTTGCGGCTACCTGGACATCGGCACGCAGTTTGAGGGATTCGACCGTGGGCGCTTTGCCGGCATCCAGGCGATCCAATTCGGCGAGGGCCGCGTCGTTGTCCTTCTGTTCGACGAGAAGGTGGATCAGCCTGGCGCGGGCTTCGGAGTCGCCGGGGAGGAGTTCGAGATAGTCGCGGTACGCGCGAGCGGCGGCTTCCGGCTTTTGCTGGGCGTCCAGGCTTTCCGCAAGGCCCCTCTGCCCATCGGGGCCGGTTGGCTGAATTTCCACGGCGCGACGAAATCTTGTTTCCGCTTCTGCCGGTTTTCCCTCACGGAGGGCGAGCATACCAAGGTAATTGATGGCGGTGATGTCGTTGGGATCGAGATGGAGGAGCGCTTCGAAGGATTCGGCTGCGGCGGCGCGCTCACCGGAGCGGTCCAGCGCGACAGCGAGAAGATACCGGGGACGGCTTTCGGCGGGAAGAAGTTCGACGGCCTTGCGAAGCGGAGCAACCGCGGCGGCGGCTTCCTGCTTGTCGAGAAGCATCATGCCGAGGTTGAGGTAGGCTTCGGACATTTTCGGGTCAATGGCGATGGTGCGGGCATATTCGGCGCGGGCTTCGTCGGTGCGCTTGAGAGCAGTGTAGACGTAGGCGAGTTGAAAGTGGGCGTAAGCAAATTCAGGCTGGTCGGAGATGACTTTCTCGAGCGGAACGATGGCGGCTTCGAAATTACTGTTGTCAATGGCGAGCTGGGCTTCCTTCAGCAGGTCGTTTAGGGGGTTCGGGACCTTTTGGATTTTCGTTTGGGGGCCGGGTTTGGGGGCCGAGGATTGTACGTCTGGGGAAAATTCGCTGCCAAGTAACGCCCAGTCCGCCGCGGCGGACGCTCCTAGGAAGATTGCCAGGGCCGACAACATAATTCGCGCGGCGATGGAAGGAAGTGAAACTCGCTTCATAGTTCGGGTGGAGAAGTCTTTGCTCCGTTGGAAATTGTAGCCGAAGGGCCCGCTGGTTTGGATGCGCCATTGGGGGAACGCTTTGCCTGGCCATTTCCATTGAGGACGCGCGCGAGGTAGCGGCCGGTGTGAGATTGCGTGTTGCGTGCTACTTGCTCGGGAGTTCCGGTAGCGACGATCTTGCCGCCCTGGTCGCCTCCTTCGGGGCCGAGATCGATCAGCCAGTCCGCGGATTTGATGACATCGAGGTTGTGTTCGATGACCAGAAGCGAGGCGCCGCCTTCGAGCAGCTTGCGGAATGCGCTGAGGAGCTTGGCGATATCGTCAAAATGCAGGCCGGTGGTCGGTTCGTCGAGGATGTAGAGGATTCCAGCATTATCGGTGCGGCTCAAATGAGCGGCAAGTTTGAGGCGCTGGGCTTCGCCGCCAGAGAGCGTGGTCGCGGATTGGCCGAGGCGCAGGTAGCCGAGGCCGATTTCGTTCAAGACGCGGAGCTTCGAGACAATTTTGGGAACGTTGACGAAGAAGGCCAGCGCTTCGCGAACCGTCAACTGCAATACTTCGTGAACATTTTTTCCGTGATAGCGGACTTCGAGGACGCCGCTCTTGAAGCGCGTGCCGCGGCATTCTTCGCAGATAAGCTCGACATCGGCAAGAAATTGCATCTCGACGGTGACGGTGCCGTCACCCTGGCAGGTCTCGCAACGGCCGCCAGGGACGTTGAAGGAAAAATGTCCAGCAGAATAACCACGGCGTTTCGAATCAGGCGTGTCGGCGAAGACCTCTCGGATCGCATCGAAGGCTTTGAGATAGGTGGCGGGATTCGAACGCGGAGTGCGGCCAATGGGCGATTGGTCCACGATGACAACTTCGCGGATCTCGGAATCGCCTTCGAGGCGGTCGCAGAATTCCTTAACGCTGCCCCCGAGGCGCTGGGCGGCGAGCGCTTTGTAAAGCACATCGTGAACGAGAGTGGACTTGCCGGAGCCGCTGACTCCCGTGACTACCGTCAACATTCCGAGCGGGATCATCAGATCCAGATTCTGAAGGTTATGCATGCTGGCGCCGAAGAGGCGAAGGAATTTGCCCGCCGGTTTGTGACGCATATTGGGTACGGGAATGCGGAGTTCACCGCCGAGGTAACGGCCGGTGAGCGATTTATGCTCTTCGAGCATGGCCGGATAGGAGCCAGCAAAGAGGAGTTTGCCGCCAAGTTCGCCGGCTCCGGGACCGAGATCGATGATGCAATCGGCGGCTTGAATGGTGTCGGGATCGTGCTCGACGACGAGGACGGTATTGCCGAGATCGCGGAGCGATTTGAGAATGTCGATGAGGCGCTGCGTGTCGCGCGGGTGAAGGCCGATCGAGGGCTCGTCAAGCACGTAGAGTGCACCGACCAGATGAGAACCAAGCGAGGTCGCGAGCTGTATGCGTTGAGACTCTCCGCCGGAGAGCGTAGAGGTCAGCCGGTCGAGAGTGAGGTAATCGAGGCCGACTTCGTCGAGAAACTGCAGGCGCGTTCGAATCTCCTCGAGAATTTTGTCAGCCACTTTCAGGTGGCCCTCGGAGAGCTGCAGGGTGGAAAAGAAAGTGCGCGCCTCTTTCACCGTGAGCTTCGAGACTTCGGTGATGGCTTTTCCGGCGACGCGGACAGCGCGAGCCTCGGCTCGCAAGCGAGTGCCGCCACAGTCCGGGCAGGTGGCGTAGCCGCGGAAGCGGCTGAGAAAAACGCGGACGTGCAGTTTGTATTTTTTCCGCTCCAGCCAGGTGAAAAAGCCTTTGACGCCTTGGTAGTTGTTCTCGGGATCACCTTCGAGGATCAGACGGCGCTGTTCGGCGGTGAGTTGACGCCACGGCACGTTGGCGGGAATCCCCCTGCCGCGGGCCCATTTTTTTGCGTCCTGGAAGAGGGTGCGGTAGCGCGGTTTCGTCCAGGGTTCGATGGCGCCGTCGTCGAAGGACTTGCTTTGATCGGGGACGACCAGATTCAAATCGAAATCGATCGTGTTTCCGAAACCCTGGCAGCGGGGGCAGGCTCCGTACGGATTGTTAAAAGAAAAAAGACGCGGTTCGGGTTCCTGGTAGAGAGTGCCGTCATTCTTGCATTCGAAACGTTCGTTGAAGACGATGCGATCGGCGAGATTGCCGGCGGCATCCGGGATGAATTCGAGGATGGCTTCGCCCTGCCCTTCGCGATAACAAATTTCGATCGAGTCCACGAGCCGGGCGCGGGACTCGGGATTGACGGCGAGGCGGTCGACGAGAACGTGGACGGGTTTCGAAAAATCGATATCGAGAAGAGTCTCTGGAGATGAAAATTCGTGGATCTTGCCTGCCTGGTAGAGGCGGTTGAAACCGCGTTTCTGCAAGTCGAGCAGCGCTTGACGGAGCAGTTCCGGGGGAGGCGCACTCGTGGTTTTCCTGGCGCCGCGTTTTGAAACTGTTGCAGCGGCGGGCGCGGCGATGTGAAATTGGTGCAAAACGTAAAAACGTCTGCCCGGACGAAGCG